>JGI10211J34971_10002237_pt1 | contig 15879 bp, 12 predicted proteins | sample Etolagsediment_FD_34971 | JGI IMG/M metagenome (IMG submission 34971) | reverse complement strand
TATCAGTTTGCAAGAAATACTAATTTCTCATTTCCAATGTTTCCGTTTATCATATTTATATCAAATATTTATAAAATAAAAAGTCTATTTATAAAATTATTAAATAAGATTATATTTCTATTGATAAAGTTAAAAAAGATCTATAAAACACGCTCTACATATTGAGTTTGTCAATATAGAAAATGAATATAATTATTGCATCAAATAATAAATTAAATTTTTAGCTCATTATGGAAACAGTATTTAAAAATCGGGGGAGGAAATTAATTCAAGGCTCATTCCTAAATACTATTCAACTAGTAGTTACCATTGTTATTGCTTTTTTTATGTTTCCCTTTCTTGTTCATAATCTTGGAAACAAAACTTATGGTATATGGGTCCTTATAATGACATTTATGGATTATTATATCTTATTAAGGCTGGGTTTCAGTACAGCTATTGTAAGATATCTTTCACGAGCAGTTGGGGCTCAAGATAAGAATGAGATGACAATAATAAGTAGTACATCATTTATTATTTATTTAGTAATATCAATAGCTATGATTTTTATAACTTTTGGGTTGATTTTCGGAGCTAAATTATTCGTTGACAATCCAATTAATTTAAAACTAGTTAGAACAATTATATTGATACTCGGCTTAAACACCGCTATTTCACCACCATTAAGTGTATTTGGTGCAATACTTGATACACATATGAAATATTTTGTTTCTAAAAGTGCAAATATTCTAGTAGTAATCCTTAAAAACGGATTAATCTTCTTTCTCGTGCATAATGGTAAAGGGCTTGTTAGTATGGCGTTAGTTTATTTAATATGTAACATACTCGTATCAACTTTTTTGTTGATATATACGAAATTCAAATTCCCATATATCAAAATCGGACTTCGATATTTTGACAGGAAAAGGCTTAAATCATTATTATCTTTTTCGGTTTTCGCATTCATTGCCCAATTTGCGAACAAGTTGCGTTTTAAAGTAGATGCAATTGTAATATCTGTCTTTATTGGTTTAGCAGCAGTTACACATTACAATGTTGGTTACAGATTAATTATGTACTTTATTATGTTTATTACTGCAATCTCAGGATCGTTTCAAACTTACATATCACAAGAAGAGGGAGCAGGTAATCTAGATTCGATAAGAAACAAATTTATCTTTACTACAAAGTTGTTTTCTTTCATATCTGTTTTTATAGGTTTTTCATTAATCTTTTATGGGAAACCTTTCATCCATAGATGGATGGGATTTGAATACAATGATTCCTATCGAGTCCTTGTTGTTTTATCGGTTTCATCTATTATTTTTTTGTCACAAATTCCATCCAAAATAATTCTTTATGGTTTTTCAAAAATAAAATTTTGGGCCATTTCGAATATGATCGAGGGTATTTTCAATGTTATACTTAGTTTAATATTAGTAACAAAAATTGGGTTATTAGGTGTTGCCCTTGGTACTGCAATCCCCTTAATTTTTATAAAACTAGTTATTCAACCAAAATATGTAACAAAAATATTGCAAATTGAATTAAAAGAATATTATAAAATACTATTTATAAATATTCTCAAACCTAGTCTCATTCTTCTTCTATTTTACTTCATTGTTAATTGGTTCTTGAGACCTCAATATTTAATAATATTCACAATGGGGTTGATTCAAACTATTGTTTTTGTTATTATTTGTTATAATTTTTTCTTTAATAATAAAGAAAGACGTCTAATCAGGGCAGCAATCAAATAATGAGTGCATATACATGTAAACGCTCCTTGGAAATATTGGATGATAGAAATGGATGTTATTAATAGGATAAAACTGCTTAAACTTATCGCATCTCAATGGCGAACAATTTCTGGCTTATCACAAAATTCAATCGGATATATAGGCTGGGTTGGGCATAATAATCTTGGGGATGAAGCAATGATTTACTCGTTTAAAAAATTGTTCTCAAATTATAAAATATTCCCCTACAGCACCATAAAAAACTTTCCTCGTATGGAAGATAAGTTACGGCCCAGAAAACTACAGGCGGTTGCTCTAGGGGGTGGCACATTAATTAATAGTCCCGGCTCCTATGACACATTGAAAAAAGCCCTTGAAGATTATCCGGATTCAATTAAATTTGCTTTGGGTAGTGGAGTAAAAAATCCGCTTTTTTGGAATAATGTCGAGGGTTGGCAAAATAATATTGCAAACTGGATCAAATTACTTGAACAATGCGAATATGTGAGTGTAAGGGGTCCTCTTTCAAAAAAAATATTGGCAGATGCGGGATTTGAACGCGCAGAAATAATTGGAGATATTGCTTTATCATTATCAGATGACCACATAATAAAAAAACAAAAAAAGAAATTACTCGCCCTTAATTTCGGATCCGGTAGTGGGAGAATATGGGGAAACGAGGAAAAATTTTTCGATCAAATGGTAGAACTGATTATTCATCTTATAAAAGAAGATTGGAATATCACACTCTTTCCAGTGTGGGAAAAAGATTTGAAAGTAATAACACAAGTAGCACAAAGAATAAATAAACCGATCAAAATATTTACCGGATATAAATCTATTAGTAAAACATTAAAATTTCTTTCAGGATGTGATGTCCTAATTGGCATGAAGCTTCATGCTGTAATCCTCGCACACTGCACCTATACGCCGGCAATTATGCTAGAATACAGACCGAAGTGTCTTGATTATATGCTCTCAATGGATATGGAAGAATTTAATATAAAAACTAATCATGTGGAAATGAATCTTGTATTATCTTTGTTGAATCAAATTTACCAGAATACTCAACTATATCAGAATGCTCTCAAAACAAGAATAGATCATTATAAAAACTTGCAGTGGAAATCTGCACGGCAATTAAGCCGAATGTTCTAACATTTTATACAAAAATTTCTGCTATTGCTTCTTTAAACACTCGTTGTAAGCTTGTTCCATTTTTTCATACAAGTCCTTGCAAAGGTTTTCTATTGGGGCGGACAATTCTATCGTTTTACCCTTCCCTGTAGCCCTTGAATGGACTTCATCCACGATCTTGTCACCGGGATAGTTAATTTGAAAAAAGCTATAAATTCTTCTCATATTATCTTTTGGATTTTGCACGAAATCCTCATATTTACACATGGCCACATCGTTTCTTTTATCCAGATTCAATTCAAAAAATAAAGCATTCCTGACATACCAGAATAAAGCGGCAGCATCATAAGAGCTCATCTCGTCATCGAAATATTTTTGAACGACTTCTCTAATCTTAACCGGAAGATTTTGAGAGCGCCAGTTGTTTTGCTCGTTTGATAAGATCGGTCTCAAATTATTGTGTCCATTTTTTACACCAAAATGTGCAATATTTGAGAAAGCTACATCTCTATAATTTCTGTATATCCATATTGCTCTCGAGCCAGGAAAAAATGTAAAAAATGAAAGGATATTCTGTAACTCAACTAGTGGTTTTGTAATAATTATTTTTGCATGAACTTTTTTGAATATCTTAGAGAGTGAATCAAAAGAATTAAAACGGATGAAGTTTTTAGTATCTTCGGATGTAATAGCACTATGTTCATCTTCATATACTTTTGTCCGAAAATCCTTCTCAAACACCTTGACCATAATACTGGTTCCGGACCGTTGACATGCAATAATATAGATTAGTGGTTTTTTTAATTTGTTCGAATAAATGATTGGTTGTAATATTGNCTTTAGAAGAATAAATATTCGAAATTTAATTTTCAGAAAGATCTGTTTTGGTTTCATAACGTCTTTCATTACAAGAAAATAAAGTATGTCAAGAAAGAGAGAATATCCCTTTTTTTCGTATATAGAACTTATATTAATAGTACATAATATATTAATATAGTTGACAAATATTTCATCAGATATGAAATAAATGCGGAGTTCTATAGATGCCCAAAAAATACCTGATTTCTTTTATAACTGTTTTGTTGTTTGCGAGCATGGCTCTTTATGCCGGAGGTATAGAGGTGTCGTCACAGAAAGATGGTTTTGATGTTCTAGACGACGATACTGGTATTGTGACCCTAAGCCTCAGCAGACTAAATCCTCCGATTAGTGCAGAAGTATTTAAATCCCTTCAATTTCAGGATGGCAACCTTGATTTCTTGTCTGCTGAAGAACGAACCTATTATATTACTGGTGGTGATATCCTTATAATTAAACTGCCGGATGAAAAAGAATTCAGCACATATGAAGTTAACTTTGAAGGATATATTACACTTCCAAAACTCGGTAATTTCATGGCAGAAGGACTCACCATTGGTGAGTTGGAAAAATCAATATTCTTCAGCTTGCCGCTCTATTTGAGAAAGCAGGACGATGTTCAGGTTCAGATAAAAGAAAAAAAGAAATACATTCAAGTATTAGGATATGTGGTAACCCCAGGATGGTACCTTTTACCAGAAAATGCTGGCATACAGGGAGCTTTTGTCGCTGCCGGTGGCATGATTGATGGTTCAATTCTTAATGAGGTTAACTTGTATAGGACAATGTATAATCTGAAATCTGCCGAACAGAAGACCATTTTGGTAGACATGTTCACTTTTCTAACATCGACGGACTATAATATATTACCACAAATAAAATCAAAAGACATCATCGTCGTGCCAATGACACCTCGCCTGGGTACAATAAAAAGAACACTTGGTGCCTATACACCCCCCCAAGAAAAACTTGAAACTGATACAGAAGAGAAGATTCGGGTTGCAGGAATGGTTCGAAATCCAAGCATGCTAGAACCGGTTAAGGGCAGTAACCTTCTCGATATTCTAATTTCTGCGGGGGGCACAACTGCAAGCGCAGACCTACAGCATATTTTCTTAGTTAAAAAATTAAAAGATGGAAATTACAGGTCAAAAGTAGTGGATCTTGAAAAATTTATTGAAAACAAGAACTTCCAGGATATTCCATACGTCGGAGCAGGTGAGACAATTTATGTGCCAGAACAAAGAAAGACCTGGCTTTTCAAGGCATGGAAGGGCTCAATTGATTTCCTGAAAGACTTATTATATCTTGTTTCTGCATTTTCCACGCTCTATTTACTTTCAAAACAATAAACTATGAACCCAACTAAAGATCTGAAAACGTATAATTTTGTAGAATTCAACAGAATGAACAAGATTATTTCTAAGGAAATTCAAAAGCAGAATGGTAAAACAATTCTCTTTACTAGCGGTGGTGACGCAGAAGGAAAAACCTTCATGGCAGTAAACCTTGCCTTGAATTTCATCAAAAATACTCCCCAGAGAATTCTCTTGGTAGATATGAACCTTAGAAATCCACAGTTGCATAAAATATTTGGACTCCCAAAAGAAAATGGAGTTACTGATATTATCAATGATAAAGTCCATTACGAAGAAGCTTTAAAAACCACAGATTTCCCAAACCTTAAAATCATCACAAGCGGAACCTATAGTGGCATCGTTGCTCAATCTTTTAATGATCTGCGATTCGTGATAGAAGAATTCCGTCAGTCTGCAGACATTACCATGGTTGAATCTTCTCCAATATTGGCATCTAACAGAGGAAACATTGATCCTGCGATACTCAGTTCATTAATGGACATCGTTTTACTTGTCGTACTTGCCAGACGCACAAGAAAGAATTCCGTATTAAAATCGAATGAGTTGATAAATCTGGCAGGAAGCAGCATATTTGGGGTAGTAATGAATAATAAATATGTTCCTCAGGAGAAGAAGAAAAAAGGTATAATAGAGGTAAAGTAAGATATGCAACAAATTGACTTAACCGAATATACTCAAGTACTTAAGGAGCACAAGAAGCAGATTATTATTGTCTTCCTATGTATTTTTATCCCAATATTTTTTATTAGCTTTGAGATCGTTTCTAATTATAAGAGTGAGGCAACGTTATTTATTGAAAAAGTGCCTTTGAAGAGTGAGGAAATCATTTTCAGGCGCGGCTCATCACGTATTGATATTACAAAAGAAATGGTGCGCTTGCGATCATTGGATTTTTCTAAAGCTGTAATTAGATCTCTTCCTGAAAAAACTTTTTTTGAATTGTATAACACTCTTAATTTAAAAGAAAGGGTTATGCAAAGAATTAAAAAATTAATTGGCACAAAAGCATATAATTCGTTTAAGAGAATTTTGGGGAAACCAGCAGATGATAATCAAAGTACGCAAGAAATGGAAAAAAGTGTTCTTGCCAGAGTTGAAGAAAGCACCTCTATTAGATATCGAGGAGATGGTGTGCTTACAATATCGGCCATAACACAAGATCCGGAAATTTCCTACGAAATAGTTAATGCCTATATTACCCTTTGGCAGGGGATAAATCTACAAGAAAATAAAGAAGATGCAGTATCTGCAAAGAAATTTATTGAAGAAGAGCTTGAAACTGCATCTCAAAAACTAAACACTGCTGAAGAAAATTATATCAAATACAAGCAATATATTGGCATCCCCGTCCATTACGATTATCAAGAGGAATGGGAGGTCGAGCAGATCGATCCGGAACTAGCAAGACTATCATCAGAGGTCAAGTCCTGCAGAGCAAATTATAATGCATGGTATAATAAATTAAGAGAAATTCTCGTTTGGGATAGGCTGGTTAAAAGTGATATTCAGGTAATTGATGTTCCTCAAGTTGCAGATAATCCCACTGGTTCCAGCATTATGAGAACAAGGCTTATCGGCTTCATTTTTGCACTTTTTGTGGCAATCGGTCTTCCTATTATGGTTGATTTCCTAAGGGATTATGTTAAAAAACCCATTGACATAGAAAGACTGCTTAGCGTTCCTGTTGTGGGAGTTATACCTAAAATGGGATAATAATTTTTTCATTGCTAAAAAAGCTAATAAATACTCTAAAACTTAATCTGGTAATATAAATTATACTTCCAATAAGATTTTATTAATATGATAAACCAAGGAACATTGACCTATGCACCTGGATTCCAACCAGGTACAGCCATACAATCCTTAACAAGCAATAGATTATTTTATTTTATCGTTTCCTTTTTTATCATTTTACAAGCTATAGTCGTTTATCTTGATATTGAATCAAGGATGTTTATCTCCTTCTGTTATCTTGCGTTAGGACTTGTTTTCTTCTTTTCGTTGAATAAACCAGAAATTCCAATATATGCCATTGCTCTCTATGTCCCATTTAGTAAAATAATCATTGGTGATCTTACCACTGCAGTAAACTTCACTAATGTGCTTCTTATAATCGCACTGTTTGCATGGTTTGTTAGCCATCAATCCAGCGAAGAGCGATTCATTGCCCGTACCCCCATGAACTTTCCTTTGTTGCTTTTTGCTCTATTAGGTATAATTTCCCTGATACAAGGAAGTTTTTTGTTAGGACATCTTGGTGGTGAGAATCCAATTTTTGTTTTTTGGAGATGGTATGTTCCCATGTTTTTGTATGTTGTTGTTGTTAACAATGTACGAGATAGGGAATCGGTAAAAAAAGTATTGTCAATCATTATGATCGCTGCTGTTGCAGTTGCCCTGATAACTATTCGCGAACATGCAGATGTTGGAAATGTTTCAACATGGACAAAAGCTAGAATTGGTGGAATTGCGGGTAATCCAAATACTCTCGGTACTTTTTTTGTTAATTATGGACCCCTACTTCTCGGAGTATTTGTTTATAATGTGCATAAATTTAGAAGTTGGGGTTATATGTTCCTCTTCCTGCTATGTGCACGAGGTGCTCATGTAACATATTCCAGAGGAACTTGGCTTGCATTTGGAACAAGCACCTTATTTGTTGCGTTGATATCAAGAAGCAGAAAGTTGATTATTCCGGGAATCCTCCTTGTTGTCCTTATCTTCATTAATCCCTCAATACTACCAGAGAGCATTGAGGGAAGATTTAGGTCTACATTTACAAAACAGCAGACCTATTTAGAACAATCCGTGGAAGAGACAGTTGACAAAAGCTCAGCTGATAGAATCATAATCTGGAAGGGTGCCATAAACATGATAAAGCAAAATCCGTTTCTTGGATTTGGTTTTGGTACGTTCAACTACTACATTATGGATTACTCAGAAATCGATGTCCCTCGTGATGCTCATAACACATATCTTAGAATCGCTGCAGAGATGGGCGTATTCGCCTTATTGGTATTCCTCTCTCTTCTTGTGCTTATTTTCCTAACAACTTTATGGGTGTTCAGGAATTCAAAAGATAATTTCTTTAAAGGCTGTGCTCTTGGTTTTATGGGAAGTATCATTGGACTTGCAGTAGCATGTATGTTTGGCTCAAGAATGAATTCTCTTGAAATTGCTGGTCAATTCTGGATCATTGCCGCTCTCATGCAGAGACTCAAAATGATAATTACTCAGGATATGATAGACGAAAATAAAAGAAGAGCTCGATCGAATGAAAAAGTGCAATAAAATAGCATATATATTCTCTCAGTTCCCCGAGACACACGAAACTTTTATTTTAAGAGAAATTATCGAGTTAAATAAAAATGGTATCGAACCAGAACTTTTCTCATTGAAAAAATGTAAAGACAAGGTAATTCATCCACAGGCTAGAGAATTTCTTAGAAAAACGCATTATTCATCTCTGCTGTCGCCACAAATTTTCTATGCATTCTTTTTCTTTTTGTGGAAAAAACCAATTAAACTCTTTAAGTTGATTGTATATTTGATACAGCAAAATTATACATCATTCGAATTCCTCATTAAGTCACTTGCAATAATACCGCTCTCCCTTTATTATGCACGATTAATGCAAATCAGGAAGATTTCTCACATCCATGCACACTGGGCGACAATTCCCACAACAAGTGCTGTTATCATTTCTGAAATTCTTGGAATTCCTTTTAGTTTTACTGCTCACGCATGGGATATTTTCCTTAAAAATCCGATGCTGGAAGAAAAAGTTCATAGAGCAGAATTCGTAGCCACATGCACTGGTTATAATAAAAAGTATTTGGACTCATTACTTGGGCAGAAAGAGAATAATAAAATATTCCTTAACTACCACGGTATTGATTTTGATGCTCTACCGGAAATCAGAAAAGATATTGATGATAAACTGATCTTCACTATTGGAAGACTGTGTGAACAGAAGGGTTTTCCATATTTGATAGAAGCATGTGCTATCCTTCGGGATAAAGGTCATCAATTCAGATGCGTCATCATTGGTGAAGGACCTGACAGAAATGCCCTTACATCACAAATTAACGAACTTGGGCTGCAAGAATATGTTTTCCTTGATGGAATGAAGCCACAATCCTACATTTTTGAAATGTTCAATAAAGCCCGTATGTTCGTGCTGCCCTGCGTGATCTCAAAGAACGGAGATAGAGATGGCATCCCAAACGTGATGATCGAATCACTTGCAATGCTCACACCGGTTATTTCAACAACAGTCTCGGGAATACCTGAAATAATTATGGATCATGTTACCGGTATTGCCGTTGAGCCGAGAAATTCTGTTCAACTTGCAGAAGCAATGATCAAGCTTATAAATCATCCGAAAGAAGCTGAAATATATGCATCAAATGGGAGAAAGCTCGTTGAGGAAAAATTCGATATTAAGAAAAACATCAGAGAACTGGTTTCAATTTTTATAGAGAGAGCGGATATATAATGAACGTTCTTTACATCATTTGGTCACTCGATCAGGGGGGAGCAGAAAGAGTTGTGCTCGATCTTGCAAAGAATGCTGACAGGACTCAATTTAATATTACCGTCTGCTGTCTTAACCAAAAAGGATTCTATGCCCACGAGTTAGAGCGACTCGGCATTGAAGTTATTGCTCTTCATAAGCTTCCAAAACTCGATCCTTTCATTATTTATAAAATTTCAAAGGTTATATCGAAAAATAAAATTGATATCGTCATTACCCATTTATGGACTTCTAATTTCTGGGGGAGGATTACCGCTTATTTATCCCGTGTGAAAATAATAATCGCGACTGAACATACGACTGATGAAAAACGAACCTGGTATTATCACCTTGCGGACAGATTTCTTGCTCGAATTTCAAGTAGGATCATTGCGGTTTCTTCGAGTGTAAGAGTGTTCCATCATAGGAGATCAAAAATTCCTTCAGGAAAATTTGAGATCATCAACAACGGTATTGATATTGAAAAGTTTAATATTTCCGTTGATAAAAACAAGAAAAGAAAAGAGTTTGGCTTTAAGAATAATGATTATATCATCGGTCTTTTTGGTCGTTTTGTTCCCGCTAAAGCTCATGAAATAATCCTGCAATCCCTAAAAAATATTATCAAAATCCATCCTCAGGTAAAAGTTCTTTTTGCAGGAAGTGGTCCTACAGAGGTTATTATCAAAAAATTAGCCGCAGAATTAGGACTTGTAAAACATGTTGCTTTTGCAGGCTTCAGGTCGGATATACCCGAATTGTATCAGATTCTTGATCTCTTTGTACTCCCATCTCGGCGGGAAGGTTTTCCCATCACCGTACTGGAAGCGATGGCTTCGGGTATTCCCGCTATAGTTACAGATGTCGGGGGTAACAAAGATATTATTTCAAATGGAATTGATGGCTTTATACTACAACCCAATAATGCCCAAGAACTTACCGAAAAGATCAATTTTTTAATTGATAATCCTGTAACTGCAGAAAGATTTGCGCGAACTGGGCAGAATACCGTTCGGGAAAATTTTACTTCGATGATTATGACAAAAAAAATCGAACAACTACTAGCAAATATTTTTTTTAAAGAAGCAGCTCCACAAAGAAAAACAAAACTTCTCCTTATTATCGATCATCTCGATCCCGGGGGAGCACAGCGCCAGATAATTGAACTGGTGAAGAGATTGCCGCGTACTGAATTTCAGATCACTGTGTGTAATCTCGATGGGACCAGAGCAGAACTCACAAGAGAGATTCAAGAGAGTGGCATCCCTGTTCATTCGATTAATCAAAGTGGTTTCCTCGATCTCAGGGCATTACTTTCATTGTATAAATTTATCAAGGATAATTCATTTGATATAGTTCATACCTATCTTTTTACTGCAGACACATATGGAAGGATTGCTGCTTTCTGTGCGCGAACACCTTCCATTATTACTTCATTACGTAGTGTGGATACATGGAAAAACAGGCTACATATTCTTACTGATAGGATTCTTGCATGCTTTACTGACCGAATCCTCGTCAATGTTCATAAAATCACCTCATTCCTCATTAACAACGAACAAATAAATCCCAAAATTATTCGAACGATTTACAACGGAATTGACCTTAGCAAAATGAAGTGCAACCAATCGGCAACTGCAGTTAGGAAAAATCTTACTTTGGATCCATCTGACCAGCTAATTGGAATTTTTGCACGAAACGATCCTGTGAAAGATCATATGATATTTTTTAAAGCTGCAAAAATCATACTATCTAATCATAAGAACGTTACATTTCTTGCAATGGGTGATGGCATGACTGGAGAATCAATACAATCAATATTAGATGAACTCGATATTAAACAGGGCATCATCCTGAAAGATCATTCCATTGATTATCTTGATTATATTAATGCAGTAGATGTTTCGGTTCTATCTTCACTCGTCGAGGGGTGCTCAAATGTCATTCTTGAATCAATGGCTTTTGGTAAACCTGTTGTTGCAACTGCGGTTGGAGGAAATCCTGAGCTTGTCGTGGAAGGAAAAACAGGTTTTCTGGTACCACCAAAAGATCCTGAAAAGCTTGCATGGGCGATTATAAAAATCCTTGAAAATCCAGAGCTGGGAGAATATTTCGGAAAAAATGGACAACAAAGAGTGAAAAAATATTTTTCTATGGAAAAGATGATTAATAATACGGTTTTAACGTACAGGAATGTATTGAAAAATAAAAATTAATGAATTAATGATGAAGTATTTTCTTATCACTGTCGACACTGAAGCTGATTGGTTTTCATTTAAAGAAAACAGGGTGACGAACATCTTCGGCGTTCATTACCTTCAGAAACTCTGTGATAAATATGACATGAAACCCACCTATCTGGTTACCTATGAGATCGCAACGAAGAATGAACCAATAAAAATATTGACCCGTTATCTAGAAAAAGATCTCTGCGAGATCGGTCATCATCTACATGTGTGGAGCACACCGCCATTTCATAGAGTCAACGAATTTGGCGTTGAAGAATCCCTCCTTGATGCGATCCAAGCAGAATTACCTGACGAGCTTTTTAACCAAAAAATGCAGACTCTTCATGATGCAATTGTAGAAAATTTTGGTATTACCCCTCGTTCTCACCGTGCCGGAAAATGGGGCGTGGATGAAAGAACCTTAAAATGGCTGCATAGGCACGAGTATTACGCAGATAGTTCGATAGCACCCGTTAGTGTAATTCGCAGAGTCAAAGGCATCAAAAAAACAGTCACTCATGATATTGAGAAAATTCCAAATCATCCATATTTCCCTTCAAAAGATGATATTTCGGAAATAGCAGCCAGCGAAAATCATCGTACAATCCTCGAAGTTCCTGTAACAGGTATAAAAGGAGATGTACTACATAACATGAAGGGGGCAACCATCTTAAGAAATCTTGCCTATCCTCTTGGATATACGGGTGTTGGTGATATGATGTTCCGTCCGTCGGATATCAGAATCCCACTCAGTGTTTTTGAAACTCTGACTCGAAATGTGTTCGAATCTGGCTTGCAGTGGGTAAATTTTATGTTCCATTCGAATGAACTTGGTCTTGGAACCTCACCCTATACAAAGAACGAGTCATTACATAGGCAGGTACGCGCAAAGATCGAGTTTGCCCTAAAGCTTGCAAAAGAATATGGATACAAAGGTATTTTTTTACGTGACGCATTAAAATATTTTCAAGAAGAGTAATATCATGATATTTTACAAAAGAGATTTTATTTCAATACTTATTGTTGCCACTGTTATTATTATATTTCATGTTCTCAATATTTTTCCGTTAATTTCCAACATTTTTGAACCGATCCAGAGTGCCGTTTATGACTCTATTGATGATGCAAGTGATGTTTTCAATGAAGCTGAGAAAGATGGATATAGTCCAGAAGGGGGATTCCTTATGCTCAGTGATTTTGAAACACCTGAAGAATTGCAAAAATGGCGTTATGAAGATGTCGTGCTTTACCAGTCAAACCAGTTTGTTTCAAACGGAAGTCACTCCGGCAAAGTTGAGTTTCTTGCCAACCTGGGAAGCGCCCCAAAACTTTTCCTGCAATACTTTCCTAAACGGTGGTCTAACTTTGAAGCACTGAATTTTGAGATATATAATCCTTCTGAATCTAAAACAAGGGTCATTCTTCAAATTAAAGACCGCAGCGAAAATAGGTTTAAATATGATCTGTTTCTCGAACCACAACAATGGAACAAGTTTTCTATTCCCATCGACAAAATGTCCGACAAGATCAATATAAAAAAAATCGTTGATCTCAATTTTTTTAGATGGAAACCATCTCAAAATGAAATCGTATATATTGATGACGTCAAACTCATAACTTCGCAATACGAGGAAAAAGTATTTGCTACACCCCCTCAAACTCAACAGAAAATTAAAGATATTTCATCTCAATCGGAATATGAAATTACAAAAACAAATTATACTCAAGGAGATGCTGTCACATTCAGAGTCATAAACCCAAACAAGATCAGTATTAGTAATACACCTTGCACGGGAATAATAGAATTTCCTTCGGGAAAAGTATATGAGAAGTCAGTTCTTCTTCTCAAAGAACCATCAGGTAAGGATATTCCGTATCAGATAAAAGCGAACACCACCTGGAATGATGGTAGCTTTAGAGAATCTCAAATTGATTTTCAAACGAGCTTCAATGCAAATGAGGATAAGCAATTCGCCCTTCTTTATGGCAAAGATCTTGCAAAAATGAATTTCAAATCCGGTGTTACTCTTCGCTATAAAGAGAATGTCATACAGGTAAATACTGGAGTATTACGCTTTAATTTGAATAAAAACCATTTCACCTTATTGGACAAAGTATGGCTTGATGCAAATGCTGATGGTTACTACTCTGATGATGAAGTTCTGTCTGAAGGGGAAGATATCATAATGGCGTATAACAGTATCTTCTACCAGAGTTCATATGATTACTCGACATACAGTATTGATCTGATTGAAGCAGGGCCGTTGCGAACAACCTTTCAGGCACAGGGATATCTCAGAAGCAATAGCGGTTTTGATCTGTGCAAATTCGTTGCACTTATCACCGCATTTGCAGAGCAGAGCTTTGTGGAAATTTCACTTGATTTTATCTTTTCTAAAACTGCCCCTATCGAATCTGCAGCGATCTATGTCCCATATTCTAAGGAAATTGGGCAGGTATATTCCCCGAATACTGGGGTTCAGATGGATCTTCCAGTTGTTCTCTATCAATCTGACATCGAAAGGTCTGAGGTAAGAAGCCAGGGGCGCAAACTGCTTTTTGATCAGGATCTTTCGCACTGGGTAGACGCAAGCAATATGTCTGGTGGCATTATGATGGCAATCAAACCTTTCTGGGCTCTTAGCCAATTCGGTTATTACATACAAAAAAAAGACATGACACTCATGCTCTGGCCGCCTTATGCTCAAGAAATTGATGTGAAATATACTCTTCAGAATAAAATGCTGCGAAATTATGAATTTCGAAGAAATCAGGATTTCGACAGAACCCACGATCTGCTTATATTCTTCCATGCAAGTGATATTGATCAGTTACGAACTACCGAGGTTGCCAAGGCATTTCTTGATCCGGTTCAGTTTATCTCGAAGTAAACAATGGTAAAAAGCACTGTACCTTTTCTGATGTACCACAACATCTTACCTGAAGGTGACCCTTATACTATTACAAAGGAGAAGTTCCGGGAACAAATGGGATTACTAAATCAGAATCAGTATAATGTGATCGCAGTAAGAGATTTTGTATCGCATCAAAAGACATTTGATACACAAGCCCCGAAAACTGTTTGCCTGACCTTTGATGACGGATATGCTAATAATTTTAAATATTGTCTGCCCGAATTTGAGAAATATAATTTTAAAGCAACTTTTTATATCACCACTTCTTTGATAAATACTGAAATAGGATTTACAGAAGATCAGGTACGCACTCTCTCCGAAAAAGGTATGGAAATCGGCTCACATACGGTAAATCATGTCTTTCTCTCAAATCTTACAGATGACAAATTATATTATGAGTTGGAAGAATCCAAAAATCAGCTTGAAGACATAATTCAAAAACCCGTAACAAGCCTATCACTTCCCGGCGGAAGAGGGAATAAAAGGATTATTATGGCAGCACAAAAAGCCGGATACAATACGGCATGCACATCTGTATATCACCCGAATGATGCTGATACAAATCTCTTTTCTCTAGGACGGATTCCAATAAAAAGAGATTGCTCAATAGAGTTGTTTGAAAAAATAGTATCTATTGACCGGAAACTTTGGAAATCAATGAAATTCAAACAGGATATAAAATTTATTATTCAGAGAATTCTTGGCAACAAACTCTATCATGCAGTTTGGAAGATGAAGTACGAGTAATATGGGCTGGATAATTGCATTCTGGATCTCTGGCATTGTGCTCATCTATGTCTATTTAGGCTATCCTGTACTGATCCTATTTCTATCAAAACTGCTTCCCAAACCATACCTGAAATTCTCTAATGAAGAGTTACAAGATACTTCCCCGCTTCCCTCGATCAGCATTTTTATACCTGCCTACAATGAAGAACCTGTTATAGAGAAGAAGATACGCAACACACTGGAACTTGATTATCCGAAAGACAAGATCGAGATTGTTGTGGCTTCAGATGGTTCTTCAGATAAAACCGTCGAGATCGCACAGCTCTATTCTGATACAATCCAGGTTATGGCTTACGCTGTACGTGAGGGGAAAACGGGCTTGATCAATAAAACAATTCC
>JGI10211J34971_10002234_pt1 | contig 15890 bp, 13 predicted proteins | sample Etolagsediment_FD_34971 | JGI IMG/M metagenome (IMG submission 34971) | reverse complement strand
CGGTTCATCCCCACGCCTGTGGGGAACATACTTCTCATAACCAGTTAAAACTGTGTACAAATTCAATCTTCAAACAATCTACCAACTATTTCCGTCCATTCCCACCGGAATTAATATCAGATTCAGCGTCCTCCTTTTGTAAAAAAGAAACAAGTTGTACGCCATCTATATCAACAGGAATACGTCTATTCTCTCCTACTGTCATAAACTCAAATCCTGCTTCAGCATTTGTACTCCAAGCCATAACAGCACTCCCCTCACCAAGTCCTTCTTCAACGGTACTCCAGATCATTTCGCGAACACGACGAGACAACTTCCCCACGTAAACTCCTGCACGGATTTCCAGAAGCCACACAGCCAACCGTCCTCTCAGTCTGGGCGGTACATTTTTAACCACGATGACCAGCATCACCCACCTGTTCTTTATTTGGAATGGCTGGAGCCACAGATTCTTTCGGACGTTTTGGCGGTTCCATTTCACCTGCCGCAAGAACTTCTTCAATCATTGGGATAATCCGCTTCAAAATCTTCCCCTGACGGAAAGAATCCCTACAAGCCAAACGCACTTCCCGTTCCGGGCTAAAGGGTCCACGTGCAGCAATCTTAAAAGCTGCCGGAACCACAGTTTCAAATTTAAAAATATCTGCAACATCATATACAAAAGATTGAGGTTTCCCCGTATGAATGAACCCCACAGCCGGCGCATACCCGGCAGCCAGAATAGCAGCCTCACACACGCCATACAAACATGCCGTTGCAGAAGAAAGACAACGATTTGCGATATCACCGCTGCCCCAATTGTTATGGTCATAGTTTCGCCTGACCCATTTCACTTTGTACTGTTTTGCCAAAAGCTGATACAGTTTCTTTACCCGTGCCCCCTCTATTCCACGTAACTGTTCAATACTCCGTTTTTCCGGTGGTTTTTCCTTGAAACGCAATTCATACATTTTACGGACAACCTTCAAACGAGCGGTATCATCCAAAGCTAATTTTGCCTGATATAACAAACGGTCCGCTCTTGCTCCTCCGGGCTGACCAGAAGCATATAACCTCACACCACCTTCACCTACCCAGACAAGCAGACAACCAACCCTTGAAGCCAGAACCACAGCAGCATGGCTCACTCTTGTACCGGGTTCCAACATCAGGCAAGCCACAGAGCCAACAGGAATATGAGTCCGCACGCCATTCTTATCCACCAGGACAAAGGCACCATCAATTACATCAAGTCTGCCATAGTTCACAAAAAGAATGGAAAGTCGTTCTTTCATGGGAATGGGTTTTAACTGCGGTAAAATTTGATCCATCAGCGCCCCTTAGCATTTGTCAGAAGATTTATAACAAATCGGATAAGTAAATCCTTTTGCATGGGATCACTCGACGCTATAAGCAGAGTCAAATCCCCCACGCTTTGTCGTCAAGATCCAGCATTTTCCTGGCTTCTCCAAAGCCTTTCTCCGCCAATCTTTTCTGATTGAGAGTATATCCCCGTATCAGATGATCTTTCAGAATCGATGTTGCCCAGATCCGGAACCTTGTACCCTGCAGGGATTTCACACGATAGCAGCGGAAATAACGATTATGAGATTATAATGATCAACTTGATAGTATTTACCATCAGCAACAGTATGTGCAAATTTTGCACATACTCGATCTTTATCCAATTCTCCCTGTCCAAAACTCATTCAACTTCTCGTTTTTCATTATTTTTATTCAACCGTTTACGTCCTTCAGACTCTGTTAGATAATTTTCAGGACTGACAACCTTACTTTCCGTTTCAATCTCCAGTTTCTCCCTGGCATCCCCAGCTATCTTCCCGCCCTTATGAGCTGCCACCTTGTTTTCAGGAAACCCTTGGGCATCCTGTTTTCTGGCGATTTCCGTTGTTGCAGCTTCTCCAAGCATGGAAAAAATAAGTTCCAGGTCGGTCATATGATCTCGCAGATTCTGCCTTCCCAGCCCCTTTAGTTCTTTATACTCAGAAGGCGTCAATCCGAAAGCAGCCTTGGATATTTCAGCCGTCAGGATTGCATATTCGGGTTGTTCTTTTATACCACGGCTATTCCACTCATCGGTGAGCTCAGCCCTGACGGCAATGCCTCGCATTCGTTTTTCAATCCAGGCTTCGGAATAGCCTTTGGCACGATAAAGTGCTTTGGTTCTTTTGGTGGCAAGTTCCGGATCTTCTATTTCCTGCACCCGCTCGTAGCCGACCTTTGCCAGCCAGCGCTTGAAAGGCTCTGCTTTAGGAGATGGGATGGATTGGATGATTCTAAAAATGCCTTCTGTATTTGCACAATCTGTTTGTCTTCTTTTGCCATCGGCAGCAACTAGTTTCAACCCGTGACAAATTGTCACGACTTCACTTCCTTCTGTATTCAAGCGCTGCTTTAACTTTCTCCAATAGGCTCCAGCATCCCTACTATCGGTAAGAACTGCACAAACATCAACAACCGAGAACCACCATTCATTATTATGCAGAACACGACGAATTTCTTTACCTTTGAATATTGCCAGTTTGGTTTCCATAGTCCCCTACCTCCGTTTCACTAACATCAACCCACAACCAAAGGCTTTAGAGCGACCAATCCCTGTAAACAAAGCGGTTAAAAAGGTATCAACATCCGTAACTTCAACCTCGCCTGAAAAATCAACGGAACTAAAACCTGTTTTTTTCCGTTTCCCTGTTTTCTTCACTAACGAGTGCCAGCAATATCCAGTATTTTGTAATTTATATTGTTGCCTCTCATCCCGACATAATTGGAAGCCATGATTATTCCCTTTTTTAATCAGCCATTCTTCAAGGGCTTGGTCAGTTGCGGACTTGAGCGACCAGTCTAACTTATCACGAAGATTCAGAGAATCTTGCAATCGCTCTGCGTAACGAAAATCATTCTGCAAGATCAGAGTTAGCTCATCATTTAAGTCCTTATCACCATGGAGAATAAGAACCTTTTTATAGTCATTTTTCAGGGGTACTGGGGGTAGATACTGTTGGAGATTAAATTGCTTACATAATGACAAGAGCAAACTTCGTTGGGCATCCATGACAACATCATGCTTGCTACCATTTCTGGTAATGACCGGATTGGCCCGTAAATCAAAGAGCAAGTTGTCACCAACTTGGAGTTTAGGTTGATAACCCCTATTCTCTACCCGAAAAACACTGTTGTCTGTGACAGGAGGATTGGCAGAGACAAGATAATAAACAGGCTCTCCCCGAACACCGGCTCTGGTACCCATCTGTGCCCTGGCAATTTCTTCTCGATAAATAAAGGTTCTCTTTTCTTCATTGGTAAACAATTTCCAAAGAAGTTGATGGACAGCATAAGAATCTTTTGTTGGAATCTGGCCATGCTGCGCTGACCTGAAAAAATTGGGATGGATCGAAATGCGGGAGAAGTACATTATTTACCTCCAGCTTGATAAAGATAATGTTCCATACGAGGGGTAAATTGCCAGCGGTTTCGGGAAAGGGGCTGGTCATGCCGTACCCTGCTCTGCATATTGCCGAGGTCAAAGTTAGTAGAAAAATCATTGGATTCACCCTCCCAATAATATTCTCTGACATTGTTAAGGCCGAGCCAATAGGAATCATCTTTGCTTAAACCTTCTTCCTTTTCATTCATCGGCAATATGGGTTTATGTTTATAGGACATAAACGCCTCAAGGAAACTATCCTTACCGACGGATATGTGAGGGTGCAGTGGCACAGCCAGAGGGCATGATTTGCGGCCAAGATAGAGATGAAATTTTGGTTTTACGAGGTGATTTTTAATCTCTGGCAGAGTGAAGGGAGCACCAGATAAGGCTTTAACTGCAACCAAGGCCATGGCATCAGTGCGATATTCACGGGTTGAGAGAATGGTTCCTAACCTGGATCTACCTAGCACCAATTCATCACGACGGGTTTGGTAGGAAACTTTCCCAACCGAATCAGGTACCTGGGTTGTATGATAATCCCGTAATAAATTTCCACGAGAAACAACTTCCACCGCAAGATGATAGCCATCCTGGAGTTGCTGTTGCTTGGCGCTGTCGCTACGATTAACCCCCAAGGCAGCACCCACGAGTCCTAAAATAGCTGACTTGCTTGGGTAGCTTGCCGAATTGCGGGTTTCTCCAACGGCAATCTCCCCCCAGCTAGCCAAAGGACCATAGAGACGAAAAAGTAAATAATCCATACCAGCCTCCTATTGATGAACACCGACAAAATCGAGTAAACCCTGCAACGTTCCCTGTTCTTCCGGGACATTGAGTTCGTAACGATCATCCGCACACGCTCCGTACACCTTATCAAAACTTGATTGTTGTTTGATTATGGAAACAATGGAGTCCTTGATATAATCCTCATTTTCTCGCTGGGTAATTGGTTTCAAATAGGCAACTGACAAAGAACGAGGCTGTTGATCACCCTTCTCCGCCAAAACATACGAGGCATAGGCCCGCGAGGCAAAACTGTTTTGCTTACCTGTTGGTGCCACCTTGACTGCTGCCTCAATCAAAGCTTGAATGGCTTTGGTCGCAAGGGCAGTGTTACCGCCTAAATTTTCGATAAGCAATTCGCGATTAATGCAGATATATGAGTAAAAAAGACCGGCGGCAAAACGGGTTTCCCCGATATGAGCCGCACCCGTATCCTCCTGACCGTTATTCAGATCATCAACTGCGGTGAAATAATCATCCTCAATAACCACCGGATGGACGCTGATTGCATGGGCCACCTGACAGGCAGCCTCGACATTGTTGGCAGGAGATGAAGCAAGCATCCTCCCAAAAAGGGCTATGTCCGCAGAGACTACTTTTTGTCGCAACAACTCCAGCTCTTCCTTCGTGGGGCCGTCACTATCCTCTCGGGAGGCTAGTAAATCAACTAAGGTGAAGATATCTTTTTCTTCCTCACGATCAAAGAAAACTAATTGCTCAATTTCAACCTCAACAAGCTCCTCCTTGAGTCGCTCATCTCCCTCAAGTTTTTTAAGGGCTGCTTTTTCCTTTGTAGACAGACTTTTTAGTTTTCCAAAGACTCCCGCTATCTCTTTTGTCCACGCAAGGGCATCCTTTTGTTTCACCCCAAGGTCGATAAATCTTGCGTAAATCTTCCCCCCCATTTCTTTGGTTCTTGTGCCAATATGATCCTTCATCGCCTGCTCGAAGACATCCGAAGTCCGCCATGTACGTTTCAGGCATTGAGAAGAAACACGAAGACGATCATAACCACCCATTCTGGCAGTTTTGGGACTTCCCATATCATCACGGTTAAGGTTAGCGGGTGGATATGAGGTCAGTAAATGCATTTGAATAAAACGGCTCATCATTATTCTCCTATAATTTTTTTATATCTTTGATCTGGATATAGTTATTTGTTGTTCGTTTTAGGAAGTACAGTGAAATAATCAGTGGCCCAGCGCACCGCCAGGCGATTGGCCGGATTCCGAGCCAGTTGATTCTTAAACTCCCAGTGCCAATGGATAATGTCAGCAGCCAAAGAGACAATATTCACTTTGCCATCCAGTAAACGAATAGCCCTGACAATACGCCGATAAAAATCATCGGTACTGCGGCTCTTCTGTAATTGCTGAAAACGAAGCTCACTCATAGGTGGTTTCTTCCCTTCACCAGGGGTAGCTAATTGTTCAGCAAAAGAAGCCACTATCTTAGGTTTGTCCTTGTCTTTAGGCTGCCAGCCTTTACTGAAGGACTGCCTGTCAGCCTTCACATGACTCAACAGACCAGCCACAGCCGCACTGAAGAAGATAGGTTTTTTCTCTCTCCATATCTCTGGCATCATCTGTTGAAAATAAAAAAAAGCATCGGTGAGCAGTACATCTTCGGCCCTTTCAGCGCGTCGAAGTCTGGATCGCTCTCCTCGGTGATCATTTAACCGGCTATGCCAGCGCTGCAAAGTACTCATTTCTTCGCCAGTTAGAAAAAAATTCTCTTTCATTTATTTGCCTCCTCACTTGCCCTTTTTCTTAATTTTGTCACTTCCTTATTCCCGTAAAAATTCTTTTTCAAAGTTTGCCTTGCTAAAATAATTCGTTTCAAATCCAGCCCTTCTGGGGTGGAACCAAGTGTTACACTTTCAAAGATCTGAAACACATTTTTCTCCATGGTTTTAAACCAGTGTTGGTAAATATCCGGGGGAGCCATTCTGGTTTCTCCGGGAAGTTCAGCCAATTTATGCAAAAGATGGTAAAAATCGGACTCAGTGCCCTGCCAGAACTCTGCATCAATCATACTCATATCTCCTTTGGCATCCTTGGGCCGGTTGAACCAGGCCGACTTTACGGCACCTCGCAGCATAGAAACAATAGACCTGGCCACCTGAATCAACTCACCTGCCCAACCAATAAGGTTTTCCCGTTGTTTTATGCCAAGGTAAAGAACTGGGAAATGGCTATCGTACCAGCATCTTGCCTTCATATTGTCCATATCAAAACCAAAGCACCATAGAGAAACAGTTCTTTCCTTCCCTAGAGATACAAACCGTTCCTCTTGAAAAAATTGAACACTTATCGCACCCCGGTCACCATTACCATGATCTTGCATTACCAAACCAAGCCAATGCCTATAGCCCAGACCTCCCTGTTGACCTTTTAAAGAAAGAGGAGCTTCCTTCTTTTGGGGATCAAAACGATACGGCGTAAGGGGGTGAAGCCATGCCCCTTCATAATTGGTCCCATGTTTTTTCGTTCTATAATCTGTGTATCTCACGGAAGAATCTGCACCGCAGATATCACATGTCCCTTGACCCGCATTTTTACCAAGTCGAATACGACGAGGCATTCCCCAGTACATCTGCAAATCATGGACATCCCCTGGGACAGTAATTTGTTTTTTATCAGACAATCGAGATTTACAGAGCCAAGGCAAAATTGAACCATCAATTAAATCGGCTGGAGCCAGTTCCTCATTATTCAATATATTGAGCCAAAGGTTTTCCCATAAATTTCTTTTATTATTTTCTAAAACAAGCAGGGTCGTCAGAGGGCCTCCACCACGCAAGCCCACTCTGTGCCCACTTCCTCCGGAAGGTGCATTCGTTTGTAAAGTAAACAGAGCCGTGGCGGTACAACTGGGACAAAGACAATTCAGATAATTTCGCTTAGTAAAATGATCCAAATTCTTTTTAATGGTATTCCCGCCAGGGGCATCAATAAATAAGGTCGCTATTTCTTTGCTATCCCCATCTGGCAGTAAGAAATCCTGCATGAAAGCCGGGCCACTCGAATTTTCGAGTTCAAAGGCATCCTGTACCCTTGCAAAGACATCTTGCAATTGATCCTCATCGGGCATTTCCTGCCAATATTCTAGCCACGTATCTTCACCCTCCGGGGAAAAACAAGTTTGCAGAAGACCGATCAGGAATTGATAGAGAGCTCCCTGAAAGTCAGGTCGTGGAGCCTTGATTTCCATGACCGGATTTTGTCTTTCGACAACCTGCCACGGCCTGATGGCATCAAGAGTGCCATCCTGCCTGACAACCGGTATCCATGGGTCTGTTATTAAATTCATATTTACACTCCTTTTGGCTGCCAGCCATGGTCAGCTTGATAATAATGGTCAGTTTCATCATAAATGGGAAAGACCTCAAGCCAACGTATGGCCTTTTCCTCATTTTTCAGTTCTTCAATACGTGCCGCCATGGTTGACGAAAGAGTATCCTTTGCCGCACGCCACTCCCGTGCCGGTATTTTCACCGTACTCATGGCCCAGGGAAGATAAACTTTGCCAGCATAAGGCTGAAATTTACCATCTCGATAAAAGGCAAGTGCCACAGAAACGGTTTCATTCTCCGTCAATCTTGTTGGGATTCTGCTTTCCTCATCCCACTCGCCACTCCTTCGGGTATAACCTTTAGATAATTTCAAGACATTCAGATGAGCCATACTTAACTGCATCATATCTTTACCATCCGCATCCCAGGATACCTCCTGCAATAACTCAGGGATCGTCTCTTCTGCCTCAAGAGAATAAACACCTTCAACAAGCGTTCTGGCATCACCGGGCATGGAAAATTGTCCCCGCTCCCCTGAACCAAAGAGCAATCTAGTGGTCAGCCATAATCGTCCAACATGGGGATAAACCGCTTGAGTGCCCGGTTGCTGCGTCTTTAACCAATTTTCATCAGCACCAGACTCTGCCTCAGGTGCCAAGATAAACAAAACGGGTTTACCCCTTTGATCCTGCCCACCAGGCTCTTCAATCCGATTCCCCTGCAAGTCCCGGATATGACGACAAAGACGTCCAGCCCGCTGGATAATGAGGTCAATAGGGGCAAGATCGGTGATCATCAAATCAAAATCCAGGTCAAGAGACTGTTCTACCACCTGGGTGGCCACAAGAACCTGGCCCTTCCTTTTCTCATAATCTGAATCTTTACCAAAACGCGCAATCGTTTCCTCCTCAATCTTTTGTCTATCTATCATAGCGAAACGACTATGAAAGAGATGAAGATTATCAGGCCCAAGCCAGTTAGTAGTGGCCAGATCCTGATAGCTATTACGAGCTTCCTGAACTGTATTACGGATCCAGCAGACACATTTTTCCAGCTTAACCGCCTGTTCAATCTGTTCAATAATGGCCTTTTGACTATTCATCCGCCTAAGCTCAACGGTGCGTTTCACCTCAATTCTGGTATCGATAGGTTGTTCTTGATTATCCTCCACAGGAATATGAGTGGCCAGAGGATACGCCCGACTGGTCATTACGGATAGTTCTCTGCCCAACCCATTTTCAAATGCAGTAACCAGCTTTTCACGCATGGTGTGAGGCAGAGTGGCAGAAAGTAAAATGACACTTCCACCCTGCCTGGCGTGAAACTCCAACAACGTCTCTAAAAGCCTAAACATATACGGATCGTACGCATGGACCTCATCCACCAACAATACCTTCCGCACCAAGCCAAGGAGTCGTAAAGATTGGTGCCTTGCAGGTAGAATAGCTAACAAGGCCTGATCAATTGTACCTACACCCACATCTGCAAGAAGAGCCTTTTTCCGACTATCGGCAAGCCAGAAATTGCAAAACGCGGTGGCACTCAGGTCATGATTTTCAACCAAATGATTATTGGAGTAGTTACTGTCTCTGGCCCTATTTTCCGTCAAATCAACTGATTTCCTGAATTCTTTTGATAATTGTCTGGCACCATGAGCAAGAATTAGCGACGGCATACCACCGCGTTCATAGAAACATTGATACACCTTTCCCAGACGCTGATACATGGCGTTAGCAGTAGCCATAGTTGGCAAAGCAACATAGAGGCCATCAGCCAACCCGGCACTTAACATACGATGCGTCAACACTAATGCAGCCTCAGTTTTTCCAGCACCAGTGACATCTTCCAAAATAAATAGCTGTGGAAAATCAGCTAACGACTTATTTTCAGCGTATTCCTGAAGAGGAGTGGGTTTGACAATAAATGGGAAAAGATCGTTAATTGCAGTAAATTTCCTGGCTACCTGTTTTCTAGGTATTGCCCGTATAGCATCATTTGCAGCCTTCAAGGCTATTGTTTGCCAATAATCGTCCAGTGTCATTGGCTGACTATAATATTCAAAATAATCCCTGTTAGAGCCAAGCCAATCGGCCAACACCGTTATTCCAGCCAATTGCCATGAGACTATTTTTAATTTTTTAGAAATTGTTTTATCCTGTAAAGGATCTGAATTAAAATCGGCTAGAAATATATTAAATACATCACCTACAAACTCACAGGCAGCCTCCTCATCCTCCTTCTCAAAAAAATTGGCCAACCTTTCACCTGATTTTTTGGGTGGCATCCCATGGTGACCAAAAACAATTTCCAGCCATGGCAGAATCTTTGATAGCCAGACATTGGTTTCTCTGGACATTTTTCCCAGCTTAGTGGGAAAATCATTATCCCTCCATAACCTGTATCCCAGGGTGTCATGTCGCTCGGTATAGTTCATACGAGAGTTTGCTTGTACAAGTCCCGTTGAAAGATCAGTTTGTAACCCTTGAAAAGCCCTGGCAAATTTTCCAAGGTCATGCAAAGCCAAACAGAAAACAAACAAATCTCGCAACCATTTCGGTTCGACGCCAAGTTGGGAAGCTAATCTCTGACAGCGAAGTGCTTCAGGGTTAAGTAATAAATAACCAACTGCTGCGACATCAAGACAATGATAAGGCAAGAGATGAAAAGATGACACTTCAGCATTTACATTTTTATCTGTCTTTCCCCAATATCGATAGTACGAACCTGTCCGCATCATCTTCCCCGCACTTTATGCAACATTTCCAGGTACAATCTATTGAGCGGATCAACAGAAATATTCATGCTGTCTTCCCCCCAACCATTAATTCAGGACGTAACATTTCTGAATCCTAATAGTCATTCTTTACAAAGAAAGCCGGATCATAGTCCACTGTCAAAATCGTAGGTGAAAGGTATTTCGACAATAGATTCATTCTCTATAACAACAATTTGTTACCAACTTTTTCATTCACAAATAAATCTACCATATTTGGGTGCTCATATAGTGAGCACCTTTCATTTTTTTTAAAAAAATCTATTAATAACAATGGATTTCAAAGATGTTTATCAAATCTTTATTCCTGTAGAAATTGAAATCATTAACTAGTTACAACCATAGGAGTCTCGCCATGTAAAATCGACGAGATAATATAAATGTCATTTTTTTTGCTCAGGGAATGAAAAATGTGGGAACATGGGTCTTAGTCCCTGCCTAAATGCTTCAATTCGAGTTCTCTTTGTCCGGAACCTGCACAGACTAAAACCTCGTGTTTCAGCATCTTTGACAATCAGATGACCCAATATGCTTTAATTAAAAGCAATTGCTTACCCTGATTGAGGAATTACATTTTTCCAAAACGGACCAGGCTCTTGTCTACCAAAAGTATTTCCAAAGCTATAGACCCAAAGAAATTACGCAAAAGAAAATCAATTCTTGACAATATAACACTAATAGACGATACCTTATAATAACAATTCCTACAAACCTCAACCAGGAGATTGAAACAATGACAGACAGAAGAAATTTTCTCAAAGGTGGAATAATTGCAGCATCAGCTTTAGCAGTAGGATCGGTAAATTTTGCAAATGCTGCATCTGCGCCCTATACAAATATTGTTTATACGGCTGAAAACCCTGGCAAATGGGACAAAAAGGTGGGAAGTCACCTGCCGTCAATTACCGTGGAGGGGAGTAAAGTGACCCTTTTCACCAAACATGGTATGGCCGAAAAGCACTATATCGTCAGACATACGCTTGTTCTTGAAGATGGTACGGTTGTGGGGGGAAAAGTGTTCAGCGGCACTGCCCCTGAAGCCAGATCAAGCTTTGAGTTGCCCGCAGGTTACAAAGGGAAAATCTTCGCTACCAGTTTCTGTAACCTTCATGATTTTTGGGTTAATGAGGCAACGGTCTAGCCCGAATTTCTCATGAACACTCTATCGAAATGATTGTAAGTTATGTATGTACAGTGAAATAGGTGTTGTTTTGCTTTCCTGTTATTTCGACAGAGTGTTCACCAAAGGTCAGCCCAGGAGACGCCGACTCTTCTGTGTTTTGATAGTGAATATAGCCAACAATTATTCACCACCAAAAACATTGAATTCGACACCGCCTGAACTGATAAGAAATACGGGTCAGGTTCAACCTTTACAACTATGATTTCAATAAGTTGTTACCACTTTATTTTGAACAATATCATCGACAACAATGCGTTCGAAACAGGGCACTCAAGTAATTATCCCCACAGAAACTGAAATCATTCACCTGTTGCAACTGCAGGATTTTCGCCATATAGAAATGATGGGATGGGACAAATGTTTTTTTTTACTCAGTGAATGGAAAAGTTGGGTCGGGAAAACAGTATGGATGATATAAAAAACGCTCGGAGAGCTAAAGAACGGAACCGACTTCAGAGGAGAAAAAAGGCTTTTTACAATGGACAGACTTATGAGCCGTGAAGGCTCAGGGTGGAGGGGACAATCAGGCAATAAACTGCAGCACGCCCATGTTCTCTTTAAAAGGGTAGCCAGACGAAACTTCATGGATCATTTAGGTGTTGATTGCTGCAGCTTTTGACAAGCTGTCTTTCAATATAAGAAAAGCTTATCTCGCTTATGATGTCCGTTCATCCAACACCTTCCGAACCGCCTCCGCTAAATCTTTTTTCGAAATTGGTTTTGTAAGGTATCTACGTATTCCGACTTCCCTTGCCTTTTCTTCATTGATCAATTCGCTGAAACCAGTACACAGAATCACGGGAACATCAGGTCTGACAGCAAGGACTTCTTTAGCAAACTGCAGACCTGTAATCTTTGGCATTGTCATGTCGGTAATAATCAGGTCAAAAGAATTTGGTTGTGTTCGGTACGTTTTGAGTGCTTCCTCAACGTTGGAAAAAGGAGTTACCTGGTAGCCCAAACTGCCGAGCATTTGTTGCTCCATCTGAACGATTACTTCTTCATCGTCCACAAAAAGAATATGCTCATTTCCCTTAGGGAGTTGTCCAGCAGCTACCATGTCATCTTTCTTCCCTCCCCCCACCTCAACCACCGGGAAATAGACATGAAAAGTAGTCCCCTTGCCGGGCTCACTGTAAACACTAACGTCACCATAAAGGCTTTTGACAATACCGTGGACTACGGAAAGCCCTAAACCTGTTCCTTCACCTTTGGCCTTTGTGGTGTAATAGGGATCAAAGATCCTTTGCAAAACGGTCTTATCCATCCCATGTCCGGTATCACTTACCTCAAGCTGCAAATATAATCCGGACTGGAGATCTATTTTCGTCGTTATCAAGTCATCTGGACCAAGCACCACAGGAGTCAAAGCAAGACCCAACACACCGCCGGTCTCACGCATGGCGTGGTAGGCGTTGGTGCAGAGATTCATAACTATCTGATGGATTTGAGTTGGATCGGCCAAAACTGCCCCGCACTCTGGATTAATATTTTGCCTTATCTGAATTGTCGTAGGAATAGTGGCGCGTAGAAGTTTCAACACCTCTTTAATAATGAATTGAATTTTCAGAGGCTGGATTTCCTGTTCAGCCTGACGGCTCAAGATGAGAATCTGTTTGACCAGGTCTTTGGCTCGATGACCGGCCTTGAGCACTTCTTGAATATCAGATGCGGCAGGACTGTCAGGTGGGAGAGTCTGAAGGGCAATTTCTGCATATCCTAGAATGGGCGAGAGAATATTATTGAAATCATGGGCTATTCCACCAGATAGTGTGCCGATTGCCTCCATTTTCTGGGCCTGCAGCAATTGTCTCTGTATCTTCTCCCGTTCCTCCTCCGCCTGTTTGCGCTCGGTAATATCCTGAGCAAATCCAACCAGAGCGCTTACCTGCATAGTTTCATCAAATATCGGAAAACCGCGCACCAGCCAATAACGGCCCGCTGGATTGCGGACTTCTCCCTGCCTGGGCGCATGGTCGTTGCGTGCCTGCACAAGAGGACACCCCACACACGGTTCTTCACATTGGTGCCATATTTCATGACAATGCAGCCCAACCAACTCAGCAGGCGACTTACCGATCGATTCAGCTGCGGCGCGATTTGCCCAGATGATATTGAGATCCAGGTCGTAATACGTCACCATCTCGACAGTGGCGTTAAGGATCAAATCCTTCTGGCGCTCACCTTCACGCAGGGCCTCCTCAGCCTGTCTGCGTTCGGTGATATCATGAACAAAAGTGCAGATCAACTTGGGGTGACCATGGGCATCATGGGCAATGGCAAACTTACTGACATTCCAGACGCGGCTCTGGCCACGGAACTCGATTTCTATTTCCTGCTCTCGCGGCTTACCGTCTGCGAAAAGCTTGTCATTGCTTTCGGTCAGTTTCCGGATATCCGTCGGAGCAAGTTGCTTTTCCAGATACTGAGCCAGAGGTTGGCCCTCGGTAAAGGAACCAAAGAGCTGCTCTCCCTGGTTACTGCTGGCCAGCAGCTGCCCCGCCTTGTTCGTTATGCTGATCGGCAAGGGGGCATGGGCCAAAATACCCTGCAGTTGGGCAGCGAGGGCACGATGGGTACCCCCGAAATGACGGCTGAGAAGCAGGACCCCCCCCATAGCCAGGAGAGTCACAATAATAATCAGGAAGACGATCTCACCGACGGTGGCCCGTTGCTCTTTCTGGACCTCCTCCATCTTGATGCCGAGACGGACCACGCCCATCACCGCATTATCCAGCTCACTGCGGTAAGGCACCACCACCTCTTTAATTATCTGGCCGTCGTAACTGTGATCGGCTGAGAAAACTGCTTCATCCTCTAAACTGAGGTTTCGTAACCTCATCTCTTTCTTATCGTGATAATACGTATCATTCTTCTCGGGTTGACTGTGGGCCAGGATCTTTCCAGCTTTGTCCTCAACGGAAATAAAAGCGAGGGCAGGGATCTGCCCCTGGATCTCCTCCACAAAGAGACGGGCATGGTATTTTCCGGAAAAGCTGACCTTGCCGATGGAATCGGAGAAGATGATGGCAAGCATCGAGACCAGGCGATCTTCTTCCTTTTTATAGAGTTGGGTAAAAAGGTAGCCGGCAACGCTGGAGATCGCGAGCATCAGCAGAAGAACAACGGCACCGAAACTGAGAGCAAGCTTACGATCATGGTAGTCGGGCGATACGGTATTGCTCAACGGCATGGCTTTACTCCGGACGCCTATGGTTTACAATTCGCAGGTCTCCCTGCCAGAGCGGCTCCCGGCTCGGCCACTTCTTTTCAAAAGCGGCCGGGATTGGTCCCAACCAGCCGGGATAGATATGCAGGGTTTCCTGGGTAATGGGAAAAACGGGAACCAGGGCATGGTACGGAGGCTGCTTGTTGGTGAGCAGCGCAAAGGCCGCCTTCATTGCCTCAGCTCCGAGAGGGCCGCAAAATTGAGCAGAATCAATCACGGTCAGGCGACCGGCCCTGATATTTTCCACCGACGCGGGATCTCCGTCAATAGTGGCCACCATGATCTCGCTACGACCACGATCAGCCAGGGCCTTAACCACCGAGAGGCCGCCGCCGTCGTTGACCGTGAAAACAACATCAATGGTGCCGGGTTCCGGAAAATCATGAAGGATTTCCCGGCCGGCCTTTTCGCCGCTGACCGGTTCCACCGCGAAGTACGTCTTAAGAATTGTATAGCGGCGGCCACAGGCCTGCAGGGCGTCAAGGAAACCGTTGACCCGTTCCACCGTAGAGGAAACATGAGGATACTCCACGAGAATCAGGCGAATCTCCTTGCCTGGTGAAAATTTTGCCGAGATGTATTCACCATCCAGATATCCGGCCTGATAATTGTCAGAGGTGCGATAGGCTGCCAGCCGGCCGCCACTGATATACTGGTCGTAGGCCACGACCGGAATCCCTGCCTTGTTGGCGGCGCGCAGAGGAGCGACCAGAGCAGCGTTATCTGTGGGTTGGATAATGATACAATCAACTTTCTGCGTCAGGAGGGAAAACATCTGACTGACCTGCCTCTCGATACCAGCCTCGCCGTCCCCAGCCACCTGGGTCAGCAGCTTTACGGAATGGCCGCTACCAATCGACGTCTCGTTGATCCGTTGAGCCTCTTCCTCCAGCCCCTGGCGCATCGCCACCTGGCCGGGGATATTCATGGACCAGTAAAGAACCCCCACCCGGAATTCCCTGGCCTGGGTTGGGGCACCGGAGACCAAAGAAAGCACCATCACGAGCAAGCCTAAAAAGCAACATTTGAGCGGAGCAAAGTGGTTTTCCCAAACTTCTCTGTACATTGTGCCTCCTTTCTGCGGTGCCCCGAAGACTAACAGGGTATAATCCAACTGGAGGGTAACCCTTTCACACCATCGCCCCCAAAAAAAGAAGCTCGGTACCAAACAGGTCAATCAACACAGGCCCCCAAAGGTGA
>JGI10211J34971_10002232_pt1 | contig 15900 bp, 18 predicted proteins | sample Etolagsediment_FD_34971 | JGI IMG/M metagenome (IMG submission 34971) | reverse complement strand
CTCTAAATTTACTTTTAACTGTTTTTTTTTAAGAATTTCCTTACATTTTCAATATTATTTTTAGAATAAAGTAGCTTCGCAAATTGAGTATCACTTTTAATATCATGTATTTCAGAGATAAACAGATCATCATCTCTTTCTTGTTCAGTTATTCTAATGTTTTTTAAAAATTCATTTTGTACTTTTAGTTTCATGTTTTTGATATATTCACCAGTACCAATTAGCCAGTTAAATTGTTCTATTTTAGTAAAGTAAGTAAATTTTTTGTAGGGTTTTGTTTTATCTGATGGNTTTTTTTACATAAACTGTTTGAAAACCATTTTTTTAATTTTTTAAAATCTCCTCTTTTGATTTAATCAAAGAATATCTTTTTTCTTTACTAAGGAGTGGGATATCATTTTTTTGAGTATCATTAGATGCAATTTGAGTATAATTATTTAAATCATGCATAAAAAAGAAATTATCTTTATTGTGAAATGGAACACTTTGTATATAGTTTATTATTAATTCTTTGAGTTGTTCTTCACTCATATCTGATTTGTATTTATTATATAGTTTATTGACTACGGATACTGTTTCATCTATTTTTTTCTTTATTTTAGATTCTATTCTCTTTTCAACTGTTGCGTTGTGTAAGTTTATTTTGACTAAAAGTTCATCTATTCTCTGTCCTATTTTTTCTTCTTCATGTAAAAATCGCTCTTTAGTCTCTAGTATAGATTTAGAAGAATTTTGTTTAAATTGAAAAATATGGTAAGAAGTTAAAATGACTGCTCATAAGATAAGTATCAATATAGGATATAGTAAAAGTTGATAGTATATTTTTTTACTCATTGATTTAGTACCTTTTAAAATTACAACATTATATCCTAAGAAAGTCTTGAAAAAGTTACTTTTTTATAGTTTTGGATACTGCATCGTTACACAATGTAAACTTCCATGTTGTCGTATTAGAGTACTACAATCAATTGCTATAACATCTCTTTTAGGAAAACTTTTTTTAAAAATATTGAGAGCTTTTTCGTCATTTTTATCATTATATATGGGAACTAAAACAGCACTATTGATAATAAGAAAATTCGCATAAGTAGCTGGAAGTCTTTCATCCTCATCATATTTTGCTTCTATCCAAGGAAGAGCGACCAATTTGTAATGTTTTCCAGTCATTGTAGTAAAAGTTTTTAGCTCATTTTCCATAGATTTTAGCTCTTCATAGTGACTATCATGTACATCATCACAACTTTGATACATTATAGTGTCATTTGCAATAAGTCTTGCAAGGGTATCTATNTGAGAATCTGTATCATCTCCCTCTAAAGCCCCGTGATTAAGCCATAAAACTTTTTTAGCACCCAAAGATGAGATAAGTTGTTTTTCAATAGTTGATTTTGTTAGATGAGGATTTCTATTTTTTTCTAGAAGGCATTGTGAAGTTGTTAGAATTATCCCTTCACCATCACTTTCAATTGAACCACCTTCTAATATAAAGGGTATGGTCTTATGTGAGTATCCTTTTAAAAGACCTTTGAGCTTTAATTGCATGGTGATTTTATTATCTAGTTTTGAAGGATATTTTTTACCCCAGCCATTAAATGTAAAATCTAATATTTTTAGTTTTCCATTCTCTTCAATAGTAATTCCACCAAAATCTCTACTCCATGTATCATCATTATTTAATTTGACAAAGGTCAGATTTTTTTTGTTTTTAAAAAGCGACTTTACATAGTTTAAATCTTTTGCAACTATAAGGCATTTTTGATATTTTTGTATTGCTAGAGCGATGTTTATAAATGTTTCTATTGCATCACTTAAATATTCATTCCAATCTGTATCTTTATGAGGAAAAACAAGTTGTACAAACTCTTGCTCTTCCCATTCTGCTGGTAGTCTCATTAGTGTTCTCCACTTAAAAAATTTTTAGGTGTTTTTTCATCAGATCCACCTATAGAACCAAATCCTTGGTCAAATCCAACATTTCTTTTATCTTTATTTTTTGATTTTTCATAGGCACTTTTCTGTCTCTCTTTTGCTCTTTGCACTCTAATACGAATTTCAGTTTTTGTATATTTTCTTTCTTTACTAGGTATTGCTTTTTGAATAGCACTTAAATCATTTAGATTTGTTAATATTGAGAAAAGTTCTGATTTATTTCGAACTTTAAATATATATGTATCATTTTTTAGTTTATCAATAAAGTCCATTTCAAAGTCTTTTATTACAGATAAAATTGCACCAATAGCATTGAATTTAACCTCTATTTTATCACTTAAAGCGTAGATATTTTTATTTGGCATGATATAATATGTTTCTTCATCTTTTGGTTTATAGATACTAGTTCTATCAAAATATTTATAATAACAAACAATCTCATTTTTACTTTTATCTTTATAGCATGATTTAGCAAATACAACACTACTTAGTAAAGTTAAGATAAGAAATAGTTTCATATTTTATACACCTCGTTTATTGTTCCAAACTCTAATATGTAATCTATCAGAATATTTAAAACCTTTTTCTAATGCAAATTCTATAACACTTAAGCTGTTTTTGTCAATAATATCTGCTGTGTCACCCAAAGGCATAAGATATACTTCACATTTTGGAATCTGAAGGAGTATCTCATCTATCTCTTTTGAAGCTAGTGGTAAAAAATCTATATCAAGTACAAATTTCAAATAACTCTCTTTAGAGATATTCAAAATATTGTTTAGTGTAGGAATATTAATCCTTTTTGATAAAGACTCGCCACTATTACTAAGCTTCACACTCATAGAAAATAAAATATCTTTATGCCACTCTTCAAGTTCTATATCTATAGATGCATTTGTTTCTATAGTGATATGATATCCTCTATCTCTATAAAATTTCATAAACTTTTGAAACTCTATATCTCTCCAATATAATAGGGGCTCACCACCGGTTATAACGATATCTACTTTGTAGTTTGGTAAAATTTGATTTACCTCTTCTATGAGTGGTTTACTACTTTCATATTTTTTCCAATCATCTCTAAATGCAATGTCACTTGCATGAAAACTATCACAAGAGCATTTTTTTATTCCACTAGGTGTTTCATACTCCACTTCAAATCCGGGGCATTGCATGTTGCATTTTCCAAAACGGATAAATACAGAAGGGTTTCCTATTCGTTTCCCTTCCCCTTGAATAGTTGGACCAAAGATTTCATTAACTTCAAGCATACACTGTACTCTTACTTTTTGGTGTTTCAAAATATTCCAAATGAGAAACTTCAATATTGATTTGAGACATTTTCTCTTGTACAATTTGCAAAAGCCAAGCTGAAAGATTTTCACTTGTTGGAACGAAGTCTACTATGATATACCCTTCATACATCTCTTTTATATGAGATGGTTCATCTTGGATGATTGTTAAATCAGGTATTTTATAGTTCTCTTTCATTGTGTGAAATTTTTGATTCTCTTTATAGTGTGGTAAAAGAGTTTCAAATAAAGGATCATTGATATCTATTATAAATTTATGGTCAACTACATCATCTAAAAACTTTTTAAACCAATTAAGATGTTTGAAGTCTGTTACCATACCGTTTTGAAGAGTATCACTTTGAAGATGTACTAGTATCTTTGCTTGATGACCATGAAGATGTCTACACATTAAGCATTCATCAAGTGAAAAATCAATATTTAACTCTTGTGACCATACTCTATGTCCATAACAAAAGTCAAACTGTTTAGATATTTGCCATCTCATTTATACCCTTTTTATTTTAATTTTCGTATTGTAGCAAATCAAATTAAAACCAAAAGTTAACTTGAACATTTAATTTACAATATAAACAAAATTTGTAATACTCTTGCAATGAAAGAAATAGAAGAATTTAAACAATTAATTATTGAAAAAAAGTATTATGAAGCCCACGAAGCTTTAGAAGAGTTATGGTTTCCTATACGAAAAAGCAAAACAAATTATTGTTTAGTTTTAAAAGGTTTTATAAATGGTGCTGTTTCTTTAGAGCTATTTAAAAGAGATAAAATAGTACAAAGTAAGAATGTATATAAAACATATATGAAATATACAACTCAAGAGAGACTCAATAATCTTAATGAAACTCAATATAAAGAAGAATTTAAAAAGTTAAAGGTTTTTATGAATAAGCAATTTGAAGTAATCTATCACAATCAATATCATCTAGGGACAAAACATTCCTTCCATTCTATAAGAACATCACCAAACTATCTGAATTGGGAAGAGCAGCCAAAAGTATTTAAAAACTATACATCTAAAAAGTTCATCTCATTTGATAATACAAATAAAAATCATCAACTTATAACATTAACAGCTGGTTTAAATGCAAAGAAAACATATCCGGGTGTTGAGTATTACTTACGAACAAATCCAAGTGCAGGAGCTTTATATCCAATTGAGCTTTATTTTCAGTCACGAGGGGTTGATGGGTTTGAAGATGGGATATATCATTATGAAGCGAATAAAGATGGGGCAACCTTCTTAAGTACAATAGAGTCAAATAATGGAATAGATTCATATATTCTAGATGATGTAAAAGTAGAGGGGTTTATCTTTTTATTTTCTAGTGTTTATTATCGTTCATCTTGGAAGTATAAGAATAGGGCATTTCGATATTGTTTACTTGATAGTGGGCATATGTTAGGAAGTTTAGAAGCTTCTAGTTATGTAAGTTCAAAAGAGTGTCGAATCATATATGCCTTTAAAAAAGATGAGTTAAACAGACTTTTTAATTTTGAAGAAAAAGAGTTTTTTCTAGCTTGTGCTATTGTGGGTGCTGGACATAAAGATAAGATAGAAAAAATAAATTTTGATTTAGAATATTGTGATGGTACAAATAGTTTTGAACAAAATAAGATGGTAGAACAAGGGTATATAAATAGTTTAAAAATAAATGAGAAAAAATCACAAAATAAACAGCCGAAATTTAACTTCAATAAAGATGTCTATACAAATACAATAAATCAAAGACGATCTATACGGGAGTTTATGTGTGATGCAATAAGCAAAGTCGAATTTGAATCAATTATGGATATTGTAACTCAGCCTATTTTTAATGATTGTGATGAAGAGGTGAGTATTTACTGTGTGATAAATAATGTTTCGAATATGGAACAAGGATTATACAAAGATGGTGAGTATTTAAAAACTGGTAATTTTAGACAACAAGCTGGGTATTTGTGTCTGGAGCAAGCTTTAGGGGCTCAAAGTGGGGTGACAATTTTCTTAACCACAACATCACAAAACTATCAACAAGCATATCAAAAAGCAGGAATAATAGGTCATAGGTTTTATTTAGTTTGTGAGTATTTAGGTATTGGATGTAGTGGAATTGGTGCTTACTACGATGATGAGGTAAATGAATTTATTGAAAAAAATGAGATGGTATTATATGGTATAACTATTGGAAGATAAAATTATCTTTTCTTCCAAATAGTTACTTCTGATAAAGTATGCTGATATTTGTGAATAGTTTCTTTTATCACAAATGGTACTTTTTGTGGTTCTTCAAGAAGTTCAAAAGTATCATCTAAATTTTCTTTTAGTCCATCTAAAGTACCCACATCAACACCATCTTTTCTGTAGCCACCAAGCCAATTTTCTTTTGGTGTAAATTCTTCTAACCAAGTATATGGTGAAGCGATAAGTAGTATTCCATCTTTATTGATTCTTGATTTGATATCTTCTAAAAATTGTGTAGGGGTATGAAGTCTATCTATTAGATTCACTGCAATTACAAGGTCATAATTTGTAAATGAACTATCCATATTCATTGCATCTTGTTGATGAAAATTTGTATTTTTATTTGAAGGACAAAGGTCTAAATCAGCTAGCTTTACTGTTTTGTGTGAGTGTAGGTCTCCTTCAGTAATATTCATAAATTTTATGTATTCTTTTTCTTTGATACGGTTTGCAATATCTATAAAGTTTTGTGAATAATCAAGTCCATCAACACTGTCAAAATTCTTTGCTAGTTCAAATGTAGCACGACCTACAGCACATCCTATATCTAATGCTCTATTGTTATTTGTTGTATATTTTGATGCAAGAGTTGCTATTGCTTTTGGAAAATTTTCCACTTCAAAGTAACTATCTCCATAGTGAAATTCACAGTATTGTGACGCTAGGGTATCTGTTTCGTACATATTTTATAAGCCTTTATTGATATGGTAGTGGATTAAAAGTTTGCCCACCACATTCTTAAATATAATCCAATAGTAGAGGTGTAACCAACTTCACTGAATTGTAGATTTCTTTTATGGTCGTATATTAGTGTAGTTGGATACACAGTTATATTAAATTTTTCTGCTAGTTGACTATCATAATCATTTATTACTTTAAAATCTAGACTGTTTTCTTTTAAATACTCTTTGATAGTGTCATCATCTCCAGAACCAACAGCTATAGTGATAACTTCATAATCTTTTGAAAGAGTTTGAATATTTGGAGCTTCTACTTTACATATAGGACACCATGTTGCCCAAAAGTGTATTAACACTGGTTTGTTGTTTGGCAGTTTATATTGTACATTATCTAATAAAGTGATATTATTAAGTTCAAGTTGATTTTTATTTAGGTCAGATGATTTATAGTAGCTTATAATATTAGCTAAGATAGTTAAAATTATGAGAAATTTAACTATCTCTACAGCAGATTTTTTAATTTTTTGCTTCATACTCTATTTTATCAGTTTGACCTGCTTGTTCAAACCCTCTAAGTCTTAGTCTACAACTATCACAAACTCCACAAGCTTTATTTTCATTTTGATAACAAGACCAAGTATATTGAAGTGGTACATTTAGTTCTAAAGATTTTGTAACGATTTGTGATTTTGTCATATGTACAAGTGGAGTTATTATTTCAAGCTTTGTTTCTTCTCGTGTACCTTGATTCATAGCACTTGACATCTTACCTATAAAGTTATCTGTACAATCAGGATAGCCACTACTATCTTCTTGAACTACCCCTATAAAAAGTGCGGTAGCTGCATGTTTTTCAGCAATTGCAGTTGCAATACTCAAAAAAATACCATTTCTAAATGGAACATAAGTAATAGGCACACCATCTTCTAATCCACCTGTTGGTACATCAATACTAGTATCAGTTAAAGCACTTGCTCCAATTTGTGTAAAAAATGGTATATTTATCTCATATTTTTCTTTTACATTGAGTTCAATACAGATATTTCTAAATGCTTCTAGCTCTTTGTGTTCAGTTCTTTGTCCGTAGTTAAAGTGTACTGCTATTATCTCATAGCCATCATTTTTTGCCATGTAAGATGCAAGAGTAGAATCCATACCACCACTTAATATACATATTGCTTTTTTATTCATAAAGCTTTTTCCTTTTATATTGGACTTAATTTAGAATTTTGAAAGGATAGTATAAAATGACTTACAATATATTAATAGGGGTATCATTTGAAAGTAAAAGAGGTTATAGAATCTATAGATTTTTTTAACACTTTAAATGAAGAACAGATGGAATACTTATCAACTATTTCAATAGTACGAAGTTTCTCTAAAGATACTATAGTGCATTTTGAAAGTGATGTAGATTATTCATTACAGTTTTTAGTAAGTGGACTCGTGAAAATATATAAAATTGATAAATTCAATAATGAAGTCTTTTTATATCATATATATAAAAATAATATGATTTCAGAGTTGACATCAATTGATAGTGAAACTATTTATTGTTTCTCTAATGCCTCTTTTCTAGAAGATGGAGAAATTATCTCTATTAATTTTAAAAAGTTTAAAGAATATTTTTTAGATACGGGAATTTTAGCATCAAAATTTATTAAAGAGATATTAGAAAAATCACATCAGTTACAGTGTGTTATTAATAGAGAATTAGTGTTTGATGCAACTGCAAAAGTTGCTTATATGTTACACAATGATTTAAGTATGTTCAATAGTTTAAAAAAGAACCAAATCGCATTTATGTTACATATTCAACCAGAAACACTCTCGAGAGTTTTAAAAAGATTAGTAAGAAACAATATAATAGCACTTGAAGATAAAGAGTATATTATTTTAGATAAAGCACAATTATTCGCAACTTTCCAAGGGGTAGGTTTATAATGGTTAATGGAATAAAAATTAGTACAAAGATAAAAATCTTAGGTGCATTATTAGTAGTTTTAATGTTAAGTTTAATTGCATTGACAATATATTTAAATGAGAAAAATATTAAAGATGCATTGGTGATAAATATAGCTGGAAAAGAGAGAATGTTAACGCAAAAAATCTCTAAAAATGTTTTCTATCTTTATCAAAATAATAGTATAAATTTTTCTGAACTTGATGATGCTGTTGAGGAATTTGTATATGGAATCAATTCTTTAAAAGATGGAAATGTATTAAGAGGAATAGAATCAGCACCAACAGATGATATAGCACAACAACTCTCTAAAATTGTTGTATTGTGGAATAGTTTTGATAAAAATGTACAGGCATTTAAAAATCTTTTAATACATAAAAACAAGCAAAATGAAAAATTGTTAAAAAGTAAAGTAGATTCAATTTACAATACAAATATTCATCTACTTAATGAGGTAGATAATCTCGTAACAATGTATACATCATATAGTGAAAATAAAACACAAGCAATAAAAAACTTTCAATATGGTGGGGCAGTATTGCTATTTATCCTTATGATATATTCTTTATATCAATTAAAAATTATTGAAGCACATGCAAATGAATTTTTAAGACATTCAAAAACGATTATTGAAGCACAAGATGAAAATAAACCACTTGCTCCAATAGCTATCGAAGCAGAAAGTGAAATTGTTGAAGCAACAGATACTATTAACTGCTTTATCAATAAAATAAACAAAGCGATGGAGTATTCAACAGAAGCTGTTGAAAAATCACAGCAAGCTTCGTATAAACTTGAAGAGATAACGGATGAATTTGATAAACTTATTGATGATATTCAAGACTCCGCAAACTTATCTACACAATTGAGTAAAAGTGAGGATATAGCAATCCAATCTAGTGAAGATTTATTAAAAACTACAAAAAAACTTTCTGAACTAAAACAACAATTAGACACCTTACTTATTAGCTGTAAATAGTTTCCTTCTAAATACAAACTTAAAATTCTTGACTAAGGTCAAGGATTATGTTTCAAAAAAGCAATATACTTCCTTGTTATATATTTTAATAAGGAGATTTTATGGCACTAAATAGAAGAGATTTTCTAAAAAGCTCTGCAGCNGCATCAGCAGCAGCAGCAGTTGGTATGAGTGTTCCTAGTTCTATGCAAGCAGCTTCAACAGAAGCACAAAGTAATTGGAGATGGGATAAAGCGGCATGTAGATTTTGTGGTACTGGTTGTGGTATTATGATGGCTACTAAAAACGGTAAAATTGTTGCTGTTAAGGGTGACCCTGCAGCACCTGTAAATAGAGGTCTTAACTGCATTAAGGGTTACTTTAATGCAAAAATCATGTATGGAGCAGATAGACTTAAAACTCCATTATTAAGAGTAGATTCAAATGGTAAATTTGATAAAAATGGTAAATTCCAACCAATTTCTTGGGAAAGAGCATTTGATGAGATGGAAGTTCACATCAGAAAAGCACTTAAAGCTTCAGGTCCTGAAGGGGTAGGTGTATTTGCTTCTGGACAATATACAGTTATGGAAGGGTATGCTGCTCAAAAGATGATGAAAGGTGGATTTAGATCAAACGCTATTGATCCAAATGCTAGACATTGTATGGCATCAGCTGTTGTTGGTTTTTACCAAACATTCGGAATTGATGAACCAAGTGGATGTTATGATGATATTGAGCTTACAGATACAATTGTATCTTGGGGATCAAATATGGCAGAGATGCATCCGATTCTTTGGTCTAGGGTAACTGATAGAAAATTATCTGATCCAGAGAGAGTAAAAGTTATCAATATGTCTACATATAGACATAGAACTTCAGATTTAGCTGATATAGAAATTATCTTTACACCTAATACTGACCTTGCTTTATGGAATTATATTGCAAGAGAAATTGTTTATAATAACCCTGAATCTATTGATTGGGATTTTGTAAACAAACATATGGTATTTGCTGCAAGTCCAGTAAATATGGGTTATGGTATGAGAAGAGAGGGTGAAAAATCTTTAGTTGATGGTAAATATACTGCAAAAGAGATGGAAACTATTAAAGAAGAGATGGTGCATACAGTATCAGCAAATGAAGCGCCAGCTTTAGAGCCTTATGGATATAAAGAAGGTGACAAAATGGTTAATAAACCAGCTGGTCTTAAACATTGGGAAATCTCTTTTGAAGAGTATAAAAAATTTCTTGCACCTTATACATTAGATTATGTTGCAAAAATCTCAAAAGGTAATCCTGATGAAGATATCAACGAATTTAAGAAAAAATTACAAACATTAGCAAACCTATATATTGAAAAAGGTAGAAAAGTTGTAAGTTTCTGGACTATGGGTATGAATCAACATACAAGAGGAACTTGGGTAAATACTTTAGCATATAATGTTCACTTTTTACTAAATAAACAAGCTAAACCAGGTGATGGTGCATTCTCACTTACTGGTCAACCTTCAGCTTGTGGTACTGCTAGAGAAGTTGGTACATTCTGTCATAGATTACCAGCAGATATGATGGTGGCAAGTCCAAAACATAGACAGATTACTGAAAATGGTTGGAAAATTCCTGAAGGAACTTTAAATCCTAAAGGTCATCAACATATTATGAAAATTCATAGAGATATCGAAGATGGTACTATGAAATTTGCATGGGTAAATGTATGTAATCCTTACCAAGATACAGCATCTGCAAAACATTGGATTAAAGCTGCAAGAGAGATGGATAACTTTATTGTTACAAGTGACGGATACCCTGGTATCTCAGCAAAAGTTTCTGACTTGATTTTACCATCTGCAATGATTTATGAAAAGTGGGGAGCTTACGGTAACGCTGAAAGAAGAACACAACACTGGAGACAACAAGTTTTACCTGTAGGTGACGCGATGTCTGATACATGGCAATGGGTTGAGCTTTCAAAAAGATTTACAGTTAAAGATCTTTGGGGTGAGCAACCATTATTAAGTACAAAAGGTAAAAAAACTTTACCAAATGTAATTGATAAAGCTAAAGCAATGGGATACAATGAAAATACTACAATGTATGAAATCTTATTTGCAAATGATAGAGCTAAATCTTACAAAGTAGATATGAATAACCCAATTCAAAAAGGTTATGATAATACTGAATGTATTGGAGATAGCAGAGGTGTTCTTGGTTCTGATGGTAAAAAATGGGAAGGTTATGGTTTCATGATTCACCAATACTTATTTGAAGAATATGCTGACTTTGGAAGAGGGCATGCACATGATTTAGCTGACTTTGAAACTTACCATAGAGTAAGAGGATTAAAATGGCCAGTTGTAGATGGTAAAGAAACTCAATGGAGATTTAATGCTAAATACGATCCATATGCAGCTAAAGCTACAAAAGAGACTGGAAATTCACATGCCTTTTATGGTCCATTAGCTAAAGCATTAGCACAAGGTGATCTAAGAGGAATTACAGATAAAAATAAGAAAGGTCTTAAAAATAAAGCGAAAATTTTTGCAAGACCATATATGGATCCACCAGAAGTACCAAATGAAGAATATCCAGTATGGATGTGTACAGGTAGAGTTCTAGAGCACTGGCATTCAGGAACAATGACAATGAGAGTTCCAGAATTATATAGAGCTGTTCCAGAAGCATTATGTTACATGCATCCAGAAGATGCTAAAAAGCATGGTGTAAAACAAGGTGGACTTGCTTGGGTAGAATCTAGAAGAGGTAGAGTAAAAGCAAGAGTTGAAACAAGAGGGAGAAATAGACCTTCAAGAGGACTTGTATTTGTTCCTTGGTTTGATGAAAAAGTATTTATTAACAAAGTATGTTTAGATGCTACTTGTCCACAATCAAAACAAACAGACTTTAAAAAATGTGCAGTTAAAATCTATAAAGCATAGATAAGAAAAGAGAAATAAAATGGTAAGTGAAAGAAGAAGATTTATTTTAGGTACTGCAAGAGCTTTAGGAATTGCAGCATTGAGTGGATTAGTATGGAGTGCTTATGTTGATGAAGTAACATCAAATAAGCTCATATTACGACCACCTGGTGCAATTAATGAAGAGGATTTTTTAGCTACATGTATCAAGTGTGGTATGTGTGTTGAAGCGTGTCCTTTTGATACTTTAAGTTTAGCAAAGCCTGGAAGTAATAAACCTTTGGGAACTCCTTACTTTGAACCAAGAGATGTAGCTTGTGCAATGTGTCCAGATATTCCATGTGTACCTGTGTGTCCTACTGGAGCACTAGATATCACTAAAGTGACAACAAACAATGAACTAAATATAAATTTAGCAAAAATGGGTGTTGCTATAGTTGATACTAAAAACTGTATAGCATATTGGGGTATTCAGTGTGATGCTTGTTATAGAGCTTGTCCATTAATGGATAAAGCGATATATTTAGAGTACGAAAAAAATGAAAGAACTGGAAAACATGCATTTTTAAAACCAATTGTTGATAGTGATGTATGTACTGGATGTGGATTATGTGAGCATGCTTGTGTTACAAAAGAAGCTGCAATTATAATATTACCAAGAGAAGTTGCCTTAGGTAAAGTTGGTGATCACTACATTAAAGGTTGGGATAAAAAAGATGAAGCAAGATTAAAAAATGCTCATAGTGAAACAACAACAACTGAACTTAGTAAGGATAGAGCAGTTGATTCATTAAATGACATGGGAGGACTTTTAGATGACTAGTATATGGAAAAACTATCGGTTCTTAATCTTACGAAGAATAACTCAAATAGGTTTGATGCTATTTTATGTTGGTGGAAACTATTGGGGATGGAATTTTATTCAAGGAAACTTGAGTAGTTCATCTTTATTTGGAATTATTCCATTAAGTGATCCTTTTGCTGCATTGCAAATGTTTAGTGCAGGTGCAGTAATGTCAGCAAATTTAATTTTTGGTGCATTGATTATTACAATGGTGTATATGGTAATAGGTGGTAGAGTATTTTGTTCATGGGTTTGTCCTGTAAACATGATTACAGATGCAGCAAATTTTTTAAGAAGAAAATTAAATTTTAATCAGATAGAAAAGAAACAACCAGCAAGTAGAAATACACGATATTGGGTTGTAGCCTTAAGTTTAGTTCTTTCTTATATATTAGGTGTTACTGCTTTTGAGTTTATTTCACCAATATCTATAACACATAGAGCAATTATATTTGGTCTTGGATTAGGATGGGCAGCAATGCTTGTTATATTTCTTTTTGATCTATTTATTTTAAAGAATGGTTGGTGTGGACATATTTGCCCACTGGGAGGATTTTACTCAATAGTTGGAAAAGTTGGACTAATAAGAGTAGATCACGATGAAGAAAAGTGTACAGTTTGCATGAAGTGTAAAGAGGTGTGTCCTGAAAGTCAAGTATTATTTATGGTTGGTAAGGAATCTTTACAAGTATTAAGTGGAGAATGTACAAATTGTGGAAGATGTATTGAAGTATGTGATGATGATGCTTTAAATTTTTCTATTAGAAAACTCGCAAAGGAGAAAAGTAAAAATGAAAATAATTAATAAAATTTCAATCAGTTTTGGTGTTGCATTAGCGTTAGCTACAACAGCATCAGCAGCTGTTTATGTTGTTAAAAAAGGTGATACAGTTAGTCAGATTGCTCAAAACTTAGGTTTTACATCTATAAAACAATCTGGAATTACAAGTGTTCCATCTGGTAACTTAGATGTAATTTATGTTGGTGATAAAATCACTTATACAGGAACTGTAACAGAAGAGTCTTTAGGACTTAGAAAAACAGATCTATATGCTGAAAATGATACAGTTGGTGATAAAACAAGATATGGTACAAAAACAGCTGGTAGTTCAAAAACTATACAAAGAGCATTTCAAGATGCTCCACCTATGATACCTCATGATGTTGAAGGTATGTTACCAATTACAATTAGTAATAATCAATGTACAAGTTGTCATATGCCTGGAGTTGCAGAATCTATGGGGGCTTTACCTTATCCAAAGTCTCATATGACAGATTTTAGACCAGCTACAGGAATTGCTGCTGATGGTACAGTAACTAAAAATGGTAAAAAAGTTGAAAATACATCAAGTGCTAAGTTAGAAAATGTATCTATTAAAGATAATCATGGTCAATTAACTGGTGCTAGATTTAACTGTACATTATGTCATGCTCCACAAAGTAATGCAACAGATGCACCTGCAAATACTTTCCAAGCAGATTTTACAAACAAAGATGGTGCTAGTAAATCAAGCTGGGATGGTGGAAAACTAATGGATGGAATAGACACATTAGCGGACTAATACAATGAAAAGAAGAGAGCTATTTAGCTCTCTTGTTTCTCCCTTTAAAAAAGATGTGCAGAAACAAGAGGTAATAATAAGACCACCATATTATTTAAGAAAAAATGATTCTGGTGAAAATACTATAGAATCTGATTTTCACAAAAGTTGTATATTATGTGATGATAAAAATTGTGCAGCTGTTTGTGAAGAACAAATTATAATCATTCAAGAAGATGGTACACCAAAACTTGATTTTAAAAACAGTGGGTGTACATATTGTGATGAGTGTGCAATAGCATGTCCAACAGATGTATTAAAAGTTGAACATAAACAAAATATAAATGCAATATTTAGTATAGATATGTCAAAGTGTTTAAGTTGGCAACAAACGATGTGTTTCTCATGTAAAGATCCATGTTTAGATGACGCAATTAGTTTTGCTGGAATGTTTTTTCCAGAAATACAAGATGATAAATGTACATCGTGTGGATTTTGTGTGAAAGTATGTCCAACAGAAGCAGTAACTTATAAAATAAAAGATGAAGAGGATTGATTTATGGCAGTAAAGTTTATATCTCATGTAGAACAAAACGATATTGGTGAATGGTATATTACGCTAACAGATACTTTAGAAGAAAAAAGTGTAACATGTAATAACTTAGATGAATATGCAAATAAGATAGAAGAGTTAGGTGCCGAATATGGTGGTGAGATTGAAGTGGTATGGACAAAGTCAGATACTTTATCCCCACGAAACTATCAAGACTTATCTGAACAAATGGCAAAAATGCAAGAGAAGTACAAAGAAGAGATTGATAAAATCAACGGTAAAAATGATGAAATAGATAATATTAATAGTGGGTTTAATCCTAATGAGTAAATTTTTTGTAATCTTTGTCATTATCAGTATTAATTTATATGCTAAAGATTTAACCCCTACATACATATTTGAAGCAAGTGGTGGGGTAACTGATATTGTATCGAATAAGAATAGACTTTATGTTGCAACAGATGCTAGTGGAGTTGATGTGTTTGATATAAAAACAAAAGAAAAGATTACAAAAATACATGTACCTCAAATAAAAGATTTTATGGGTGATGTTATAGATGCAAAAATTTATAATGTTGATGTGTACAAGGATAAGATACTTTTAACAGCACAAGCTGCAAAAGGATTTAGAGAAGTACATATATATATAAATGGGAAAATAAATACAGTAATTAGTATAAAAAAGAGAATGTTCATCTCTAAAGCAAAGTTTATTGATGATGAACATATCTTATTTAGTTTATTAAGTAATGAGATGTATTTATATAACTATAAAACAAATAAAAATGTATGGAGAATAGATGTAAGACCAGCAGATGCTGTGTTTAATTCAACTTTTTCAGACTTTGCTTTAAATGAATCTCGTGAAATTGCAGTAGTTGCAGATGAAAGTGGTGATTTAAAACTTATTGATATTAAAAAAGGAAAAGTTTTTAATGTTTTAAAAGGAAAAAATCTTGATAAGGTATTTAAAGTTG
>JGI10211J34971_10002231_pt1 | contig 15904 bp, 13 predicted proteins | sample Etolagsediment_FD_34971 | JGI IMG/M metagenome (IMG submission 34971) | reverse complement strand
ACACTGAAGCAAGACATTGTAGCATGACATTGCAGCAAGATATAGAAGCATGACATTAAACCGAGACACTGAACCCAAACACTGAACAGAGCGCTTCCCTTTCCGATGCATCGTCTAACCCCTTCTTCGCTGTCAGGACCAACCGTTTCCGTGAGGCCTTCCCAGTTAGTGGATCCCTCCCTATCGGCTGGGTCTTCCCTGTCAGTGGAGCCTTCCCAGTCAGTGAGGCCTTCCCTGTCGGCTGGGTCTTCCCAGTCAGCGGATCCTTCCGCGTCAGCGAGGACCTCCCGATCAGCCGCGACTTCCCGGCCTACCACGCCTTCTGTCATCCTGGCCGGTCCAACGGCCTCCGGGAAGTCAGCTCTTGCGATGGCGCTGGCAAAACGATTGCAGGCAGAAATTATCTCGGTCGATTCGCGGCAGTGTTACCGACGGCTCGATATCGGCACAGCCAAACCATCACCAGAAGACCTGGCCACGGTTCCTCATCACAATATTTCGGTGTTGGATCCCGACCAACCCGACAGTGCCATGGCGTTTTACCGTCGTGCGCAAAAAGCGGCAGACGAGATCCGCTCCCGGGACCGTATGGTTCTGTACGCCGGCGGAAGCACACTCCATCTTCAATCACTCATCACTCCGCTCAATAACCTGCCGGAATCCTCTCCTGAGAACCTCGCTCTACTGCAGCAGGAACTAGAACGGGATGGAGTGGACGCCCTGTTCGCCAAATTGCAGGTCGCCGATCCCAAGTATGCTGCGCACATCGACCCTAAAAACCCCCGTCGGCTGATGCGTGCCCTGGACGTGTGGATGCAGACCGGTCGGCCGTTTTCTTCATTTCATGATCAGCACATGCAGGCAGATCCACCAGACGGATTGCTGGTATTTGCCCTTCATCACCCCAGAAAAACCTTGCATGCCCGAATCGAGGAGCGCTGCGAACAGATGCTCGATCAAGGCCTGATCCATGAAACCGAGTCGCTTTTGGCCGATGGATATTCGCCGGATCTCCAGGCTTTTCAGACCGTGGGCTATCGGCAGGTGATTGCGTACCTCGCCGGCGATCTGTCCCGTGATCAGATGGTTCAAGATTTCAAGACCGCAACCAGGCGGTATGCAAAGCGCCAGATCACATGGCTGCGTCGCTGGCCTTTTGTGAAGTGGCTTGATGCGGATGCGTTCGGGTCCGAAGCACTTGAAGAGCAGGTGATGCAGGAAATTCACCTCCACCAAACGTTCAACCCCATGTAGCAGCTAACTGCCATAAATCGTACCTTTTTCTGTATTGCATCCCATCGCCCGGGATCGTTTCCCATCAACCCGAACCTTTAAGAAACCCAAGCCAAACCGCCATGTATCACGCCGAAATTCACATCACCCTGCGAAAATCGATCCTCGACCCCCAGGGGAAGGCCGCAAGCCACGCGCTCACAAATCTCGGGCTCACCGGAATCGAATCGGTGCGGATCGGGAAATTGATCGAACTGTCGATCGACGCCACAAATGAGCAGGAGGCGGAAACAATCGCGCGGGAGGCCTGTGAAAAACTGCTAGCCAACGAAGTGATGGAGGATTTCACGATTAAACTGACAAACGCATGAGTCAGGAGCGCATAAAAAACGGGCCCATGAAAAAGAAAGTCGGAATTTTGGTGTTTCCGGGATCGAATTGCGATCACGACGCCTATTACGCGATGAAAACTGTGTTGCAGGCCGATGCGGAATTTGTGTGGCACAAGGAGCGGGAGCTGAAGGAGTACGACCTGATCGTGGTTCCGGGTGGGTTTTCGTACGGGGATTACTTGCGCTCAGGGGCGATTGCGCGGTTTTCACCGGTGATGGAGGCTGTGGCGGCGTATGCGAAACAGGGGCGACCGGTGATCGGAATTTGTAACGGGTTTCAGATTTTGCTGGAGGCGGGGTTGCTTCCCGGCGCAATGTTGCACAATGAGCATCTGCGGTTTATCTGCAAAGATGTACATATTCGCGTGGAAACGTCCCGGTCGCAGTTTACCGCAGGCCTCGAGCCGGGGGACGTGCTTAAAATTCCGGTGTCGCATGGAGAGGGCAACTATTTTACGGATGCCGATGGCCTGGCTTCGCTGGAGGATCAGGATCAAATTTTATTTCGGTATTGTGATGCAAATGGCGCGCTCACCCCGGAGTCCAATGTGAATGGTTCGGTGGCTTCGATCGCCGGAATCTGTAATACGGAGCGCAATGTGCTCGGGATGATGCCGCATCCGGAGCGGGCGATGGAGCAGCGATTGGGGAGCGATCACGGACTTCGTTTTTTTGAACAGATGATGGAGCAGCTGCAGCCTGCATAGGGGAGTCGGTTAGGTGCCGGAAGCAAAGGACACCAAACCTCAGCCCACCAAACCGAACACGAATTTTCATGACAACAACGCAACTTCAGGAACTTACCTCCAAAGACCTCGTGAAAAGTTACCGGGGCCGCACCGTTGTGGATCATGTGTCGATTCGTGTACGTCAGGGGGAGATTGTGGGGTTGCTTGGCCCAAACGGCGCCGGAAAAACCACTACGTTTTACATGTTCACCGGCATCGTAAAACCCAAAAGCGGCGACATCTACCTCAATAGCCAACGCATCACCCACATGCCGATGTACAAACGAGCCCGGCTCGGCGTCGGATATTTATCGCAGGAAGCGAGCGTATTCCGCGATCTTACTGTACGGGAAAATCTGGAGGCTGTTCTGCAGTATCATCGTATGCCCCGCTCCGAAATTCGTGAAAAAGCCGACCGCCTCATCGAGGAATTTGGTCTTCAAAAAGTGGCCGGCAACAAAGGCTTTCAACTTTCCGGTGGTGAGCGACGCCGAACCGAGATCGCCCGCGCACTCATCACCGACCCGTCATTCATCCTGCTCGACGAGCCGTTTGCCGGTGTAGATCCGATTGCGGTGGAGGATATCCAGCATATTGTCGCCGATCTCGGGCGGCGCAACATCGGTATCTTCATTACCGACCACAATGTGCACGAAACCCTGGCCATCACCGATCGTGCCTACCTTATGTTCGAAGGCAAGATCCTCCGGGAAGGCGATGCAGAAACCTTGGCGGCGGATGAACAGGTACGAAAACTCTACCTGGGCGAGCGGTTCCGCCTCGATCGATACGCGGGAAGCACAAAACAGAGTAGCCCAGAGTAAACCAGAACATCCCAAAGTAATTCAAATCAAACCAGAGCAAACCAAGGTCACAGCCGATGAAAACCATTAGTGTTCACCAACTTAAGGAGATGAGAGACCAAAACGACGACTTCCAGTTGCTGGACGTCCGGGAAGATCATGAGCGATTTATGTCCGATCTGGGTGGTATCCCGCTACCGCTAGCCCAGCTGGAGTCCCGCCTCTCCGAGCTTGATCCGGAAAAACCGCTGGTTGTGATGTGCCGATCCGGTTCCTCCAGCCTGGATGCATGTAAACTGCTCGAAAAAAACGGGTTTAAAGAGGTGATACAACTCGACGGCGGCATTAACGCATGGGCCAGAGAGATCGACCCTACCATGCCCGTGTATTAATCTATTTACGACTACATTCCTCAGGCCGGTGCACACACGAATACACTCCACGTAATTAAGCACATCACAACTACATTCCTCAGGCCGTCGCCGCAATCTGCCGGAATAACTCCTCATTACTGTTCGTATTCCGGATCACCTGCAATAACATCGTCATCGACTCCTTCGGCGATTTTTTCAGCAAGAAGCGCCGAACCATGTTCCGCTCCTCCAACGAATCGGTAATAAACTTATCCTCATTCCGGGTACCGCTCGCCGCTATATTGATCGCCGGGTAGATCCGGTCATTTGCCAGTTCGCGGTCCAGAACCAGCTCCAGGTTCCCCGTCCCCTTAAACTCTTCGAAAATAAAATCATCCATCCGTGAGTTAGTCTCGATCAAACATGTTGCGATAATCGTCAGCGACCCGCCCCCCTCAATCTTCCGCGCCGAACCAAAAATCTTTTTCGGAATCTCAAGCGCGCGAATGTCCAGTCCCCCCGACATCGTCCGGCCACCCCCTTCCTGTGCCGCATTGTACGCACGCCCCAGCCGCGTCAGCGAATCGATCAGCAAAACCACATCCTCTCCCATCTCCGCTTTTCGCTTCATGTACCCAAGCGTCATCTCCGAAATCCGCGTATGACTCTGTGTAGAACGATCATTGGAAGATGCAAACACCATCGCATGCGTCGATCGCATAAAATCCGTCACCTCCTCCGGTCGCTCATCCACCAACAAAATCCCAGTCACCACATCCGGATGATGCTCCGTAAGCGACTTGGCGATCTTTTTCAGTAACACCGTCTTTCCGGTACGCGGCGGAGCCACAATCAGTGCCCGCTGCCCCTTCCCGATCGGCGCCACCAGATCCATCACACGAAGCTCCACATCCTCCGGCCGAAAACCAAGCTTCAGCTGATCCACCGGCATAATCGGCGTCTGTAGTTCAAACCGCGCTGTCCTGTGCCAAACTTCCGGATCCCCTCCATTCACCCGCTGAATATTCAAAACATGCCGGTTCCCATTCCGATCCTCCTCAAACTCGCCCTCCAGAATAAGCCCGCTCCGAAGATCGTGCAATTTCACCTCATCCGGCCGCAAAAAAGGGTCTTTCGGGGTATAACTAAACTCATAATCCAGCTTCCGAATAAATCCATATCCCTTTGGATTGATCTCCAAAATCCCGCTGTACCGCCCCCCAAGCCTCGTCTGCTGATTGTCATAAAATTTCGGGATAAAGACATTACTCTTCTTCTTTCCCTGTTGTGTCTGCGCCTGTGCATGCTTCTGCTTCTTCTGCTGTTGCTGCTGACGCCCTTTCTGTTTTCGTGAACGTGCCATAAATCGTTTCTTTTCTGTTTGATGTCATCTTTTTTTCACGATGACACTCCTTTTGTAAAATGAATATTCGTTTGTTCTGTGTTGATTTTTTCTCTCGAGCCGTCACCATCGGTCCTATTTCGACCGCATCCCGCGAATTCTCATCACCATAAACACTTTTGTATACACCTCGGTGCTACCCTCTGCAATGATCACATGCATCCGGGAACACAACCATGAGATGTCCTTCATCGATACAGGAGAATCTTATTCCGATATAGGTGATTTCAGACCCTAACGTCGGAGACTACACCAAAACTGCCCGGTAACCCGGTTGCCTTTTCCTGTATCTTGAAAACTGTGAGTAGAAAGCTGCTCGGCCAAACCGCACGACTGGCCTCTAAGCCGATGGAATACACTTACCGAACCTTCGTTGCCTCCCCGATCCAGGCATAGCATTCGTTGATGTTGCCGTTAATCATCATCGAATCACCCACTTCCCAGCCCTCAAAAAACTTATCCTCTGTTGTAGGTAAGACCGGAGTATAGGATTGATATTGCCGATCCACCATGTTGCTGACCGACGAATCGTTTCTTTTGGCACGGTCCAGATAATCCAAAACAAGCCAGTACACCGTTTTGTCATTCCGCTCAATCGGCCGCCCTTTTGTACACTCAGAAATTGCCGAAGCATAGATTGAAGCCACCCGAAGATAGGGTTGACCCCATGAAGAATCGATATTACTCGCCCGCTTGGCATAATCCCGCGCCGTTTTGAGATCTCCCAGGTTTTGATAGTTTTCTGCAATCTCCAGCGTAATCATACGCTGCTTCTCCATCTCATCTGTTAGCTCAAGCGACTCCTTCAGGTATTTGTTCGCCATTTCATATTGTGCATTGGCACTCGCGTATTCCGCTAATTTGTGCGTGTTTTCATAAGACGGGTTGATGGCGTATAGCTTCTCGGCGATGGCGATGGCTTCTTCGCGCATCTGCTGATCTTCATACAATTCGGCAAGTTCGGATAGCAGATCTTCGCTGTCAGGCTCCTCTTCCAGCTGCCCTTTAATAAACTCTATTCTCTCCAGCGGATCGGAGAACAACTCATCCTGTGCACTTACAATCTCCTCTTGAAGACCCAGGCCGGCATACGGTTCAATCGCGTCTATCATGGCCAGTGCCTTCTCCTTCTCCCCGCTACTTACATAATTTTTCAATAGAATGCGTGCATAATATTCATCCCCCTCCTGCACAAACCGCTCAGGATCAGCAGCCAGATTTTTTTCATAATTAGCAAATGCCATATCCAGGCCACCCTCGATGAGCGAAGAGTACTGCTGGTAAAATCGCCCCAGCTTAAACGTCCACTCAATATAATCGGCTTCCTCCTCACTAAATGTCTCAAAGAACTTGTCGAACAGGACCAGAGCAGAATCCAGGTTCGCCACTTTCAGTGTTGGGTCCGATTGGTTCTCTGCAATCCCCTCATAAACCCGGATCATGCGCTCAAAATGTTTGTCCAGTGCATAAGGCGTTCCGGGAATCTCCTCCAGCTGCGCATTGATCATCCATTTGCCGTAATCCAGGGCAAATTCGTAGTTCTTGGAGCGATAATTTTCTGAAAAGATGGCGTACGCGGCAATTTCACTCATCCCATAAGGGGGCTCCGTTTGCGCCTGAGCCGTTTGACCCACAGAGATTGCGGAGATTCCAGAGATCGCTATGAACAGGGATAAAATCAGCTTTTTCATATTTGGATGCTTTTCGAAGGAAAGGAGAAGTTATGTGAGAATAACAAGATTTTTATGAAGTACAGTTCCTTATGAATGTTGCAATACATACTTCTTTACTGAAAACGCGTGCGCACAAACATAAATTCTGCTAGGTTGAGGGATAGTTTTACTTTGAATATCTGCTCCTTCACAAGATTCATCGAATCGGTTCCCTGCCAGCCCATGTGAAAGCTGAGGTCCATCGAAGAGGGACTGTTGGGTGAGGGTACAGAGATTCCGGCATGAATCATCCAGGTGTCGATTTTGCTGCCGGCGAATGTCAGATGACCGCTGTCGTAGGTGATTCCCGTCCGATACTGCAGTCGAGTGAAAAATGAACGTCCAAAACGGGTGCGATCCGGTTTAAATTGATACCCCAACCCGGTTTTGAAGCGATCGGTAAAGTAGGCCTCTTGCGTGAGATCCGAGCTGAAACGCGCGTTACCCCACTGTTGAAACTGAAGTTCCGTTGTAACGCTGTTTGCAGGATTCAGATAATAGGTAATACCGAATTGAACTTCCAACGGAATTTTCACATCCGATGAGGTTGTTCCGGATTCTCCTACGATGTCCACTTCCCTGAATACTCCATCCACCGGTCGAAAGGTTGTTTTCGCCAGGTCGGCACGGATCGTAACCGGCAACTGTACCGAAAGCCCTGCTTGAAGACGATCGCGTTCTGCCAGTAAACTGCCTGTTTGAATGTAAGCGCCAAACCGATGTCCCGCTGCATGTCCGCTAATCGTTTCGGTAATCGACTTGCTTTGAAACTGTCCTTGTGAGAAGTCTGTCGAACTATTCTTTTCAATCGCCATCAGAAAAATAGATGGAGCATACCCCACACTTATATAATCATTAAACCGATATCCAAACCCGGCTTCCAGTACATTTACCCCACCGGTTCCGGTACTATTGGTGATAAAACCGACCGGATCCACAAGTTCTCCCGGCTCAAATATCCCGCTGTTTGTGCGTGAATACTCCAGTCGCGTTGCCGGCCGAAACCCAACCGACGCCCCAAGGCGATCGCGAAGAAGCGGCAACACCACCTGAAAACTCTCAATGGTAAACAGCGAATAGGTCTCACGATTCACAGAATCCTCCCCGCGATACCCTGCCAATCCAAATCGAATCTGCCCTTTGGATAAGCGTGCATTGCCCCAGTGTGCCGGATTCGTACTATTTGGCTTAAACCCGTCCGGATCACTCACCCCGGGCAGCCCGATGCCAACCGTATGACCAGAGTAGATATCTGCCGGTGCCCCAAAGGCAAACCCGGAGTAAAACGAACCCGACCGACTCAGGCTGTTCTGATCCGACTGGGCAATCACTGTCCCGGCTGTCAATAGCAAAAACAGCAGTAGGGACGGAAGCGTACGGGATGTCAACCTGCTGTACTGCTTCCCACTGTACTGCTTCCCACAAATTTCCTGCATCATCCGCATCATCATTCTGCCCCCTGTTCTGTTTCAATGTAGGTGACCGTCAGCCTTGGACGCTTCTCCTCCGGTCCGGTTTCATCCACAAGGGTTGCAGAGTAGATCTTACCGTTGTTGGCCTGGATGGAGATATACAACGTTGGTGTTTCCGAATCTCCGTACAGTTCGTCGAACACCAGGCCGGTAAAATTGATGTTGAAATACACAAGTGTATCGTCGTCTTCATCCCGAACCGCCGTAGCCGCAAATTGTGGTGTATTGGTGAATAGATACTCACCCAGAGTTTCGTTTAACTCCTCCTCCACACGATGAACCCGGATGGTGGTAACTTCCGGCCGAAGCAGGTCATCATCCTCGGTTTTGATGTGAAACGTCAGCTGAGCATTCACAATCTCTTTCCCTTCAAAGTCCGCAGGATCCATGTCCAGCGTGGTTTTTATGACCGATTCAAAGGTGTTCAGAAGAACCACGCCCCCATCCGGTGACTCTGCCGGTGGCGTCCGAACAACCGAGGCACCCCAGTCCAGTGGTGAAATCGTTGCAAAAACGCTGTCGGTGCCTGCACTGTCCGGTCCCACAATCTCAAACCGGGTGGATCCCAGGTTTAGCGTATCGTTGGCGGCCGACTCATACCGGAAAAACCGCATCTGATCTGCAACCGCGACAGGCACTACCGAAAGCCCCCGAAACTCCTGCTTGTACCGTTCGGAGCGTGTGTCCGACGTATCATTAAAAAAGGCTGCAAATTCCTCTACCCACATCGGATCCAGCGGTACGATCGCCGTGTCTTCCACCATCAGAGAGAAAGCTCCCAGCTCCCGGCTCAAATCCGCCTGCACCGGCTCATTCACATACAGCTCATTTCCACGCCACAGATTCCCCGCTTCATAGATGGCATACCCGGAGGGTGCCGGATCTTCCAACCCGTAGCGTTCGCTGTCGAACACGGCCCGAAGCCGCATAGTGTGAAAATCTGTAAGAATGGAATCCAGCCCGACGGCAGTAAGAGCAGGTTTTAGAAGGGTTGATGCGGTTACATCCCCATACACCGGATCATTCACCTGGCCTGCAGACGAGTAACTCAGCTTTCCGGCGTATCCGTTTTCGGAAACTACTTCGAACCCAGACACTCCAATCACCATGGACTGGATTTCCGCATCCGGAGCGCCGATCTCCGATCCCACAATGCCGGAGTCTTCACATCCAAAAATAGACAGAGAAAATAACAGGAGCAGGAGTGTTCCTGCAAACAATTGAATTTTGTGTACCATAAATCAGGGAAGCAATTCTTTCATCTCTTGGTCTGCCCGCGTGTGGCAACCGTGGGTCTATGGGGCAATTTTACTATAATAGTCTGCGAATTGAGCGGATACATCTTCAGGGGATCCCTGAATTTTAGTAGGCGAAATATCCAACTCCTTGAAGAGGGAATCAAACTGATCTTTCAGATGATTTCCGGTGACGACGTAATCGCTGTACTGAAGTCCCAGCCGGAGCATATCTACTTTGCCGTCATGCATCAAAGAGGCGCGGTCTACATCCTCAGGAAGGCCTAGCAACTCCAGGATCCGATCGTTGTCGAAGATCCCTTTGTTTTCGCCGTGATGAAGATTATAGACTATTTTGGTCTTTTCGAACACCGACTCCTCTTTGTATTTCGTTCGGACAAGCAGGGGAATAAGCCCAGCGGGCCAGTCGTGGCAATGGATGATGTCCGGTTTCCATCCCAAATGAATAACTGTATCAAGTACCCCTTTATTGTAGAATGCCAGTCGTTCGTCGTTGTCTGCGAAAAACTCTCCGGTTTTTGGATCGCTGAACATCGCCTTTTTCTTAAAAAATGTAGGGCTATCCAGGAAATACACCTGCAGTTTCGCGTTGGGAATGCTGGCCACCTTGATCTTCATGGTGTGAACGGTATCACCGACCTTTACCTCGATACCGGACAGGCGAATCACCTCATGGAGCCGGTTTCTGCGATCGTTGATGGAGCCATACTTGGGAAGAAGAATTCGGATCTCGTGCCCCTGATCCTGCAGGGAAGCGGGTAGGAAACGGAGCAGATCCGCCGTATAAGTCATTCGGGCAAATGGTGCAATTTCCGCTGCTGCATATAAAATTTTCATACGTATCTGACTAATTCAGAGGATTTGATCGAATTCCTGTACACTGCTTGCCTGACAAACGGCACCATTCCTTCGTGTTCGTTTCGCGGGGCGCACTTACAAAAGCCGGGTAGGGCAAACCATCATTCGGGGAAACCCCGGCGCTTCGTGGGCATTTGATTTGGACAAGTCACGTTGATTTTGACAGGTCACTGCCAGAGGCGCAAAACAAAAACGACGAGCCACCTAAACGACAAGCCACAAAATCTGGGCTTAAAGATACGAAACCATTCCGTCGAATGAAAGAACGGTTCGCACACGTTCACGGCTTGCAGGCTGTCCACGCTTGCTACAGGCTGTCAGTGCTTGTTGCAGGGTATCACTTCTTTTTGCTAGCTGTCACTTCTTACTATCAGGTATCACTGCTTACCGCCAGGTATCAATGCTAGGTATCACTTCTTACCGCCGGGCAACCGATTGCCCATCTGTGCCAGGTGGCGGATTCGGTTCTTGTCCAGGCGGTTGAGCATATCGGGTGTGTAGCGCCACATCCAGTTGCCGCCCACCGTTCCGGGAATGTTCATGCGATGGGTTGCATCCAGATTCATAAAGTCCTGTAGCGGGAAGATGGCTTGATCGGCCACCGAAAGCATTCCGAGCCGAATTAGGTCCCACTGGACTTCATGTCCGTCGGATCGTACGTATTCGCGGACGCGGTGTCGCTGTGTTTCCGGTGCTTGAGCATACCATCCGATGGTGGTATCGTTGTCGTGCGTACCGGTATAGACCACGCAGTTTTGAGGGAAATTGTGCGGCAGAAAGTCGTTTGTGGAATCGGAATCAAACGCAAATTGCAAAATCTTCATGCCCGGAAAATCAAACCGGTCACGCAAGTCCTCCACCTCCGGAGTCATTACCCCGAGATCCTCGGCTATAATGGGGAGATCTCCCAGCTCCTTCTTGATGGTTTCAAAGAGCTCAATCCCCGGAGCTTTAATCCACTCTCCTTTGACCGCGGTTTTTTCCGAAGCGGAGACCGACCAATACGCGTCAAACCCGCGGAAATGGTCCACACGAATCGAGTCGTAGAGATCAAACATCTGCTCGAAACGCTCAATCCACCAGCGAAAATTCTCCTTCTTCATGGCATCCCACTTGTACAACGGATTCCCCCAAAGCTGGCCGGTTTCACTGAAATAATCGGGTGGCACGCCAGCCACCCAGAGGCGATTCCCCTCTTTATCTACTTCGAACAGATGCGGATTTCCCCACACATCGGCACTGTTATGATCCACAAAAATCGGAATATCGCCAACCACGCGGATACCCTTGCCATTGGCATAGGCCTTGAGCTCATACCACTGCCGGTAAAACTCGAACTGTAGCCATTCGTAATGCGCGATTTGATCGGCAAACTCCTTGCGAGCGCGGTCGAGACTCGCTTTCTCCCTGCGTGCCAGACCACGGTCCCACAAATTCCAGGGTTTTCGGCCGTTCGCGTCGGCACACGCCATAAACAGTGCATAGGTTGGCAGCCAGTTTTTGTTCTGCTCCTTAAAGGATTCGAACGCTCCCCCTCCTGCTGCAATCTGCGCCAAAAATGCCCGGTGTGCCTTCTTGTATAGCGCATCTTTCATCCGGTACGACGCCTCATAATCCGCTTTCACCGTCAACGGCATCTCCGCCGCACGAAGATCGGAACCCGACAAGAGCCCCTGCTCCTGCAGCAAATCCAAACTTATTAAATAGTGGTTTCCGGCAAACGCAGAGTAACTGGCATACGGCGAATACCCATATCCGGTGGGACCGAGGGGTAGCACCTGCCAGATCGTCTGTCCGGTTTCATGCAAAACATCGATGAAGGTCTTGGCTTCATGACCAAGATCACCCATCCCGTACTTTGAAGGAAAAGAGGTCGGATGCAGCAATGTGCCGCAAGAACGGGGAAATCTCATAATGTCAGATTGTAGTTAGACGGGTTTTAAAATCATGCCGGCAAGAGGCGGAATACGAACAATCGCATGACATCCCTGACTTTGCCAGGAGCCGTCCATACCCATCACCGTGGTATCACCCACGTTGCTCCCGCCGTAAAAAGACGAGTCGCTGTTTAGTATGATGCGATATTCCCTCGCCTCAGGCACCCCAATTTTGTAACCTGAATGCGTATTGGGCGTAAAATTAAGAATAAATAGCAGATAATCACTGCTGTTTTTTGCTTTTCGGATGAACGTTAACAAACTATTGTCTGCATCGCTAATATCGATCCACTCAAACCCTTGCCAGTTGAAATCCACCTCATGCATCGAGGATTCCGCCTGATACGCACGGTTCAGATCCTGCAGCAATCTTTGCACACCCCGGTGCCGATCCCATTGCGTTAAATGCCAGTCCAGCGACTTCGACTCGCTCCACTCATCCCACTGCCCAAACTCCGATCCCATAAACAACAGCTTCTTGCCGGGGTGCCCATACATATACATATACAGCAACCGCAAATTGGCAAACTTCTGCCAGTCGTCGCCGGGCATCTTCGACAGCAGCGACTGCTTCATATGAACCACTTCGTCGTGCGAAAGCGGCAACATAAACTGCTCCGTAAACGCATAGATCATCGAAAAGGAGAGCTGATCTTGATGATACCGCCGGTACACCGGGTCTTTTTCGATATAATCCAGCGTATCGTTCATCCATCCCATGTTCCACTTCAGGTCGAACCCAAGACCGCCGGACGATGTTGGCCGCGACACACCCTGCCAGGAGGTAGACTCCTCCGCAAACGTGAGTACGCCGGGATGATAGTAGTGCACCAGATCGTTAAACTGCCGCAAAAACGAGATCGCCTCCAGATTTTCGCGTCCGCCATAGATATTTGGAATCCACTCCCCATCCTCCCGCGAGTAGTCCAGATAGAGCATCGATGCAACCGCATCAACCCGAAGCCCGTCGATATGGAACTCCTCGAGCCAGTAGATTGCGTTGGAGAGCAGGAAGTTGAGTACCTCGCGCCGGCTATAGTTAAAAATGTGCGTTCCCCAATCCCTGTGCTCGCCTTTTCGCGGATCCTCGTGCTCGTACAGTGCCGTGCCGTCGAATCGCTGCAACCCGTGCGCGTCCTTGGCAAAATGCGCGGGCACCCAGTCGATAATCACCCCAATTCCCGCCTGATGACACTGATCCACAAAAAATCGCAGGTCGTCGGGGTTGCCATACCGGCTGGTAGGCGCAAAATAACCGGTAATTTGATAGCCCCAGGAGGGATCGTATGGATGTTCGGCCACCGGCATCAACTCGATATGGGTGAATCCCATCTCCTTCACATAAGGAATGAGCTGTTCCGCCAGGTCGTGCCACGAAAGATACCCGGGGTTCTGGTTGATGTGACGGCGCCACGAGCCTGCATGAACCTCATAGATCGAAATCGGGCGCTCCAGACTCTGAGTCTGCGGGCGGTGGGTCATCCACTCGTCGTCGGCCCACTCGTACGAGGAGCTCCATACCACAGAGGCGGTCTCTGGCCGAAGCTCGGCATACTGTGCGTAGGGATCGGACTTCAGCAGCAGGTGCGATCCGCCAGCCGTTTTAATCTCAAATTTGTAGATGTCGCCATCGGTGACGTGCGGCAGAAAGATCTCCCACAACCCTTGTGCCGGATGATGTCGCATCCCATGCACCCGTCCGTCCCATTGATTAAACGGCCCTACCACACTCACGCGCGCAGCATTGGGTGCCGCCACCGTAAACCGTGTTCCCTCCACACCGTCCACCGTGATTTTGTGCGCTCCCATCCAGCGGTAAGTGTGATGATGATTTCCCTCTCCCCAGAGCTGCAGATCGAAATCGGACAGTTGCGGACCAAATGCGTACGGATCCTCGATCTCATACGTTTCACCGTGGTATGGCTCTACACGAAATCGGTAGTGGAATCGCTGTTTGCGCCGGGGCAAATGCGCCTCGAAATACCCCAGACCACCGTGGGGTTTCAGCTCCACCTCTTTGCCCCGTTCCGGAATCAGCCAGACTCGTTTGGCATCCGGCCGAAACGCACGGACGATGAGCGATAGACTGGCGGACGATTTGGATGGTTCAGACGGTTTGGACGGTTTAGATGTTTTGGTTTGATCCACACCCACTTCATGCAACCCAAGCACAGCAAATACGTTCCCGTGAGACCCATTGGAGATGGCCTCAATTTCCTCGATTTTTAATGACGGCTTTTTCAATCAGGTTCCTTAGTTTAATTTTCACAATGATAAAAAATTTCAGGCGCATTTTCCGATTTTTCTATGACGCCCGTTGAAAAGGATGATCTCCGGCACGCACACCCGCACCACCCGAACTTCGGGCGAAACCGCTCTCCCATCATCCCGAAACAAAAAAACCATGAATGTGATCCGATTTATCGCCAGACGCTATCTCTTCTCCCGGAAGCAGATCAGCCTCATCTCGATCCTCACCGGCATCAGCATCGCGGGAATTACCATCGGGACGGCGCTACTCATCATTGTGTTATCGGTATTCAACGGCTTTTACGACGTTGTTCAGGGATTTCTGCTTTCGTTTGACCCCGACATCCGCATCGAGCACAGCGAGGAGCGAGTGCTGCCGGCAGACAGTCTGTTTATGGCGCGCCTCGCCAGCCATCCCGATGTAGTGCGCGTATCCCCTTATATCGAGGAAAANGCGATGCTCATGATGCCGTACGATCAGGCCGANGTAGTTACCGTGCGGGGCATCGATCCGGAACGCGCNGTGCGATTTNATGACCTGATGTCCACCGTGAAAGGTCGCGCAGAAAACCCTGTGGATGGCCNCGTGGAGAGTCGCTTGGAGAGTCGCGCGGGTGGGGAGGTTCCTGGGGAAAATCGTGTGGAAGATCACGTGGAAGAGGTGGGTCGGGGTGATGAGAGAACCCGTGCGACCAGTGGGAACAAGGATAGGTCGAATGGCATCCGTGAAGAATTGGGGCGGGGTGATGCGGATGCTGACTGGGCCGCGGGCAAAAAATCAGGCGTTACGCACTCTGTTCCACTTCGCCCGGGCAACATGCTCATCAACGAGAATTTAAACCTTAAATATGGCGTGCAAACGGGGGACGCCGTGGCTTTGATCGGTGCGGATGGTCTGCGCCGCTCCGTGACCCGGTTATCACCGCCCCGAATGCAACGGTTTGATGTGACCGGAATCTATGAAATGCGTCAAATCCTCGAAGGAGACCGGGTGTATATCGATCTCTTGTCGGCGCAGCAAGTTTTCCGAATGCCCCGCGAGGTGAGTGGCTACGAACTAGAACTTCGACGACCGGACGATGCAGAACGGGTGAGGGAAGAGTTGCTGGAATGGATTTTTGGGGATGCTGGCGCGGGGGGTAGGGTTCCAGGGGATGAGTTTGCGGGGAGTGGTGCTGTTGCGAGTGGTTCTGTGGAGGGTGTTGTCGTGGAGCGTGGAGCATTGGTGGGCAGTGCTGTGGGTCGTGGTACTGTGGATCGTGGTGTAGGTCCTGGCGCCGTGGGGCGTGGCGTGGGTCCTAGCGCCGTGGGGGTGGCGGGTCTCCGGGCACAAGACCTTAAGATCTCCACCTGGTATGATCTTCAAAAGCCACTATACGATGTGATGGAGCTCGAAAAATGGGGTTCGTTCATCATTTTGATGATTATCATCTTTGTGGCGGTTCTGAATATTGTGGGATCGATGACAATGATGGTGATTCAGAAGAAGCGGGATATCGGATTGCTTT
>JGI10211J34971_10002227_pt1 | contig 15914 bp, 30 predicted proteins | sample Etolagsediment_FD_34971 | JGI IMG/M metagenome (IMG submission 34971) | reverse complement strand
AAGCTCTTGACGCTCGTTGAAGTTGACCTTCTGCTGGTTGAAGATGTCTGAGTATTCCGCAGCAATGTAGTCTTCCATCGTCGCAGTCACTTGTGAGTAAGTAACATTGAGTGGAGTCACATCAGTCTGTGGAACGCGAATAGTTGCCGATCCCTTACCAATCTTAGGGAACTTAACTGTAGAGCCTTCGACCCCTGTACGCTCACGGGTAACACCAGCCAGGAGACGCTGTCCCTGGTACGCCTGTTTTACCTCTGAGTCGAACAGCGTGACAAAGGCATTTGAAATTGAAACTGCCATTGTTTCTATCCTCTTTCAAAAATTTAAAATGGTAAAACCTGTGACGGTTGTCCTGATGGGCCGTTGTAATCAGGTCGCCGGCTCAAGAATATGAGTTGTCGGTTGCTGCGAATATAACAGATTGTCAGAAAAAACAAAGGGGCTTGCGCCCCCTTGGATCAAGCCTCTCCAAAAAACTCCATGAATTTTTGCTCGACTTGCTGGGTATAATGCATATCCTTGCCATACCTGGGATCGGCTATCATCGCATCCAGATCCGCTTTACTCATTGCGCCAGACTCTTGAATGTCAATTGCCGGGATCGCTTTCTCTCCATAGGAATCACGTATCTTGTTAAGCGCACGCACAAAATCGGCAGACTGCGCCGCATTGGCTAGCGCCTCTGTTTCTTCAGACGTTAGGACGCCAGAAGTTTGTAACTTACCAAGCCATTGAGACGTGGATTGTATGACCTTGTCTGCGTTCTTTCCAAGCTTGTCCATCTCACGCTGTACATCAACTTCGACGTTTTCAAACATCTCACCGACATTTTTCATATGCATCTGAGCAATTTGATCAAACTGATCCTGACTCAAGCCGTTCTCTTTGGCAAAAGACATAAAATCGTTTAGCAGCGGATCATCATCCGGTACGCCTTCAAGTAAAGACATATCGTAGTTGCCATCCTTCGGAGCCTTGTGCTTACCCTGTGACATTTTTGTGCGTAGCTCGTTATAAGATTTTGTCTTTGCCGACAATTCATTCGCCAGCCCTTCTAAGTCAGGGCCGTCATCTGATGACCAATACTGTTCAGGCATCCAGTCAGGTCGCTCGCCCCACTCAAAGTCCGACTCGACTGGTTCGACCACATCAGATTCCATGTGTGGCATGGCCTCTGGCTCTACGTCAGGGGATGGCTCTGGTGCTACTGAAAGTAACGAATCTTGTTTTGTTTCGGTTTGTTCAATGCTTTCGGCTGCGTCGCTCATGCGCTACGTCCTCTCTCAATACGTTTGATAATTTCTCGGACAATTGAATTTTGTCCTTCCCTGGCAAACCCGTGTGACGGGTCTTCACCTGGATACCATGACGGCACATCAATCGTGACAGCCCTCAAGTATTCCAGAACCTGTTGCCCAGCCTCAGTCGAAAAGCAGCGCACAAAATTTGTATCCAAATCCTGGCCCTTCTGATCGACCGGAAGCGTACTGGTGTCGGCCTCTCTCAAGCCTTCCCATCCTTCCATTTATGCCTCCTGTGGCATTGCTCCTGGTTGTTGTTGCATCGCCATCATTTGCTGTTGCATCTCAGCAGCAATCTGCTGACGCTCCTGCCTGTTATTGAGAATGCTCTGCGGCACGCCCATCTTCTCAGCGATGTAGTCAATCAAGTTGTCTTGATTCAATGCGACCTGACCAACTGGACCAGCCGCCTGTGCAATCTGAGCAAACTGCAACACCTTCTCCAGATCTTCCATGTTCTGCGCTTGCGCCAATGGCGATGTCGGAGTGATCCTGACCTCTAGCCCATCAACCTTGAGAGGCAGATCAATTAACCCTCGCTCATCCATCACATACAGGATGCGCCGCACCAGTGGACCCATGGCCTCAGTAATTAATCGCCCATATGCCGAGCCTAGATTCTGAGACAGCTCCTTCATGCGCTGCACGATCTCTGTCGCTGATCGAGCCGACATATTGTCTGGCGGCAGCGAGTCGTCCATCAGCATCTTCTTGATGTTCATGACCAAGTCATTGATCACCAACTGCGACACGTTGAAGTCTGTTGCAGATCGCAATGGACGCAATGACTCACCCTGTGCGCCCCCGTTCCGGGCAACAGGGATAATCGCACCAGGCACGATGCGGATTGTCTGTGGATTCAGCACGCCATCATCAGCTGCTGTATAAACACCCGACACGGCAAGCGATGCATTTTTCAGCACCAGCTCTTTGACCTTGTTCAGCGTCTTGATGTCAGGGATTGCCGTGACCAGTGGACCGCGACCATAGACCTCGCCTGGCACTTTCATGAATCGAGAGACAATCCAGGGTGATACGTCCATGGTGCGATAGACCAACTCAGCGTTTACTTGTACTGACTTTGTGCCGTCTTCAGACTTGTCTTTCGGCCAGATCAGGTGGTAGCAGTACATATTCTCATCGACGTTGAAGACAGTCGCCTCGATCAGATCGATCTCAGTCTCCGGCTTTTCCTCAACAATCTTCTGCAATCTTGGCGGGATCTCGGCATCAGGCCACTGGCGCTGTATCGCTTCAGCGCGCAGTCGCATCTTCCGATACACGTTATCGATTGTGCCGTGTGGACCTTCCTCTAGTGAGACAAGATACTGTGGCACCGGCGTAAACCGAATCGGAGCATCGTCATCACCTGGCTGTACTAGCATGACAGCAGTGCCAACGCATAGATCAAGCAGGAACTCAGAGATCGCCAGATCAAAGTTTGTCTGCCGGATGACGGCAAACATTTTGTCGGCATACACCTCTAGCGCCTCAGAGATCTCAGCCTTCCGATCTTGCGGAATATCAGCACCTGGCTGTAACGTACACCAAGACCGATACGGCGGGAAAAGCGCTGACTGAATACGATTGGCAAAGCGCTGTGTTGAATTGATCGCAGTTGCGTCGAACACGCGGGTCATCTTGTTTTGACCAGGNGTCTTGCCTTCATAGAAACCGGAATACAAGTTGCGCTGTGGAAGCGCAAACTCATAGCACTCCTCGTAAATCGTGCGCCACTCTTCNTTACGTGCGTCAGCTTTCTCCTGACGCTTCAGGATTTCTTGAGGAGTGATACGTGCCATGATTAGTATCCTTTCTTCTCAACACCTTTGATGGTGCCTTTGTTCTTCGATGCGTGAAAGACTTTCTCGCCTTTCTTTGCACCGTACTTCTGCTTCATCGCAGACTTGATCTTTGATCCTTTCTCAGTCATCGGCATATCAAGCCTCCTTATGTCGATTCGCAAAGGCGCGAGCCTCTGCCGGTGATTTAAAACCCCAGCGCTTTAGCGCTAAAGCATATCGAGTCGGGCTTCCGTCCTCGTTTTTCATCTTGGCATTCATGCCAGCAAACCTCGCGGCAAAAGATACGCGACGTGGGTTTGTGCCACTACTAACCTGGCGCTTGAGGTTGCCGCCATCTTTCGCTTCAAAGTGACGGCGTCCTGCTTCAGTCAATCCGCCCTTTTCGCTTTTATGTTCCTTACGCATAGTTTCCTGCTGCGTTGACAGCCATTACTCAGTACCGCCCAGAGTTCTTGCCAACTGATTCTCACCACTCATCCCGCCACGCGCTCGTGACAATAGTGAGCGATAACCTCCGCGTCCGCGTCTTGCGCGAGCGGCGGCTGATCTTTCTGCTGCCGCAGCGACCGCTTCGCGGCGCTCACTAGCAACGCCTTTGGCTGCCGTTTGCGCTTGCTTGCGCACAGTTGCTGTTTGCTGAACTGGAGGACTGCCAGAGATGACATTCTTGATAGGCTGGGCAATCTCTCTAATAATCGGCGCGTTACTCATAATTCACTCCTGATAATCCCATCTGTGGCGTTGAGCGCATTGGACTCAGTAAAGAGCGCATACCGCCAGTGCGTCGCGCTCGCATTGTTGCAGCTAGACGGCGACGCTCTTCAGCTTCTTCCGCCTCAACCCGCTTCTCTTGTTGATCCAGTAATTCTTCCTGGCGCTTCATTGACGCTTCCTGCGCTGACGTATCAGGCATAGAAGGCTTAAACATATTAGTCATAAAACCTCGCATACACTAAACTGTTCGACCCATCTGGGGCGTGTTGTTTCAGTGTCGCCTCAAACTCAAAGTCCAATAGACGCGCCCAGGCGACAGCCTCTTTGTGGGCTACTGATACCATAATATGCACTCGCCGTAAATCAAAGGCTGGTCCAATATGATCAAAGAACCGCCGAGCACCTTTAGTGAGTTGCATTTTACGCATTTTAATACCTAATGTATCTACCATTAGCCATGCTTCAGCGACACCAGGATACATCTGCATGACACCAAACATCGCCAAGCAGCGACCATCCCCGATCACCGTCCACCCATAACCCATGCGCCCAATGGTATCGATCTGCTCATCGTATGTCGGCAGCAGCCTGCGGTTCCTTTCTGCGTCTGGGTACAACTTCATCAGCTGAAACTGAGAGCTATTGCAGGGTACGACGCGCACGTTCGGCACCTGTAGCCAGCGATGTACATCCTCACACGTCACCATATCGAGAAGTCTGTGTTCGCCTGATACTGACCCTTCGCTCCGGCTGCACCGTAACGACCGCCATAGCCACGGGTAATCACCCGATGCTCCCCACCACCGAGCAGCAGATACCCAAAAGCATCACCAACGTGCGAGTGCTCATTCTTGTTCGGCGCATCTCGGAATCTTTCCTGGCCGCCAGACATGGCGACCCGCTTGAAGTGATAACCGCCGGCCAAAGACTTACGCAACCGCTGACAATCCTTATGCACTTGCAAGCCAGCCCGCTTATCAATAAATCGGTTCATAGGCATCGCTCCCGCTTCACGGCGTACCTGGAAGTCGTTTGATGCCGTCGGCCTAGCATTGAGTCCAATCGTCTTCAGGTGATCGAAAGCAGTCACCTCAAAGATCTCATCACGCTTTGAGCCGGCAGGGTCACCCCAGACCAATATATCGTTTTTGCTATAATGCACATTGATCTCGTTTAAGAGGATCAAGCCAAATCGCTCCAGCCCCATGTCGTCTGTCACGATCTCTCTGAATATATTCCATCGCCCATTGGCTAGTCGCTGACCAAAGACCGCCGCAGGGGTCAAACCAAAGTCGAGGCCGACATGGATTGGCAGTGTCGGATCAACCTGGATGTCGTCGCAGGACATCAGCGAGTCATCATACTCAGGCCATACCGGACGCCCCTCCTGTACATACACATACTGACCGCCAGCATAGCAGCGAATCCAATCCAGGTTCTTACCACCCAGCTGCTGATCGTAGTAGCCAGGCGGTAGGTTGTTGATATTCTCAGCCTGGGGGCTGACCTTCCAAAACTTACCTGCCGCAGGAATACCGTCTGGGTCAGCACTGGACACCTCCATCACGCCGCCGGGCTGTTTGAAGAACTCCCACTTGTACTTGCCACGCACCGGCTCTTTCTCCGCCAAGCGATGCCACCAGTGATCGTCGTCCATCGGGTTTGTATCCATCCAGATACCGCGCCATGGGCAACCGCCATTGCCTTTGGTTGGATAGCGGCCCACACGGTGTGTCAGTCCTTGTACGACAGCTAACGGCAACTCTCTGGCCTCATTCACCCAGGCGCCGGTCAATTCCAACGACAACAGCTTGCGCACATCCTTGGGTTGATCGAGCGCCATGAAGATCACTTCACAGTCAATGCCGGCTGCGTCACCGCGACTCGGTAGCTTGATGTGGTGCGAGATAGGTGGCGACCAGCGCATCGGCCCCCAGATGTTCTCTGGGAACAGCTCAAGCCAAGTCTTGATGGTTGTGGTCCTGAGTTCTGGGTATGAGTTCCGCACGATCACGAATCTGCTGTATCGGATGCCATCCTTTGGCGATGGCGGCTGCTTCACGGCGCGTAGCATGATCTCAGCTGCGCAACCGTAAGACTTGCCGGAACCTACCGGACCCATTAGGCCGCGCACAAACGAATCGTCGTGCAAAAACTTCCAGGTTGTCGGCGCACCAGAGAAATCTAGGTTGAGTCCGCCGAGCGCCTCGTCAGAAGAGATCTTCTTGTTCGTCGGCGCCCTTCGGCGTCGGGTCGATCTCTGGCTCTGATCTGTCGCTTGTTTCGCTCTCGCCATCGTCTAGTACCTCATAGGTTGTTACTTCTGGACCCTTTAAATTGATCCCCAAAATACTTGGCCTTGTGTCCGAATCACTGTTCGGCTCGTGCAGCCCGTGATAACGCGCCAGCACCCGCAGAGCGGATAGCTTATCGTGCATCTCAACTTCAATCGCATTGCCATACTGGTTGGGCGTGACCTTCACCTTCTTGATCGACTTCTGTACGTGCAGCGGAATATCTTTCGACGCGAGGAGTGCCATGCCTCCAGACTGCGTCCACTGCAATACATCAGTCACGTTCGACGCGGCGATCGCTTGCAGCTCCTGCTTGACTGCTTCCTTCTCATCGTCAGAGCCAATGGCGAGTATCTTACGCGCCTCGCGCACTGTGATCTTCTTGGTCATAGTTTCCTCGCAATCTCAAAGAGCGTCGCCTCAGCCTGTAGCTCCTCTTGATATTCGATCTCCTCCAGGTGGTCGACCATCTTTTGGATAAACCACTTGGCCTTGTTGAGATCATCTATGCCGCCTTTCTCTTTCCAGCGCCACAGGTACTTAATGGCCGACCCGGTAGCGTATGCCTCCGCGCCGCTTAGGTTCTGTACAGCAGCCTCAATTGCGTCGATGCACTCCATGCCGTCGCGTTGATAGTGGTTTGGGTTGATGATGTCCTTCATGTTATGTCCTCCAGCGGATTTCTGAAAAATTTTGAGCGACCTCCCCCTATACAGCGCGCAGGGGGTAGGGGGGCAAGGGTGGTCATTTTTTGTACAGCGCGGTCATCCACAGGGCTGGCGGGCGTTCTAGCCATTGTGCAGTGCGGGAATTTAACATAATAGGATTACGCGCCATGGTGCAATGCGGTAAGTCATTGATATATAAGGGATCGCGTTTTGCTGTGGATAACTTCATGTCAATTGCTCACTTTTTGTACAGCCCAGCCCACTTCGCAACCTGGTCGAGATTGATCGGCGGCGTGCGTCCAGAGCGCAGCGCATCCTTGGTCATCGACACAGTGTATTCACGCACCTGATCGACCGTAACTCCTTGATCTGCAAGGACTTTTGCTGCCTTGAAGCTCGGATCAGGCAGCCGATGGATGCCAGATGTCGACTCGACCGCCTTCTTGAACGTGTGTGCTAGTAATTGATATTCAGTATTTGAATCCCCTTGAACCCCTGTCTGCATATCTGTTTCGCTTGGCTTCATTTCCTCGTCTGGATCGTCAGAGATGATGCGAGACGGCGCCCAGAACTGCTCGTTTGTAGGGATCGGGTCGTTACCTTCCCACAGCACCTGGTATCGGTTCACCTTGCCGCGACTGCGTCGCTTGATGTGCTTTGGATACGGACGTGGCTCAAGCAGCCTGACATAGCCTAGCTCCTTCAGGATTCGCATCGTGCGACAGACCCAAACGCGACCCACACCAAGATGACGCGCTATGGTTGTCTGAGAAGGCCAACACACGCCGTAACTGTTCGTGTACATACCAAGGCACGCCAGGATCTTAATGTGCGGCCCAGTGAGCCTCTCGTCCTGCATCGCTCGCGCTGGGATGATGGAGTAGCGCCTAATGTTTGGCTTGTCTTTAAAAGGGGATTTCATCGTCCAGCTGCTCCATGTTGTGTTTGAACTCTATTGAACTGACGTATGCGCCAGGAAACTGTTTCTTAATCTCATCGGCCACCTCGATCTTGTCCGCTTCAAGGATGCGCACGATCTCGTCCAGTGTGTACACTATCGGGTCTTTACCTTTCATCAATGGCAGCACTCGCTGCATGTCGAGCTGGTCCGACACAAAGTAATAATTCTTCTTGTTGATCCTGGCCGTCAGGTAAAAGACATCGTCCGGCGCTCGCTCTTCAAGCAGTTGCCCATCGATGACCTTTAGCCCTTTGACCAGGTTCTGACAACACTTGATCAAATCTCCAACGCCATCCATCGCATCCATATACTTCTGACGCGCCATTCGATACTTCGCTGCAGTTTCAGGTTGAGCCATCTTCTGCCAGGCATACCAACCCCACTTTCGATTCATTCTCTCCTCAGCAGCATGGAACGACTCAACAGCAATCTTTTCTTCAGATCTTAACTCTCTCATCACCCCTCTCCGACTCGCGGACATGTACTGCGGACAAGCGGACAGCTTATATAAAGCTGTCCTGTCCGTCCGCACGCAGTGTACATGGCGCTTTTTGTCCGCAGGTTGTCCGCACCTGTCCGCACCAAGCTACAGCCCGCGTCATTGCTAGCTTTCATAATCTTCACCTTTGTCCGCAAGCTGTCCACCCTTGTCCGTTTCCTTCACCCATTCCATTTTTCTGGAGCCGCTGCGGACAAGCAGTATGTCCGCACTTTCGAGCGCATTGATTGCCCTCGTCCACGCCTTCCGACCACGCTCTCTTGTGCGTCGATCAGTCGGATCAAGCTCCTCTTTTTCAGCAATCCAATAGATAAAACTGTCCTTCGCCACGTCCGGATTGATCACGTCATTCTGGTCCGTTGCATCGCGTAAACAGTTCATTGCCTTCAGCTGCGTTTCATTGAGCGACGCCTTGTTCGCTGCCACCTGGTCAGGTGAAATCCACTGCAAGTACACAGACGTTTCACCGCCAATCAATCCAATCTCTGTGCTGATCATCTCCAGACAGAGGTCTTGCATCGGCTCTGCGTCCTTTTGCTTGTCCATACTCAGCGTCATGATGCTGTCTGACTTCTTCACGATCACAGAGGTGTCGACCGCGCCCATCAACGCAGTTGAGCCGCGCATGCCTTTGGACGTGTCCTTTCCGCTGTGGTGCGCAGCCGAGACTCCACCTCCGGTGTGCTCTCGGATCGCGTCACACGCCTTCACAAACTTACCCATGTCTGTTGCTGAGTTCTCATCAGCTCCCAGTAGAGCTCTCGCCACTGTGTCGATAACCACCTGCCCGAACTTGACGTTGTGCTGCTCTTCAAGCGCATCAATCGTTGCAAGCAGCTTCTGTTCATCCGCAGGGTTCGTCATGTTCACGGCTGTGGGTAACACATAGAAAGGAATCTCTGACTCGTTAATGCCCACACCGCGGTTGTCTGTCCATGCCGAGATCCGCTTCGGTAGACCACCTAATCCTTCGCCGGCGATGTATAAAACCGCACACTGTGTGGTTGTCATGCCATGAAACTCAGTACCAGTTGCGATGCAAAGAGCAATGTCCAAGAGTGCAAACGTCTTACCGCATCCAGGTGGACCATAGAACACATTGAAACCAGTGCGCGTGATCAGTCCATTGACTGCCCACTGGATCGGTGGCATTGACTTGAGATCCTTCATCGCCAAGACCTTAAAAATCTCAGGCTTCTCCTGCTCGATGTCGCCTGGATCATCCACCTTCTCTGAGACGCTCTTTGCAGCTCTCGCCTTGGCGACCAGTGACTCTTTGGTCTTGCCGGTTGCGAGCCAGTCAACGATGTCTCCCTTCTCTGGGAGCTCGCTCGATAGGTCGAGTAACTTGATCTCTTCTGCGACGCCAACCAGGGAGTTGATGACCTTGGCCGCGTGCTTCTGTCCTGCTGCATCATTGTCTGGCACGACGACGACCTTTCGATCTTTCAGCCACTGGCTATGCTCATCGGTCCAGTTGCCTGATCCACCGTTGTTGGTTGTGGCAACGATCCCAAGCTCTCTGAGCCGGTCCACACACTTCTCACCTTCGACAATCCAGACAGCACGTTTGCTGTAGTGCAGGATCTCCGGCAGGTTGTACGGGATCTTGCGTACATCTTTCAGGTTCCTGATCCATCCGCCTTTGCCGTCGGGTCGTTGCTGTCTGAATGTCTTTGTGCCGTCAGCAAAATCGGTGCGGATGACCTGGTACTCCAGGACGCCATGGTCACCGATGTAGTCGTAAGCCGTGACGCTATCGTATTTTTGCGATACTGAGACAGTCTTCTCGATGCCGAACTTCTGCTCCAGGAAGTCGGCCAGCTCTCCGTTGGCGACACCGTAAACAATCTTGCACAGGTCAGTGAATCCACCAGACTCCTGCGACTCATGGTCAAACCAAGTGCCTTTGTTGGTGTCGACAGACTTCGACCCGAATGTGCCGAACCGCAGCTGATTACCGTGGGATAATTTCTTATTGGGTTCGCCCCACAGCTCCTTGGCGACCTCGGCGATGTGATCTGCATACTTGTTCATAAATGCACCCTAAAAAAATGCCCCCGTTGCCGGGGGCTGTAAATCAGAACTCCCAGGTTTCATCGTCCGATGAAGATGCCGGCTGGGGTGCAGGTGCCGGCTGAGGTTCTGGTTGCGGTGCAGGTTCAGGAGCCTGCGCTTCCTCTGGCTTGTCGGACCATCCGACTAGCTCAAACTGTGGTACACGGGTCTGGCCTTTGCCGATGGCTTGTGCTGTCGCCCCGTTATACTTCACCTTGGCGCACTTGCCTTCATTGCTTACAGCGCCGTTATGGATTGCAGGCCATACAGCTTCGAGTCCCATCTTGGGGCCACTGCCTGTTGTGGTCCATTCTCTCCAGCCGCTGTCCTTGAGATAAACCATGACGCTAAATCCGCGCTTGTGGTCATCACTTGGCTTTGGCCCCTTCACTCCAGGACGTTCGTCCCAGTTCCACTCCGGTGCAATTCCCTCAGAGATCTTGCCCCAACCAGTTTTCAGGCTCTGAGGATCAATCAACAATCCCTTGAGGTCGATCTCGTCACCGTCGACTAACCACTGGTTTACTGATGGCTTGAAGCGGATGTACTCCGCAGTTGATTCGCTAAGTCCTAACATACTCATACTATTTCTCCTCACTCTCTTCGAGCGTTTCTCTGACGATGCCGCACCACAGCTCAAAGCTGATTTCTGCGACGCTTCGTATGTCATGCCGCTCATAACAGTCATGACCAGGACCGAGCCAGTTGATAAACACCTGGATCGGTTTCCTGTCTTGTCGAACAAAGAGAACAGGTTGCAAGCCCTTGGCCTCCGCTTGTGCTTCACACTGAAGCCAGAAGGTCTTGATGTCCGAGGGTACGCAGCTCGCGTACCTTTTGCATTCGATACTCCAACCAGGCACACCAGACAGATCGTCACCGCCCTGCTGGTATTGCTCCAGGTTGCGCTTACAGTCGAACCCCAAATGATCTCGGATCAAAATAGCGATCTCTCTCTCAAAAGCCGCACCCTTACGTCGGGACATTGCGCCCATAGTTATCCTCTTTGTTTACGTATCGCACACCTTAATCAAAGAAAAGTTACCCCTCAAGATAAAAAGTGTTGACACTCCCTGAACTTATGGTCTAACCTCGACTTGTCGATTGGGAAACAGAGAGGAGATTCGACATGACTGATTTACAAAACGCTAAAAACGCTTGGGTCAATTATCAGAATTGGAAGTCTGAGTGGGAACAGGCGTGTAATGGTAACGCTCGCTTGGAACATTGCTGGAAGCTCAACGATTATATGCTCAAGGCCAGGGATCGCTTCAAGGCCGCCGCTCATAACTTGAGCAACGCTGAGTTGATGGAAGCCACAAAGGAGGCCGCGTAAGCGGCCCCAGGGGGAATCATGGAGCTACACATCGGAGCAAAAATCTCACTGGCCGGTGGCAAGATCACCGGCACAGTCCTTTCACATCGCGGACGTATCGTCACGATCCGCACACCCAACGGCGCAAAGATGCGCATTGAGAAGCGTCTCATTGAGACGATCATGGAGGCGTTTGTATGAACATCGTTGAAGCCTTTTCTTTTCTTGTCATGTTCATCTGTCTGTACGGCGGCATGATGCTGATCGGGTTTGTCGTCGATAAACTACTGCGCCGGGTGTTCAACTGGGGCATCTTTCCAAAGGGGTATTTCAAGCTATGAGGTACGGTTCCGTTTGCTCTGGCGTTGAAGCTGCAAGTGTGGCATGGGAGCCACTTGGCTTTGAGCCAGTTTTCTTTTCAGAGATTGAGCCGTTTCCATCGGCTGTTCTCGCACACCATTGGCCGTCAGTACCCAACTGCGGCGACATGACAAAATTTGAGGATTGGAATTATGAACAAGGATCAATTGACATTCTCGTCGGAGGAACTCCCTGTCAGTCTTTCAGCGTGGCGGGGCTTAGAAACGGCCTCTCAGACTCAAGAGGGAACCTTGCACTCACTTATTGCAGGATGGTTGATCGACTACGTCCTCGATGGTTCATCTGGGAAAACGTGCCTGGTGTCTTGTCATCAGGAGGAGGGCGGGACTTTGGCTCCATCCTCGGGGCGATGGCTCAACTCGAGTATAGCTTCGCATGGCGAGTGTTGGACGCTCAAAACTTCGGAGTCCCACAGCGACGCAGAAGAGTGTTCCTTGTCGGATGTTCTTCAGGAGACTGGCGAGATCCTGCCTCGATATTATTTGAGTCCAGTTGCGGCGGCAGGGATTTTGAACAGAGCCGAACGCAGAAAGAAAAACATACCGGAGGCGCTGCAGAAAGCGTTGCAAGGATGCGTGGATTCGGAGACTACGAAATAGACGGCACTGTCAACACAGTGAAGGCGCGTGACTACAAAGACGCGACTGACTTGGTGATTCATGCCAACAAGGTCGCGCCTACAATCACATCGTCTGGTCCGCCGTACTCACGCACCGGCAATCAACACTCAGAAGTTGATGCGCTTGTTGCTTATGGATTTGAGCCTGGAATAGCAAAAAGAGAGGGGAATCCTTCTCGTTTCGTTGAGCAGAAAAGCCCAACTCTTAGGGCAAACATGGGCGACAATCAAGTCGCCGTTGCGTACAAGCAAGTACGCCGACTCACACCAACAGAAGCCGAAAGGCTGCAAGGTTTCCCCGATGGTCACACCGACATCGGATGGAATGGTAAGCCCACGCCTGACTCGCATCGATACAAGGCGATGGGTAACAGCATGGCAGTGCCAGTCATGCGTTGGATTGGACAACGAATCAAGGAGCATAATCAATGATCAAGATCTATTACCAGCGCGTCGAGTTTGAGGGGAATGAATACGACATTCGATTCAGCGAAACGTCGCTCAACGACACTGAAGAGATGCCTGGCATGGAGCTGCTCGATGTCGATGGCATGGAGTCATACAGCGTACCGGCGCGTATCTGGGAGTATTGCCAAGCGCAGATGGATACCAAGGTCGCACTAACAGATGAGGATTTACACAGATGGTAGGTAAAGTCACCACAATCCAGAAGATGAGCGCGAGCCGTCTTCCAAATATCATGGGGTTCAGCCCATGGTCCACACCAAACGATGAGCTAGATCAAACGATCCGCGCTCGCAAAGAAGGCGTGCATCACTATGAGATCAAGATCGGTGAGGCAGCAGACTGGGGCAATGAATTTGAGGATCAGATCCTGCGCACTGCTGCACGGCGCCTCGGGCTGAAGAAACTGAAGCTGCGATATCCAGAGGCATTACGCTACAAGGACATACTCCAGGCGTCCTTAGATGGCGGCGCAATCGCTGATGGCCTGGTGATCAACACCGACGTGGCGAATAACATATATGTTATGAACCCAGAAGGTACGATCACCCTGGAAGGCAAAGGTGTCTTGGAAGCCAAGCTCACCCGCGTCGCCCCAAAGGACGTTCCTGATGCCTACCGTGGGCCAATTCAGTTGCAAGGTCAGATGCTTTGCACCGGCGCACAGTGGGGTGTGATCGCAACACTGTATCAAGGCGTCGAGTTGTACATTTATGTGTACAAAGCAAACCCAGAGATGCAACAAAAAATTGTCATGGCTTGCTCTGACTTTGAACGCCGTGTGCGTGATGAGGATTGGTATCCGGCCATGAGCGCAGCAGAAGCAGCTGACATGAAAGGCGACGCGCCTGAGAATGTTGAGATGGATGCTGACCAGGAGCTGCAAGAAAAGGTTGAGCGGTTAGCACATTTGCGAACCGAGCTGAAGGCCTATGAAGCACTGGTCACTGACCTACAGCTCGACATCATGAACGACATGAAAGAGAAGAACGCAAACATCTGTAACGCGGGACGTTACAAGATCACCTGGCCTGTGCGTCGCATCAAAGCAAAGCCGGCGCAAACCAAAGAGATCCCTGCTGTTGAAGAGCATTGGGAAAGAGCTAAGACCCTGAAGGTGGAGGAGCTATGAGCAAATTTATTTTATTGGAAGGCAACTATTTGACCCGCGTTGATAACATCGAGTTCTGTGTGGGCAGCTTGGAAAGCGATTGCTACTGCGATGAAAATGGAGAAACCAAGCAATGGTTCTGTGAGCTAACAAAAATTAAGCTCAAGCAATTACCTGATAATTATATTTATTACCACGTTTTCAAGGATTTTTTGCAAGCGATTGAAGAAGGTATGAAGTCGGATGATCCGATTATCAAGCCGCGAGTCGCAACGAAAGACGACTGGTACTAGGAGGTAATTATGATTGGTTTTTGGCCGACGCCATGCTTGTCCAGACACTATAAGTATGAGGTGCCAATGAGAGAGTATTATCTTGAGGAGTCATTGTGCGGGGTTCGCGGGCCAGCTTATGCAAATCGATTTTATCTAAGGTTAGATGGATGGCCGAGCTGTTTAAATGACCCAGAAAGATTTTATGGCACATGGGAGGAAAATATGGATTGCAGAAAAAAGAGTGCGACTGTGTCAGTAGGCAATTTCGTATGACCAGGCAACAAATCGAGGTGATCGTCGCCATGTACAAAGAGGACGTGTCCTACTCTGAGATCGCCAAGGTGATCGATAAGAGTGAACACACTGTGAAGCATTGGGTGCGTAACAATCGTGGCGAGTATGGCCTGCACAGGCGTCGCTCAGTAAAGCTCACTCAAGGTGTACTGTCTGAGGCGCTGTGGTCTGACAGCAAATGGAACGTCAAGCTAGGCGTTGAGTTTATTAGTAGGAGGTGGGCATGAGCGGAGATCACGACAAGTATCACGGCGCTGCGGAAGTGCCAAAGCATAAGTGGGTTGGGCTGACTCAAGAAGAGTTACAAGACTTGTGCGTTAAAAGTTATCACACAGATAGTGCAGGCGAAACCTACTTTAATCGGGGTTATTTTGCCGATGCTATTGAAGCCAAGCTAAAGGAGAAAAACACATGAAGATCACGATTGAGATTGAAGGCAAGCCGGATGACTTCCAGGAGTTGTTTGTGCCGTCAGATAAACAGACTGAGTTCATGGCGATGACTTACGACGCGTACACAGAGGCACTCAAAAAATTCATCTGGGACAACATCGACCCACATCAATTCATTAGGGGGAAGAATGACTGAGAAAGAAAGAAAGGCGCTCGACTTCATGCGCCAGTACATCGATGACAAAGGCTATGCACCAAACTTTGTCGAGATCATGGAGGCATCGGGTGAACGCTCAAAGCAGGGCGTCACCAATCTCATCAACAAACTTGCGCAGGGAGGATACATCTCTCGCGTACCTGGAGTCGCTCGATCCATTCGTGTACTCCAGTCCAGCCCGATGGTAGACTGAGAGCACTAGCAACTCTCTCACCCCCTTGCTAGTTTCCCTCATGGCCCCCTTCGGGGGGCTTTTTTATCAAGCGCATCTGAATCTTTGACTGCTTTTCCTGATCAAACCTTGCACCCTTGCGTCGGTTGGCTGCCTTGGTCAGCACCTGGCAGTTGTGCCTGGTAGATAATCCGCACACCTTTTCGTGGACCAGCGGAATAATATGATCAACCTCGTGCTTCACACCGCTGTCGATTGTGCGGATCTGAGCTTCTAGCTTCATGCGTTTGATGGCTTGATTGTCAGCCTCAGTCGCCACACGTCTGGCTAGCTTCTCTTGCTTGCGACGCTTCCTGAGTTGGCCGTCCCACTT
>JGI10211J34971_10002226_pt1 | contig 15917 bp, 2 predicted proteins | sample Etolagsediment_FD_34971 | JGI IMG/M metagenome (IMG submission 34971) | reverse complement strand
CTCTTCCACCTAACATTATTCGTAAAAGATGCTTACTTCACAAGCATTATTTTTTGGGTCTCGACATGACCACCAGCGATCATCTGAACAAAGTAGACACCACTTGCCTGATTGTTTGCATTCCAGGACAAGAGATAATATCCTGCGTCTTGTACTTCATTCACCAATTCAGTTACCATGCGACCATTCATGTCGTACACAACCACCTTCACAGGCATTTGTTCCGTGAGAGTGTATTCGAGGTTTGTGGTCGGGTTGAATGGGTTCGGATATGCAGGCAGTAAGCTGATCTGTTCTGGTACTGGAACCGCATTGGTCAGAGTTCCCACAGTGTAAGTTGCGTCATTATTCCAAGTCGGCAACTCACCATTCAACTCGATGAGTTCACCTGTTGCACTCAAGTATGCTTTAAGAGTGACAACATCTTTACTGACGCAATAACCTTCACTGTAAGATTCACCATCGTAACCCATCACCGGAATGTCAGTATAAGAGCCATTCCATACCCGGGCACCTACAACTTGGTCACCTTGATAGGCAATCACCCAGTCGCTGTTGCTAAGTTCTTCACCGTTCACCAGAATATTCTCTGGGAAGTAGAAGGCTTGTTTACTGGACTGAGCAAAATCGTATGCTTCCGGAATTGCAGCAAATACAACCGGTTCACGAACGAGTCCACCATCCACCGGTGCATTGTAACTGAAGGTGATATCCTGGTCTACCTTGAACCAGTATCCGGCAGTGGGATCAAACCCGGTCAAACTACCAATCCATTGTCCGGGATAGAGCGGATGCGGCATCGTAGCAGCACCTTCACCGATAATACCGGTTACGTGTTCTACAAGCTCAATCGGCAGGGCTGAATCGATATCCTGACCTGTGTCGAAAGGATAGCTGATCAAGTTTGAGCCTTCACCCAGATCGAAGACGACTTCGTAATCCACTGGCAGGGCCGGTACTGTAAGAACAGCCGGATTTTCCATCTTCATCCAGTAACCATATTGAATTTCGAAGAATTCAAGACTACCAATCCACTGTCCGTAATACTGTGGATGCGGTTGGGCAGCGGCACCAGCGCGGAGCACACCAAATACATCATCATAGATGTCTTCAAGCATTGTCACCAGTGTTGCATCTGCAGGCAAGCCATAGAAACTGATGAGGTTGGAGCCATCATGGAGATCGATGTCATAGGAATAGCCGCAAGTGCCATCGTCTATAGTGCAATCAGCGCAGTAATTCAGCGCCAGCGGATCAATACAGCCGTAGCACCAGTCAGCTTCAACGCCGGTTTCGCCTTCAACACAGCCACACTCGTTCTCCCAGGCCGTACCGAAACAGTCACCATTACAATCCATAGCATAGTTCTCGGTCATTCCCGTAGTACCTTCTACACATTCACCACAACCATCAATAAAGGCAGTACCATTGGGTACACCGTCACAAGCAAAGGGAGGCGCTATTAATGTTTCACAATCACCGACCCAGACTTGAGCTGAGTGACCAACACCACTGGCAATGATAGGATCAATGATGCAGGTTTCAACATCATCTTCAGTATATTCATACTGCAGAGTAGCCAGTAATCCAGCATCAGCTGGATAGGTTAAACCACCAAAGGAGATACCTGCAACAGTTCCTAATTCACCCCCGGTCATAATATCAAAGCCATCAATGGGTGAAGTGCCGCTCAGCAGATTAAGATTAGTCAGAGCAAACTGGAAGCCGACAATCGGAACATCAGAATTGTAGAAGATTTCAATGGTGCCGTATTCAGTACCAGTAATATCCTGCTCACCGAAGCCAAGGATAATCTCACCATTGTCATAATCATCAGTACAATCCAGGATCCAGCCATCCGGCAGGTCAGCCAGACAGTAGCTTGTTTCGGATCCGGCGCTACCCATACCATCTTCGTCCCAGTCTTCACAGTATACGAGAGGAGCTGGCAGGAAGCATCCGCATCCCTGATCATCGCTGTTTGCTATATGTCCAGTATTACCACCTGAGCAGACATCACAGTCATCAACAATGGCGGTGCCAAAACAGTCACCATTACAGTCCATTGCATAATTTTCAGCCAGTCCAGTGCTGCCTTCAACACATTCATCACAACTGTCAATGAAGGCTGTGCCGAAACATTCGTCGTTACAGTCTTTGTCGCTGTTGGCTTCATGTCCTGAAGTACCACCTGAACAGATAGTACAGTCATCCAGGAAGGCCACACCGTTGTATACCCCTGCACAATCCGCGGGAGGTTCAGCAACGGTTATACATTCACCTAAATAAACTTCAGGTGCATGAGGTGCTTCAGCACCAATGATGGCACCAGACAGGCAGGCTAGGACTTCCGGACCTAGATCGAAGGTGAGAACTGTCAACAGACCAGATTCAGCCGGAATCGGTCCACCATCAAACAAGAAGAATCCAACAACTTGACCAGTGGTGGCTTCAGCAGTAACATTCCAGCCATCGAATTCTGATGTAGCGCTAACGACAGGCAGATCGCCAACATTGAATTGGAAGCCGTACAAAGGCACATCCGAAGTGTAGAGTACTTCAACCGTTCCAAATTCAGAACCAGAAATATCAACTGCACCGTATTCGATAGTGACTTCACCATCATCGAATTCATCTGTACAATCCAAAACCCAACCATCGGGAACATCTGCCAGACAGTATGTGACCCAGGAGCCAATGGCACCCATGCCGTCACCATCCCAGTCAGAGCAGTATTCCAGTGGAATTTCTGGTTCAACACCCGTTGTTCCACCATAGCAGAAACCGCAGGCGTCAATCAGAGCCGCACCATTGTAGACACCGGCACAATCCATGGGTGGTTCTTCAACCGTTACACAGTCACCGAGGGTGACAGCAGGTTCATGTCCTGCATCGGAACCCACAACGGCAGCTGAAAGGCAAGCCAGAACTTCCGGTCCCAATTCGAAGGTCAGGGTTAAGAGAACATTCCCGTCAAGATCGGCAGGGATCGGACCACCACCGAAGAAGAAGAATCCAAGTACATTTCCTGTAGTAGGTTCGGCCGTCACTTGCCAGCCAGCGAATTCGGGATTCATAGCAGCGCTCAGCACCGGAAGGTCACCGACGTTGAACTGGAAGCCATTGATGCCAACATCAGAAGTATAGAGTACATCAATTGTACCTACCTCACTGTCGCTGTTGATATCGATGTCACCCCAGGCAAGTACGACTTCACCGCTGTCGTTTAGGTCAGTACAATCCAGCACCCATCCATCAGCGGGAACAGGATCAGCGTACATGGAGATGTCGGTGAGTGGACCAAATTCTTCACAGTATTCGGTTTCACTACCAGCGGCACCCATGCCATCTTCATCCCAGTCTTCACAGTAAACAACTGGTGCAGCAACGAAGCAACCACAACCGAGGTCATCACTGTTGGCTTCATGACCAGTTTCACCGCCTGAACATACATCGCAGTCATCCACAACGGCTGTACCGAAGCAGTCGCCGTTACAGTCCATGGCATAGTTCTCTTCCAGTCCTGTGCTTCCGCTCACGCATTCAAAACAATCGTCAATAAATGCAGTGCCGAAACATTCGTCATTACAGTCTATATCGCTGTTGGCTTCATGCATTGAAGTACCACCTGAACAGACATCACAGTCATCCAGGAAGGCGACACCGTTGTAGACATCGGCACAATCCATGGGAGGTTCTTCAATCGTAAGACATTCACCCAGGGTTACAAACGGAGCATGCGGCGGTTCTGTACCGACGATAGCGTCAGACAGACAGGCCAGTACTTCGGGACCAAGATTAAATGTGAGCACGGTCAGAAGCTGATTGTATCCAGCAGGAATAGGTTCCCCACCGATCCAGAAGAATCCAACAACTTGACCAGTAGTAGGTTCAGCACCCACATTCCAGCCTATAAATTCAGTTGTCGCACTCAGCAGCGGTAAGTCACCCACATTGAACTGGAAGCCGTTAATCGGTACATTTGCATCGTAAAGGATTTCAACAGTACCCGTTTCTGAGCTGCTGTTAATATCATACTCACCAAAGTAAAGGGTGATATCACCGTCATCGGTTGTATCTGTACAATCCAGTACCCAACCTTCAGGGAGATCGGCCAAACAGAAGGTTTCCCAGGAGCCGACAGCACCCAGGCCATCATTATCCCAGTCAGAGCAATACTGCAGTGGAATTTCTTCTTCTACACCAGTTGTACCGCCGTAACAGTTACCGCAGACATCTATCAGGGCTGCGCCATTGTAAACACCGGCACAATCTATTGGAGGCTCGGGAACTATGATACAATCACCAAGCATCACATTCGGAGCATGTGGCGGATCGGAACCAATAATGGCGTTGGAGAGGCAGGCTTCAACTTCTGTACCCAATTCAAAGGTCAGTAAGGTCAAAAGACCATTACCGGCAGGAATAGCTTCTCCTCCGAGGAAGAAGAATCCAGCGACCTGACCGGTCGTACCTTCTGCACCCACACTCCAACCGAGGAATTCGGAGGAAGCGTCAGTCAGAGTGATTCCGCTGACGTTAAACTGGAAGCCGTTGATGGGTACTTGAGTATCGTAAAGAACTTCAAGTGTTCCATATAATGGATCACTGTTGATATCTAAAGCGCCAAATTCGATGGTCAATTGACCATCTGGGAATTCATCTGTACAATCCAGCACCCAACCCGTTTCGGGGAGAGCAACTGAATTTTCAGAGTTTGGCGTAATGGTACCAAATTCAGGACAGTAGGCTTCCTGCGTACCATCTTCACCCAGGGCGTCACCGTCCCAGTCAAAACAGTAGTCAACAGGAGCAGGCATGTTACAACCACAGCCCAGATCTGAAGCGAATTCAATCACGCCGGTATCACCACCGACACAATCACCGCAGGCATCGACAAAGGCGGCACCGTTATAAACACCGTTACAATCTGTATCAGGTTCTTCAAGCGTAATACACTCACCCAAGGTGACTGCTGGCGCATGACCGGCTGCTGAACCAACTACAGCGTCTGACAGGCAGGCAGTGACATCAGGACCTAAAGTATAGGTGAGCGTTAAGAGGACATCCGTATTGGCAGGAATAGGTTCACCACCCAGCCAGAAGAAGCCAACGACCTGACCCGTTGTGGGCTCAGCGCTGACATTCCATCCAGCAAACAAAGGATTAATTTCAGCAGTCAATACGGGCATATCACCGACGTTGAACTGGAAGCCATTAATGTCTACATCTGAATTGTACATGATTTCGACAGTACCTATTTCGGTGTCACTTGTATTGTCAACCGCACCGAAGGAAAGGAGTATTTCACCATCATCATTTGCATCTGTGCAATCAATGGTCCAACCTGTTTCCGGAACGGCAGTTCCGTAGAGTGAGTTATCCGTTATGATCCCGAATTCTTCACAGTATCCGGTTTCACTGCCGACAGCACCCATTCCGTCATTGTCCCAATCTGAACAATAATCAACGGGGCCAGGTACGTTACAACCGCAACCAACATCCAGGAAGAATTCATCATTGCCGGATTCACCGTTGACGCAGCCGCCACAAACATCGATGAAAGCATCACCGCAGAATGTACCAGCACAGTCAGTTTCAATTACTTCCAGCATAAATGGATCACCCACTGTGACCCCAACTGGCTGGAATTGGAAACTAGCAGAACCATTGCTCAAAGTGATGGGGACACCACCGGCAAACGGCTCATAAGACAATGTGACCAGAGGAAGACCTTCACCTGATGGCAGTGGTTCATCTACATCGGTGAACCCGTAAACAGTGCCATCTTCAATAGAAATTGTCAAAGGACCGTCTACACCGCTGGTGGCTATCAGGCCGGCAATGTCAAACTGGAAGTAATGCATGGGCGCAAAACTATCATAGAAGATTTGCAATTCACCCGCACACTCATCAGCATCAACAATATAGAATTCTGCATCACCTATTGGATACGGATCGCAGTAGTCGGGAATACCATCATCATCATAATCATCGGTATAGGGTTCATTCCCTGAAGTACCACCATAACATTCATCACACAGACCGACGAGTGCTTCACCATTATAAACACCGGCACAGTCGGCCCAGGGTTCCGGCACATTGAGGCATTCACCGATATATGCAACTGGCACAACCAATGCCGGACCGGAGATCACAACATCGGAGAGACAGAGATCCATGGTGGGTTCATATTCAAAATCAACCGTTCCGAGGAGACCTGTACCTGCAGGATAGAAGCTGTCACTGATGGTGTAAAGAATCACATTCCCGGTTTCAGCACTGGTAACCAGTGTGAAATCAGGATGATCTGCCACACCGGTTCCGGTGAGGGTTACACCGGTAATATTCAGATTCACACCGTGAATATTGGCATCACCGTCGTAAAGAAGTTCCACGGTTCCGAAACCAGGTGTGGTGTTGACATATTCACCGAAGTAAATAGTGACTTCACCGTCCGGAGTGGGATCTATCAGCATGCCGCAGTCCGGAGCTGTGCCACTCAACATGGCAGCATTTTGACCTGAAATAACCAGGCCGGACAGACAAGATTCAACGTCCCCGTTTTCCGGGAAGGTAAGATCTAGATCGTACCACAGAGTGATCATTTCGGTGGGCACATCAGTGGCTTCGAGGATACCACCTGTGATGTTATAAGCGAGTACGCTTCCAGACAGGCCATCTGCAAATACCGTCCATGTAGGATCAGGTGTGCTGAAGCCAAATCCCTGATTTCCACCAATCAGAGCAGCTTCACTGATGACAAACTGGAATCCGTAGACGTCAACATCGCTTTCGTACATGATTTGAACGGTTCCATAAGTCACACCATCTGCACCAACGATGGATGAAGATTCACCATAGGAAAGGACGACTTCTCCATTGGGTGTGAGATCACAGGCATTACCGATGCCGTCGCCATCCGTATCATCTTGTCCATTGTTAAATACATTGGGACAGTTGTCTACATCACCGCAGAAATTATCGTTGTCCCAGTTGTTATTGGGATCGTTTGGACAATCGTCACAAGCGTCACCCACACCGTCATCATCGCTATCAGCCTGGGAGTCGTTAAAGGTATCCGGACAGTTGTCAACATCAGCACAGAATTCGTCTGCGTCGATATCATCAAATTCATCGAACGGACAGGGATCGCAGGCGTCACCATTGCCATCACCATCGTTGTCAAACTGGTCATGGTTGTCGATGTCCGGACAGTTGTCTACATCACCACAGATGCCGTCATCATCGATATCGTTATCAAAGTCGTTCGGGCAATCATCACAGGCGTCACCATCACCGTCCTCATCTGCATCTTCCTGACCGACGTTGGGACGGTTCGGGCAATTGTCCACATCTCCGCACCAGCCGTCGTTGTCGCGGTCATCTTGTGGATCAAAGGGACAGGGATCGCCGGTGGACTGGAAGACCCAACCATCAGGAAGGAGTGTACCAGTCGTTACAGGAGTGGGAGTACCCAGTTCAGTACAGTACCATTCACCTTCTCCAGAGCCCACACCGTCGTCGTCCTCATCAATGTAGTAAGGACCACTGATAGCGGAAACGTCACAACCGCAGCCACCGTCGGCGTAGAATTCATCCAAGCCCGTGGTTCCACCAACACAGTGGTCACAGATATCCAGATAAGCATCACCATTATAAACACCGGCACAATCTGGATCGGGTTCAGGAATAATTTCGCAATCATCAATGGTGACATCGATCTCGCGACCAGGAGCACCGGAGATGATCACTTCACTGAGACAGGTTTCGATTTGCGGTGTGTAATCGTAGGCAAAGTCGACAGCTACAATCAAGCCATCACCTGGAGGTAGTACTTCACCGGATGTAGAAAATCCAAAAATATCGGCCCCCAGCAATAGTTCAAACACATCTGTATCCACGCCAGTGATCGTAATATTGCTTAAGTTCAGGTTGAACTGATAAATCGGTACAGAAGAATCGTAGCGCACTTCCAGAGAACCACCGCCCTGAGATGTCGTATTGACATTAGCAAAGTAAACCAAGGCTTCACCGTCATCGGTCAGATCACTACAATCAGGTACCCAATTGGGATCAGCCAGACCGTGAGTGGTGTTATCAGTAAAGATTTCACCTAATTCCAGACAGAAAGTATCAGAAGGATAACCCTCAGCTGGATCTCCACCGAGACCGTCCTGATCATAATCGAAGCAGTGAATGACAGGAGCAGCCACACCACAACCACAACCGAGGTCGGAGAAGTTTTCGGCCTGACCAGTTGTACCACCATAACAGTTACCACAGTCATCGATCATGGCTTCACCATAACAGACACCTGCGCAATCAGCATCGGGACCCGTAACGAAACCGAAGATATCTTCCACGTTATCCCCAAAACAGACACCACAGACATCCTGGTCGGAATTGGCAAGGTGACCTGTTGTACCACCTGAACAAACATCACAGTCATCCAGGAAAGCCACGCCGTTGTAGACATCTTCACAGTCCATAGGTGGCAGATCAGGCATGGTGATACAGTCACCCACTGTAATCAACGGAACCTGACGATCAACAGCAGCACCGGTCATGTGCACATTGTTCATACACACTTCGTCACCGGGAACATAGTCATAAGTGAAAGACACTACAGCAATAGTGCCAGTCCCGGCGGGCAGATATTCATCTGTCACGGTAAAGACGATGAAGTAACCTGTAGCCTCGTTGATACTGACACTGGGCAGGTCTGAAGTCACTCCAGTAATATTCACACCACTCAAATTAGTATTGAACGAACGGATGGGTACTTCACTGTCATAAACAATTTCCAGTGTACCGGTCCCCAGAAGTGAAACATCCAGGTCACCGAATTCAACAGTGACTGCACCATAGCTGTAAATGTCACATTCGTCACCGATGCCGTCGCCGTCGAAGTCTGCCTGATCGTCATTGAAGTCGTTAGGGCAGTTATCTTCATTGGCACAGAATCCGTCACCATCGAAATCATTGTAGAAATCATAGGGGCACACATCCACATCGTCATCGACACCGTCGTTGTCATCGTCATCGTCACAGATGTCACCTTCTGCATCACCATCGAAATTATCCTGATTCAGTGAGGGGTACAGCGGGCAATTATCGTCAACGTCCAGTATGCCGTCTTCGTCATCGTCATCGTCACAGAAATCGGGGGTGTCGTCCTGATCAAAATCGATATTGTCGTCACCACCGGGGCAGACATCCACGTCACCACAGACGCCGTCACCGTCTTCATCGTTCAATCCGTCGTTGGGGCATACATCAAGATTGTTGCCGACCCAACCGGGCTGAGCCAAACACAGGTCAATGGTAATAGCGGGATCACCCAGACCGTCGTCATCGGTGTCATCGTAGAACGTGACGAATGCGCCGCCACAGCATTCACCGTAGCTGTCGCAGTCAAGGCCACATTCGTTCAGTCCGGTGAGACCGCCCACACAAACGCCGCAGAAATCGACATAGGCATCGCCAAAGCAGTCACCGTTACAATCCTGGTCGGCATTCGCAATGAGACCAGTGTCACCACCGGCGCAAACACCACATTCATCCAGAGCTGCAGTTCCACCCCAGTCACCATTACAATCCTGTTCGCAGGGCAGTTCGCCAGTGTCACCTTCAACACAGGCACCGCAGTTATCCAAATAAGCCGTGCCGCCCCAGTCGTCGTTGCAATCCTGTTCGCAGGGCAACTCGCCAGTATTGCCTTCAACGCAGTCACCGCAGTTGTCGATATAGGCGGTTCCGCCGTCGTCACCATTACAGTCGACCTGTACGATGTTGTCGATCTCAAATGTTTCCAGATCGGTATATTCACCGTCATAAACACGCACGGTTACCTGACCGGAAGTGGTTGTACCATAAGCAGGTGTCCAGGTCAACAGACCATCCACATCTACAATCATACCGGCGGGTCCTTCCAACAGTTCAAATTCAAAGACCGTATCGTCTGGATCGTCGATCACCAGTTGATAGGACCATTCCTGTTCACTCCAGGCATCAGTGGGTGCACTGGAAGTAATTTCAGGAGCGTCGTTGACGGCCAGGACATTCACTGTCACTACCTCGGTATCGGTAGCACTGCCATCGGTAGCGGTCACCGTAAATACTTCTGACCCAGTGAAATCTTCAGCTGGCTCGAAGGTAATCTGATTACCGTTTAATGTCGCAGTGACATTGGTGCCACCCGAAACACCAAAGGTGATTGCATTGTTCTCAACATCGGTTGCAGAAAGATTTATAGTACGGGTATTGTCTTCCTGGAAGCTGATCGTACCGATGGCAGCCAGAACTGGTGCATCATTAATTGCAGTAACCGTGATTGTCACCTGGCGGACAACCGAATTGCTTCCATCTGAAACGGTGACACCGACTGTGGCAGTACCGTTCGTATTCAATGCCGGATCCATTGTCACGGTGCGAAGTACACCGCTGCCTGCGGTCACCGGATTAATAGTAACTGAACCAGCCGGGAACATATTCGGGCGGTTATTCGTCACGACAACGGACAACTGATCACCAGTATCCACATCCGTGGGCGTGAAGGTAAGGACAATATTGGCACCATCTTCATTTACCGCGGCGGGGGTTGCGAGCGTTATCGCAGGCACATCGTTCACATTGTTCACCGTGACATCAAGCTCAAATACATCACTGGCATCCGTACCGTCATCCACCAGAACCGGAACAGTGAGACTGCCCACAAAATCCAGGACGGGAGTGATGGTTTCACCCAGACGCGTGTAGTTGTCGCCGTCCTGAACAGTCAGCGTAAAGTCGGCGGGATAGCTGTTGTCAATATCGGTGACTGACAGATGGTTCAATGTGATGGTCAGATTCCCCTCCTCATTTACGGAGAGTTGATTCTGATCAGTGATAATCGGGGCATTGTTCACATTGGCCACAACGATGTTGAATTCTTCCTGATCAAAGCTGTCACCAGAGTCGGTGGCCCGCACAGTCACCAGATGACTGCCAACATCGGCATTACCGGGGATCCAGCCGCTGAGCTCACCGGTATCGGTATCGATAACCATACCGGCAGGACCGGATATCAGTCCAAATTCGTGAGTGTCACCGTCGTCGATATCAGTGACCGTGACCGTATAAGTAAATTCTACACCTTCATCCAGATTCTGAGTGTCGATTGCATCCACAACAGGTGCATCATTACGGGCATTCACCGTAACATCGATTGTAGCCAGATCAGAGTTGGGTTCGGCGTTGTTGGGATTCACCATGCGGAATGTAAAGGAATCGAGTCCGTTGAAGTTTGCTCCAGGTGTATAGGTAACTTCCACCTCGAGCACATCCACGTTAAAATCCACAATGGTGAGGGCACCCAGTGTACCGGAAGTGGGATCATCCACAATTTCCAGATAGGTGTTGCCGTCAACCAGTGCATCCACGTCGGCACCTACCAAAGTGATGGTCTTGGCAATGTCCTCATTGGCAATAACTTCATCACTGACTGCCACCGGTACACCGCGATAATCGGTGCGGGTACAGCCTTCAATATTGAGTTGAATACGGGCCAGGTTGGACTCAGCATCACCATCAGTGGCTTTGAAGAAGAAATAGTCCACGCAGGTTGCGGGCATATTGCTCAAACTGTAAGTGAGTTCATCCACACCGTTAAAGCCCATGCCGTTATTCCAGATTGACTGCATGGTGGTGGGCACGAAGAGATAGTCGAAAGGATCATCTTCAGGATCTTCACCGTTGAGTGTAATAACCTCCTGGTCACTGACTCCAGCAACTTCGATGTCTGTAACGGTAGGAGGATCATTATCCGCACCCACAGTGACAGTCACGGTTCCTTCGGCTGTAATATTCCCATCTGTTACAGTGTACGGAGCAGATGCTGTGCCGTAAAAATTAGCGTCTGGAGTAAATGTAAAGGATCCATCCGCCTGGAAAATGAAGGTGCCATTGTCAATCCCGAGACCTGGTTCAACGGTGAGGGCATCTCCATCGATGTCGTAATCGTTCGACAGTAAACCGGGAGAACTGATGGCCAATGCCTGGTCCTCCCCAGTATAGTAGCTGTCGTCCATAGCCACGGGGGCATCGTTCATCGGTTCAACTTCGAACACTATGTTCCAAGTATTGCTGTTGGCTGCTCCATCATTCACATATGCTGGTATAGTCAGAGTCCCGTACCAGTTTGAAGTCGGTACAACGGTAGTGAGATTTTGAATGGTATAGTTGTTCCCGTTTGTGAGAAATAGTGTAAAAGTACCGTTGTCTGGATCTTCAATTGTAAAGTGTGAAACAAGAAATTCGAACCCCGTATCCTCGATTCCCATATTTCCAACATCACCAACAATCACCGGCGCATCATTCACCGACGTCACATCGATGCTCACAGTGGCGTTGTCAGAATAATTAGTGCCGTCAAAAATACGATAATCAAAACTGTCCGGACCATTGAAGTTCTCATTGGGCGAATAGGTGTAACTGCCCACTACGCGATTGACAGTGAGGGTACCGTTGGACGGTCCGCTGACGATTTCAACGCTCAGATCCTCGTCATTCGATTCCTCATCTGTTCCGAACAGGTCGATGTTCACATCTGTGTCTTCCGGCGTACCCACAGTCTGGTCTTGAGCCACGGGCGGATCGTCCACTGGGGTAACTGTAACGCTGACTGTTGCAGTATTGGATACAAATCCATCGGCCACTACTGAAAAAATAATTTGACCAGGACCACTATATTCAAGACTCGGAGTATAGGTAATACTAAGTTCACCTAATATCGTAACTTCTCCATTCGAGGCGGAAACACTAAACAAACTTAATGTACCTCCATCGGGATCATCGGGATTCAGTGTACCGTCCAAATCAAAGGTTATTGGTGTATCTTCTGAAGTGGTAATTTGCATGTCATAGGCAATGGGCGTCTGGCAGGTAGTGCCATTGCCACTACACACCCCGCATTCGTCTTCGACGGCATTTCCAAAGCATACTCCAGCGCAGTCCTTATCGCTGTTGCTGATATGACCGGTGTTTCCTCCAGAGCATATCCCGCATTCATCTAAGCTGGCACTGCCGCCCCAGTCGTCATTACAATCCTGAACGCAGTCGTTGCCGGGGTCAGCGTCACAGACACCACACATATCTTCAGCGTTTCCACCGTCGCAGATGCCGGCACAGTCGTGGATATTGGAAGTACAGTTGTCATCTTCATCCTCGCTGTTGAGCACCCAGCCGGGATCGGCGTTGCTGGTGCAGATTTCGGTTCCGGCCAGAGCGCCGCCAAGACCGTCCCCATCATTATCTAACCAGTAAGAGGCGTAAGTGTCGGAATAGCAGTTGTCGTCAGGATCACCTTCACAAGTCATGACTCCATCCCCGTCTGCATCCATTTCATCATCGGGAAGGACAAAGTCGCAATCGTTGTCGGCGCCGTCGCATACTTCCGTATTACCGGGAAAGTTGTTTTGATCTTCATCATCGCAGTCACCCGTGACATCCACGTAACCTTCTGGAACGGCACAGGCAGCGACTGTTTCATCACCACCTACGGAGTCTCCGTCAAAATCCAGATAGAAGGTGAAGAATTCGGCACAACAGCCACCAAATCCGTCCTCCATCCAGTCACCAAAGCAGGTTCCGTTGCAGTCCATGTCCGCATTCAAACCACCACAGACGCCGCAGTCATCGATGACACTGCCAGCACAGTCACAGTCATCACCGGATTCGCTGCCGAAGAAGATTGTCCCAAAACAAACACCGCAGTCATCCATGTCCGCGTTGTTGCCAAAACAAACGTCACAGTCATCCATATCTGCGTTGGGAACCAGACCGGTGTCGCCACCGGCGCAAATACCGCAGTCATCGATAAAAGCATCACCATCGTAAACCATGTTGCAGTCCAGAATGCCGATAATATCCACATCCATTGTGGGATCGCCAATTTCTGGAGTAAAGGTCGTACTGAAGGTCAAATCACCGGCATCGGGATTGACGAACAGACCTTCAATGGTCAGCCAGGATTCAAAGCCCTGGGTTGTACTGCCCACATCGCCGTCGCCAATATAGGCGATATCGATCTGGACCGAATTGGTGTTGACCAGAATCGTGCCACCGCCGGCGGCAGCCATGGGGTATTCGGGATTGTTGGATTGCACGATGTTCATCGTGGCGTTGACGGTATTAACGTCCACAACTTCGTACACCAGCAATTCAACGGCCACTTCGGTATCTAGATTTCCGTTGCAGGTATACTCCGGTGGAAATCCGCCATCACTTACTGCATAAGCCTGATCGCAGAGTTCATCGTGAAAGAAACCGTAACCGGTCCCGATCACATCATTTACAGAGATTCCTGTAAAATCGAAGATTCCGCCATCAGAAGTTATGGAGAAGTTCAGTATATCCATCTCACTCGTGGCTTGGGCTACTGTAAAAGTGAGGTCAGTAGAATGTCCCGCAACAGTATCGCTCAGTTCGAAATCGATCTGAGGAGCAAATGGCTGGGCAAAACCTACAGAGACAGTAACAAGGAGGGCAATAAGTGAAACGACACGATTATACATGTGTTGCTCCTTCATTGTTTATTGTTAAGTGCTTGAAATTTTAAGGGTTTTTTCAAAGTCTTAAATCTTGGGTTACAATAAGATTATCTTCGCACCCTTTATAAAGGCGAATACAGCTTGTAAAAGTTATGACTTTCAGTCGAGCGATGCAAAATAAAAAATTTGGCTAAACCGTCGGATAATGTTTTGTGTATGTAAGATTTACCGGAGTTTTGGATTAGAATATTTAAGTGTGTTCAGGCTGTTAGCCCGGTGATTTTATATCCGTTCCCAGAGCCCGCAAACATGATTGACTGACTCTATCCATTTGTATACACAAACAAGGGTTATAGTATAACTGGAATTGACTAAAAATCAAGCAAATATTTCTTTAGATCCGCCCTGTATGTTTCATTAATTTTACCAGAATAGCATTCTGGGCATGCATCCGATTTTCCGCCTGGTCAAAAATGATGGAGTTGGATGAATCACAGACGGAATCTGTCACTTCAACACCGCGCTCAGCCGGCAGGCAATGCATGAACCAAGTTTTACGTCCGGTAGCAGCCATTAAATCATCGTTGATCTGAAAGCCACTGAAGCGGCGGCGGCGCTCATCGGCCTCTTCTTTCTGCCCCATGGATGCCCATACGTCCGTGTACACCACATCGGCACCCTTCACTCCCGCAACAGGATCATGGACCAGCTCGATCTGGGAATCAGAATTTTTCTGGGCTTCAGCCAACATGGCTTCATCGGGTAGATAACCTTCAGGACAGGCAATTACAAATTTCAGGGGGATGCGCAGAGCCAGTTCCAGCCACGAATGAACGATATTATTCCCATCCCCAACGTAGGTGACCTGCAAATCATCCAGGTGGCCGCGATGCTCGTAGATGGTGAGGATATCCGCCATGATTTGACAGGGATGGTTAAAATCCGTAAGACCATTTACTACCGGGACAGAAGCATGCTCGGCCAGTTCCAGAACATGGCGATGCTCAAATAACCGCGCCATGATCACATCGTTATAGCGACTCAATACACGAGCAATATCACCAACAGATTCCCGTTTACCGACTCCTATGTCGTTGGGCCCCAGATAAAGGGCATGCCCGCCCAAGCGGAAAAATCCCGTTTCAAAGCTGACCCTTGTCCGGGCGGAAGGCTTGGCAAAAATCATTGCCATTGACATACCGCTAAAGGGATGATAGTGATTGTGGCGTAATTGTGCTTTAAGCGACTTGGCCAATTCCAGCGTCTCCCAGATTTCCTCTGTTGTAAAATCCGACACATGTAAAAAATCACGCTTCATGTTAAAATTCTCCTGCTGACTCTATTTTAATAAGGATTTGACCTGATAATCTATAAGATCCAGATGGC
>JGI10211J34971_10002225_pt1 | contig 15921 bp, 17 predicted proteins | sample Etolagsediment_FD_34971 | JGI IMG/M metagenome (IMG submission 34971) | reverse complement strand
AGAACCTGGACATTATCAAGCCCCTCTACCGCCTCTACTCCTACAACCGGGACCGGGTGCACTTTGTCCATGTCCGGGCCCACACGGGCGGCACCGACGACTGGTCCATTGGCAACGACAAGGCAGACAAACTGGCAGGCAAGGGCGCCCTCTCCACCATGTCAAAGGAGGACCGTGAGGCCTACCTGGCTTCCTTGGGCCCGTCTAAATCAACAAAGAACCGACACCGGAAGAAACGAAAGAGAAATGAATAATTTCACTTTTAACAAATGTCAGAACTGCGTACACTGAGAGAGGAACAACGTCAAAAATGGCTTGAGGAAATGCAGGTCAAAAAAAAGCTTGAGGCCACCAAACTCCAAGAAGAAAAAACACAAAAGGAACATGACAATCATTGGGAACATGAACGTATCCATGCGGAAATTGCGGCTCAAGTCACGACATTGGAAGAGGCCAACTTTTTGCTCGAGGCGTACCAACACGATTGCGAGTTTTACCTGCACAAGTTTGTGGACGGTGGCCTGAGTTATTACAAGAGCAAAAGGATTCAAGACAAGTATGGCATTGTGCGGGCAAGAGATGAGGCACGAACAGAAACGCTTCTCGGGCCTTTAGAATTTATTACTTCACGTGTACCACGTGCATCAGGCGCTCCAAGCCACCAAGATGAAAACGATGCACTTCTTCAGATGGCCATTCATGCATCACTTGAAACCTAGCCCTGTGCCTGTTTCACACCCTGTGCAGGGATTTAGAAGAATCAATTTATAGAAATTCACTCACCCTTGCCAGCCAAGAATAGGGGACGGGTTTTGCGTCTTGGTCACTAAAGTTACCCACTTTAATGACCTGGTACGTGAAATCAGTCACCTGGCCATGGGTTTGGGAAACGCCTCGCCCACCGTCCGCGTTTCCGTACCGAATCTTGTTGCCTTGCACCAGCATGAACACGTCCCCAGGAATGGCTTGTAACAAAAGCCTCACCGAAGATTCAAGAATCAAGTAGCGCGCTCCTCCAATGGGGATGAGGTAGTAGGTGGGGGTGTGGTCAGGTGGTACCCCCCGCACTTCATAATCCGGGTCATAGCCTGCGCCTGACGCAGGGTTGGGGATGATGTCCCCATACATACGCGATTTCCTCAAGGCCTCAAGGGCGTGAGGCGGCAAGAGAAGGTACTCCTTCATGGGGACGGGGAGACTGTCCGGGTTGAGTGCATCGGCGGTTATGCGGCGAATGTACTCGACAGACACGCACTCACTTTTTCCGTACGGCGTTTTCCCAAACTGGGTAAGGATTGCCACGGACTTGGAGGGGTCAAGGTCTTCTCCCGTGAGAATGTCCATGGGGTATGAGCAAAAGGTATCAACCCATTTTTTCCGCTCTCCGGGTGTCCCCAGGGTCCCCGTCTCACCCAAACGCCCCAACACCTTGATAAGTGCCAACTCCCTTTCCGCCTGTTTTTGTTCTTTGTCTGACCCCGTTCTAGCCCGTTTTATAAGGGCTTCCTTGGCTTTTTCTTGGTTTTGCACGTAGGCACGCCCAGCCAGTGCTAATTCGTGAATCACTGCTTGGGGGTTCGACGTCAAGGCGCGCGCTTTATCCAGGGAGGAAACGCACGGAAAAGGCGACGGTTTTGCAGCTAAAGCCTGCAGTCGGGCTCTGTAAATGGCGCCAATGTTTTGCAGGTGGCACGCGCCTTGGACGATGAACGTTTGGAGTGGATCGCGGCGTATTTCCTCAACGGTGGTTTCTTCTGAGGGTCCAAAGTGCTTTTTGCCTGCAAAAATCCGTGATGCTGTTTTTGTTGGGGATTGGCGGGCAAGACGAAAATCAAATTCTGTCGTTATTAAATGTCCGGGCCATGTTTGTATCAAGTTAAGCATGTAAGTCGGCACCATGTGTGTGTCTTTGGCTTTAAGGATCCATCCATCTGCAGCAGACGGCATCCAGCAACGGCGTTTGTTGGCGTCATTGGCTTTCCTGTGTGACCCTGACCACAACATTTCAAACAGAATGGGGCCCACACCCAACGCAATCACCTTGGGATCTAACTTGAGGGGAGGTGACTGGATGGAGATGAAACTGGGCGCCGCGTAAGTCAAGCCTTCGTCTTGTGGAACCCATGTGTTGGCTGCGTCGTTCTCTTTCATGCCCTGTCTCCAAGCCTTCTTGTCAAGAGCATCACCAATGTTGAACCGCAAATCCGCCGAAGTCATTTCCTTGTTCTTCTTGAACAGCTCATTGCACAGCTCAACCAGGGATTGAATCGAGTCAAGGGGGTATGGGTCCAGGTCGACCCCCACGCTTATGCCGTCTGGACTGCGGGCAAACCTAATGTCAATGACGGGTTTTAGGAAAGAATTGAGCTCTGGATAGGGGGTGCGCAGGACACAAGAGAGGGAGCACCCCGTGGTAAGTATGTCACCCTTGACATTGTCAATGGTCACAAAGGAAAACGTGTTGTTTGGGGTGTCACCCACCCTCATACTGACTGGTGTTTCCATTGGACAAAGAGGCGCCAAGGACGCCGGGTGAATGGTGAGGGTGGGAATGGTTTGGTCCCCGCTGTTGCGGGTGCCGCGGAGGACAAGCCCTTGAAACCACGCCAAGGCTTTTTTGGTCATCTCATGCACCAACCCAAAGGTCGCCAAGCGAGGATCCATAGACGCCAACACTTCGTCACCGTGTTTGGATTCGGCTTCAGCCACATCGTCTTTTGATTCGGACTGGGTGGCAGGCCTGCTTGTGCTCCCGACACCCGCGCCATGATGGGTGTCATGATGGGTGCCATGATGGGTGCCATGATGGGTGCCATGATGGGTGCCATGATGGGTGCCATGATGGGGAGGCGCCGAGTCCGGAACTTCAGTCGCGTCACTGTCATATCCGCTGTCATATGACCCCGTGTCAGAGTCTTCATAGGAAGGAGGCACTGCATCATTCACGTTGAAGGACCCTTCCAGGGTCAGGCTGGAGATGACTGGAAAACATTGGTTGTTGTCGGCCAAGGTACGAAATTCAAGGGCCTTTTCACGTGCCACCTCGACTTCATCCACAACTTCATATTCGGCACTTTCGTCGCCTTCAATGCCGCTAATAAAGTCTTTTGCTTCTTCTTCTGCTGCATCATCCAGTTCAGCACCGCCAATAAAGTTCAACACACTTTGGGGAAACTCCAAATAACCCTCACGTAGGGCGTCATGGGCCTCAATTTCCGAGGGCACATAGTCCACAGCCGCCACATAATAATCAATGGTGTGGGGTTTGGGGTGGGGAGGTTCAAAATGAAGAGGCACTGGTGACACCAACAGTGGGTGTCCATCTCTTGCGTCCCGATTTTCCTTCATGACGATTTCTACCGAGACGGTTGTTTCATGTTCACCTCCCCTCATGTTTCTCCCACACTTCTTCATTATTCTCACAAATTCTTGCACCCATCCTTCATCACTGCTTCTCATCACGTTTGTAATTTCACCAATGACTTGCTCAACAGAGTTGCCTTTGAGCTGAAAAGAAACACCGTCAGCACCGTCATCGTACACCAGGGTGACACGTGAAGGGTAAGTAAAGATTAAGTCAAGAGTATCATCACCATTGGACAGGTGAATGGTGTGTTTGAAGAGTTCAACCTTTTCCAACTCGGGTTCAACATTGTTCAACACAAACCCATGCAGGGATGGCACATAAACCTGTGGCGCAGCAAAGGTGGCTGTTGACTCGTCTAAAATGACTGTTTTGAATTTAACATAAGGATAGTCCAAATTAAATTCTTCATTCTCGTCCTCCCCGAAATGTTGTGACGCTCCCAACCCTCGAAGAATGGAAAAAAAGGTTTCCATATTTTTTTTAACATTGTTTAATATTATTTTTTAAGACTTCAATCGTGGACAATACCCCAACGTTTGCAAGTCTTTCGACACTGTCTTGAGGGTTGACATGTAGCGCTTCAAGGGTTTCTTGTGCTTCTTGCACGGCATGACAATGGGGGGCAGGTGGAACGTGAGAGATTGGGGGTGGGTACTGCATGGCGGGGAAGGAGGGGACGGACAAATGCCATGCTGCTTGACAGACACCAAGCAACCACAGGGCTCACGCAAGGTCGGCAAGGCCATGTATAAAAAGTGCAGAAAGTCTAAAATTGCGTTTCTGCAAGGTCCAAAACAATCTTGATTTGTGAATAAAAAATGGCTGATCTGTCTTTATTGACAAGTGAAACCGCCAAAACTGTCATGGGTGACATTTTGTTTCACGCCTTTGAGGTGCAGGCCACCAAGCCGCGCACGACTTTGGTGTTCAACACGTCGAAACCCCAAGACCTGAAAGAAAAAGGAGCGGTTCCCCTTGCCAAACTTGACAAGTCCACCAAAGGGGTGGCCGACCAGTACGTTTCCCAGTCGCGCACCTTTAAGGCGTTTGACAAGAAGCAAAAAACAAAACGTGAAGCCAAAACGGCGTCTGCTGAAAAATTTCACCCGTCTGTCTATGCCTACGTGGCCGAGCACCACCCGGAGACCTTGGAGACGGAGCATACCTACACCGACCCCAAGACGGGCAAGGTGTCCCAAGTCATGGTGCGGATGGACGTGAAGACCAACCCGGGGCGGGTCACCAAGAAGGATTTGGCCGTCCTGTCAGAAGCCTGCGTGGTGGAAGCCATGGCCCAACTCCACCCCAAGGTGTGCATGGACGACATTTTTGACCCAGCAACCCATTTGCCCCTCATGGAAGACGCGCGCTTCATGGAGGTTTACTTTGACCTACTGTCCAACGCCTACGCGGCACGCAAGAAGGAACTTGAGACCTTTGGCACCAAAATTGTGGTGCGCGAAAAGGGGGAAGGAGAATAAACGAAAAGGGGGAAGATAAAAAACGAATAAACGAAAAGGGGAAAGATAAAAAACGAATAAACGAAAAGGGGAAAGATAAAAAACGAATAAACGAAAAGGGGAAAGGAGAGTAAACGAAAAGGGGAAAATAAAAAACGAATAAATAAATTACATTGTATTTTGAAATGCCTCGCTACCTTGTTGTGGAAGCAGACGGCCCGATCCAAGATGATCCCTACTGCACGTGCGGAGAATTTCACCTCAAGTCAATTCATTACGAAGACCATGAAAAGCCCCTCAATACGACAAGAGAGTTTTACAAGACCTATCCTGACCTTACAGAGTACGAATGTGTTTTTGTATCCGAGGCAAATGAAAAGTCTTATACAGAGATTTCCAAGGACATTAGCCATGTCGTGATTCACTGTTGGGACTTTGAATGGTACATGGTTTACCCGTGCACGTCCTTGGAGGCAACCAAAGAGATGGTCTCATTTCTTGCCTATGCGACCCAAGGAGGGTCAGTGGGAATCATGGCCTTGACCGACACCCCGTCTCTTGACCTATTCTACGAATAAAAAAAATACACATTAGAATAAAACATGCCGCCACCGCCACGATTGGCTCCACCACGATTGCGTGTACCACCTTCTGAATTTTCGTTAGACTCAGACCAACAGAAGACATTTGAAGCCAAATGCGTTCCGTTGAGAGAAAGAAATATCGACTACTATTTCAATATTGTAGAAGAGATTGCATCTGGCGCCTTTGGAGTTGTTGAAAAACGGAAAGTTACTGATGCAGGAAAACTACTGCTTAGAGATTCACGGCCAGACATAAAAGAATTTCCAACGTATGTTGCCGTTAAAAAAATTTTTCCAAACGTAGAAGCAGATGTCCCCCCAGAGGTGGCCATTAATGAAATGGTGACAGAAGTCGCTTTGCTGCGCAACATCACTCAAAAGCATAAGTTTAATTTTATTCCGTTCTATTACGGGTGCTTTGTGAGTGACAATGTGTATGTAGTTATGGAGTTGGTAGATGGTTGGGATTTGATTGATTATTTATTTAACATCACTCGAGAACTTGAAAGAAATCCAAAAGAGTTACAAAAACAGCGGTTATGGTTGTTTAAAGAAGTGGTTAGGTTTGGAATTCATGCACTGCCTAAACTTCACCGCGCAGGGATTGCACACGGAGACTTGCGGCTTGAAAACATACGCTTGTCTAAACGCGGTAAATTGTATTTGCTTGATTTAGGGTCTGCGTGTTTCAGGTCGGCAAGTGGTGGTGTGGGTGATGCGCCTACCGAGCCGGTGTGTCCGCGTGGAGCAGACAGAAGCCAACGGCAAGCCTATGGAGACCCGGCGTTGTACCTCAAAACCGAGGAAGGCACCGCCACCTTTGAGGATTGGGCACAAGCTGACTGGTGGGCATTGGGGCTCGTCCTGTTTTACGTACTGACAGGAGTTCACCCCTATGATACACTAGGTGGGTGGCCAGGCTCCGCGCCCTTGTTCCTTCTCCACAGGAGCGATGTCATTAAGGATTCCTCGACTCCGCGAAAATATGTGTTTGACATGTTGACGCCAGAATTTAGAACGAAGGGTGTGCTTGACCTTGAGAGCCTCATCATGTTGACACCTTATGAAGAGCGCACCGATGAATGGAAAAAACACATTAAAGCTATAATCGATAGTTTGACATAACATTCGTCATTTCCTTGACAAGCATTCCTAGTCCAGATGGGTCAACCACGAGCAATAAAGACGTTAAATTCCACCAGTGGCTGATGATATTCGCAGCTTGCACACGTTTTGGCAAACCTGTATCATCTTGTTGTCATTAAATCCACGTGGGTAGTGGATAGTTTACTTGTTAATAAAAACCATTTGGCAAAAAAACAATAAATCATTCAAATTCATCAAACACCGTGTCAGGCACAACCTCCAAGTAGCGAAGACCGGCTAAGGGTTTCACCCAGCCTTCAGAAGTCAAGGTGACGCAGCCACGTGTAAACACGAGGTGCATTTTGCACCTGGCCATTGGCGGGGCTTCACTCAAAGCAGTTTGAAAGGCGGGGTGGAGGGAGGCCATGCGAAGGCTAAAGCCGACCGTGGAGTCGTCATCACCATCATAGCCGTAATGGCTGTAACGTGTGCGTGTTGATTTCCGAAAGAATGGGTGAAAGACAGGCTTGCTTGGCCGACGCTGTTGGAGGGACAAGAAGGACCCCACTTTGGAGCAAAGCTCTTCTAGATTGGCTTGCAGGCGGAGGGCCTGGCTTTTGAATTCGGCATCCACCACAAAATACGCCGACAAGGTGACAGGGTCTCCCCCAAACGAAGACACCGAGGCGAGTCTGGCGGCCAAGCTTAAAGTCCGTGGTTTGATTGGGTCTCTTCCCCTGACGGGCCGGCTAAACTGAATTGGAAAATGAAAAGAAGATCTTGTCGCCTGGACAACCGCGTAATCTTTCCACCTGACACAGTAGGCGCATCCGTGACGAAAGCAAAATGGGCATGTTTGGTTGTTTGGTGCTTCGTCACATGTTTCACAACGACCGGCGGGGCCATCACTGACGTCTCTTGGCGGGGAAAACACATTTGAAAACAGCATGCACGTTGGCCGAGGGTTGTCCATGAAAACGTCAAGACAGGGGCACGGGCAGGGAAGGCGGCATGTGCCAAGATGGACCACATGATCCTTGCAGTAGGCGTGGCCACATTGAAGAATGGATCCGTAGCCGCTGCCAACCAGGACGACATTGACCAGAAGAGACGTCGGGTCAAGGGCAAGAGCACAAATGAAACACGTGGGTAGTGGTGCACAAGCCGAGTGGTCAACAGGCGGCTTGCCGTGTCGGCAAAGAGGGCAGCCTCCATCAAGCTTGGGGAAACAAGCGCCACACACTGTGTGGCCGCAGCCAAAGGCTTGGGGTGTGTTCAAAGCCTCCAAGCAGACACAGCAGTCCTGTGATTCAGTGGCCATTGCCTCAAAAGGGGAAAAATATTTGTATAAAACCCATCACTTTGTTTTTTTTGTTTGCTTGATCAATGGCTCATCCCAAACACCACCACCCACGTCACTATCCAAGTACCTCTGCTCGGGTACCTCACAGACCACCTCCCGCCAAGCATCTTCACTTTCCTCGGCCTGACCAGGACACATCAATCGATTTGAACGCATCACTCCACGACCTGCTTCATTTGCCGTCAGTGCCCTGGCGTCCACTCCCAACCCAAAGGCAAACCGATTGCATTGCAGAGACTTGCATTGCAGAGATTAGCCAAGACGACTTGACACGGCTTGGACCTTTCCCCTTTCAAAGTAAGAACCTGGTTCTTGACAACACGATGGCTTTTTCCTTGGTGGACGGTTCCAACCCCTTGACCCTGGAAACGCCTAGCCGCCGCCGCCGTTTTGTCATTGTTTCAGGTCCATCCTACTCCACCTACACCCACACCAAGTCCCACTGGTACTCAGCCACCCTTGACCAAGCCTTTGTGGTGGCCACGGGGTCTTTGCCATCTTGCACGGCTTACGCACCCTATGACAGCCATGGCACGCATGGCGACGCCTTTGTTCCACACTACTCCACGTCCAAGACTTGTCTGCATGTGCTTGCTGAAGGCAAGAATGTGGAGATTGGCCAAGGCGCATCCCCCGTCGTGGTCATTTCGGGGTTTGTTTCATTTCCATTTGGCGGGTACGAAGCCTAAGGATTGACAACCTATTCGTTTATTTGTAAGATTTCATTTTCAATTCTTCATGTACAGCTTTGAAAGTTATTAATCCTTTCTTCTCCATCATTGTATTGAAAAACTCAGTTTGGTTTTTAATACATGGGTCTAACAGGTGTTTTGATGCTTTTAAATTTCGAATATAGTCGTCTGTAATGATTTCGCAGTAGTCTCGCATTTCTATTTCCTGTGTAAACGTACATGTGTTTTTCTTGGGGCATGTCCTATGGCCATATGCATTGCCTTCGATTTGATTGCCTTTAACCGTGTATTTTCCTGCACGATTCAATGTGGCACAAATGTGGTATGTATCATCTAAGCCAGTTTTTTCAAGCAATAAAGGTGTATCATCAAAGCCATCTTCTTTTGACATTTCAATGCCAGCTTTTGTAATCCTAAAATCCTCAAAATGATGAAATATAAGGGTGTAGCATTTGGTTACTTGCTCTTGCTCCTTGCCCAATCTTCAACAATGAGAGAAGCCGAATAAAGATGCCCGACGTAAACATTTCCCAAGGAAGTTCAAAATTCTCTTTTTTAAATCCTAGTGTGTTTGTGGGAAAACACGACATATATTTTTCAAGCTCGCTCTCTATATATAAATCCATTCTGTAGACGATTTGTATTTTTTCCTCTGGTTTTTCGTCTGGAAAAATTGTGACAAGAGTCAAACGTGTATCATTAAACGGTAATTCAGTATCAAAAAAAATGCGACGCCAAATTTCTGTACGTGTATAATCCATTTTATATTATAATGCATAATATTTTTATTTTCCTTTTTTCCAGTCATCACAGTTTCGCACTTTAATGTAAACATGAAAAAATCCCTGCCTCTTAATAAATGTCTGCTTCGACTGGCTACGCGTCACCCCACGTGTACAATTCAACCTACAACCCCGCCCACAACCCGGCCTATGGCCACCTGACTCCTGCCTACCTGACGTTGAATGGGCACACCATTGCACAAAAATCCCCCTGCGAATCCAACGCCACCTGGGTCACCGCCATGAACCGGCAGCCCGTGTACGCCAACCTGAAGAATGTCTACACCGGTGAATTCCGGCGCAAGGCCATGGCGTCCACCCAAGTCCCGGGGTACCTCCAAGCCATGGGTGGCCTGGCCTCCTACACCGCCGCCGCCCAAGAGTACTTGCGTGAGCACTCCCGCCAGCCGTACCCGTCGTACAATGCGGGCATTGCGCACACCTCGTGTGTCCCCATGTTTTAAATAAACATTTATTTTGATTTTTCCAACAAAAATGCAAGTGGATCCTCAAAGGTTTGAATAAAGGCTTCTTCGTCAGGATTGTAATCCCTTGGGTGTTCTAAGGGGGCTGCCCCCTTGCCATAACTGCCACGTTTCAGATAGACGTCAACGTCTTTCCACTGTACAGCTATCTTGCTCGCAATGCTTGTCTTGCCGACCGTTTTCGTGAGAGGTTTGCAAAGGGCAAGGTAGCTTCAAGGTTGCCAAATTCGGGAAGGATGGTTGATGCGAAACCGAGCTTATGGTTGATTCCCGTGACTTGGTAGATGACCAATTCATCCTCTTCGGGAGTCTTGTGTGGTAGGGTAAACATTTTGAAGGGCGAAACGGAAAATAAAAGTGTCTCTCTAACATTCTGATTACAAAAATCGTTTATTGATTTCACTCTTCTTGATAGCCTAAACACAAGGTTTTTGCGTCTACATCCAGGGAGGTGACAAGAGTGTCGTTGTGCCCGTGGCACATAAACACACCCCATCGAGCGGGAGTGAATTTAGTCGGAATGTCTTCATTGAGAATCCTAGCCAAGTCTTCATAAGTGGTGACGGTGTAAGAGACGCCATCCTCCAAACTATCTGTACAACAGGATTGTTTTCCAAATGCAGTCACGGTTTGTGAATAGATGTTCACTGTCAAAGGGTCCCCTGACGGCAAGATGGCTTCTGCCATTTTTGTGTCAAAGGCTGCCTGGTCCAACCCGCAGAAACACAGATCCAAAGTTGTCATTTATTGGGAAAGTATAAAAAAATGTCATTCACTGAACTACAAAAATTGTCATCCCTAGGATCTTCCAGTCAATTGGCCGAATACTACTCCATGATGGATGTGTCAAATGGATGGATGGCGGTGGGAAATGCCTTTGAGGACTCCCTTGATGGCAAGGTCTTTTTATATCAAATGAATGAAGACAATGAATGGGTGTTGCAAGCCACGCTGAGTGGTCCAGTCGGTGAAGCCAGTTATTTTGGATGGTGTGTGGAATTTGATGTCACAGCGGAGCGTCTTTTTGTGGGCAATTGTCTCAAGGACGTGTCGGGGGTTGAAGGTGCGGGGGAAGTCAAGATGTACACCCGTTCTGGCACCACATGGACCCTAAAGCTCACCATTGACCAGAACGACACGGCAGACTCGCCAGGAGACTCAGATCGTTTTGGTTACTGTATCCGAGTAAATGACGCAGCTACAAAACTCTATGTTTCCGCGCCATTCAGAGACATTGGTGCCACCCTTCTGAAGGGCAAGGTCTACGAGTTTGACATTGGGGGCACCCTGGCTTCACCAACCCTCACGGAGACCTCAGCCTCTCCCATCACCCATGCAAACACACGTACACGTGCAGGTGTATCCTTGGCCATCACGGCTGATGGCCAGGAATTGTTTGTAGGGGCCCAAGCGAGTGGATCATCGAACGGTGCCATTTTTTATTACAAGTATTCGGGAGGTGCATGGGTAGAAACCCAAGAGTTGCTGCCTCGCATATCCAATGCAGGATCTTATTTTGGGCGAAACGTCGCTGTCTCGGAAAATGGTCTTCGCCTCGTGGCAGGGCGTTCGGATTTTCGGTCTCAGGGCGGTCAAATCCAATACTACGCACGTGCCGACCGTGACACATCTTGGTCCCTACGTGCAGAATGGATGTACAATGGTGGATGGGCCACAGGAAGTAACACTCAGTTTGGGTGGTGTTTATCGATGAATCGTGGGGGCACGCGTTTTGTGGTGGGACAGCCACTCACTTCAAGTGGACTTATCAAAATCTACAAACTGGACACCTCTCAAGACTATAACGATGACTACTTGGGTGCCCATTCGTTATATGATCAAAATTCCGGGTGTTGGATTTCTTCGGGAGCCGGCTACCAAGAAATCACCCCTTCGACTACCTATTCCTCAGGACGCTTTGGAAATTGTGTAGTCATGAATCGACAGGGAAACTTGATTATTGCAGCCCAAGGAAAATCAAACGTTAATGGGTCCGGGACCGTCTACACCTACACGTCGACAGCCAGCAATTTCTTCTTCCATGGCATTACTGCGACTGCCCCAACACCCGTGGCCAGTTCAGCAGGAACGGCACTTACCCTGCCACGCAGCTACAGCTTTGTCAACAACGGAGGGTCCGGGTATGACTACGAATCCATGGATGTCACCTATGTGTCGACTGACGGATTCGCAAGTGGTTCTTCAGTACATACCTGGAAAAAAGATGGCAGTGACATTGGGGCTCTTCTTTTAAACTCGACGTCTTACATTGATATTGGGTCTCCCATTGAAGACATTTCTTCGCTTGGGTTTTATTTTTGTGTGCGCAAGACGAGCTATGCTGCAGGTACGGTGACGATTGATTTGTCAGGAAATTATGGTGTGGAAATTTCAGGCTCTTCTGCAAACATTGGTGGATATGAGGTGAGTTACACTGACCAAACGGTGAGCATCGTCTATCCTGAGTCTGCACCTTCCAACCTCCTTTACATTTCCATTACCTTTAGTTCACCCGTCGTCTTGTCTGAAAATATTCCAATTACCTTTGAATAAATTTCGCTCTGCGAAATCAAACCGGAGGATTTTCATATTATTTTTTGATGCTTGACTAAACAAGTTAATCCCCAACAGGTTTATTCATTTTGGAAACACAGTTCAAGTCATACTTTTCATTTCCAAAGATGGGGAGATCCTTTCTCAGTCCTTCACTCAATAAATGTCCCTTTGGATCCAACCGAAATGCTGCCTCTACATCATCATGTAGTATGACGTGGTAGAGATAATCTTTGATGACGCATGCTTTGATCTTCCTCTTGTCACCAATCAAGTATTTGGCTTGAATGGATCGAAAGCCTGGAATTTTCACATTTCCCGAATGACATTTTGGACACGTCTCTCCAGGACATTCCGCATTGCGACAAAAATTATGTGTCGGGTCAATCCCCAAGATTTCTTCCATCATTTTTTTGCGAAAATAGAATGCGTGACCCGGTGAGACTTGAATAATTTGGCCATTTGCAAGGGTGATTTGTCTCCCTATAATTTGGCCTGACAGTATAGGAGTCCGGTAAATGGTTGCATTTGCGTACTGGTCTATCCCATCCGCGTTACGCACAACAAGTTTAGTATGACAAATGTCCTTGATTTTGACTGTATGTCCGGCGAAGCTTACAACCAATTCTGTGTCGCCACCAAAACATTCAACTCCGGGAGGTATTGGATCATCTCCGCCGCCCATGCCACCAAACGCCATGGGAAGGTTTTTATTTTAACCCAATGAAATTTTTGGCATGATCCCACTGAGATGAGAATGAATTTCGATTTCACACCAAAACCCTCAATCAAATGGCTACCTACGAATTTGCAAGAGCAACTGTATTCATTGATGCCCAAAGCCATACAATTGATGTCTGGGATCTAAAAGGGAGTGACTATCGAAAGGTGGTCAAGGAGGTAAAGGATATTTGTGAAAAAACCCTTCTTCTGGATCGGATCAAAAAGGGGCGGTAAGCTTCAATTCGCTTGACGCCTCGAGAAGCGTCTTCGTAGTCACGAAACCGGGTGGCCATTGGAATTAGGGGTGTCTCAGACGCTTCGCGTGCCATGCTGAAAAAAAATGTGTTAAAGTAACATGGTTTAGTGAATAAAAATTGTATAGACACATGAGTAAAACACGGCCCACAATGGCAACCAACCTCAATGTGGATCAAAACGTAGATGAAAAGTTTGCCCGGTTTGACGTGTCCGAGTACCCCTACGTGACGGTGTACTACACGGGTGGCCCCTCATCCGACGAAGACATGCAGGCCTACCTGGACGAGTTTGAGGCGTTGTTGATTGCCGCCAAGGACTTGTCCAAAACGGATGAAAGCCAAAAAATTCGTTTTATTTTTGAGCTGCGCTCCATTAATTTCTTGCAGGTCTTGCGGCACATGGGCAAACAAGCGGATTTTGTGAAGATGATTGCCGAAACGGGTCTTGTGCACTCCATTGCGGGAACGGCCATTATCATTTCGTCCGACATTGCCCGGCGGGTCGTCCAAATGGTGCTGGACATGGTCACCCTCCAAAAGCCACACAAAACGTTTGACGTTCGGGAGTCCGCCCGCAAGTGGTTGATTACATTATAGGTGTTGCAACATCAAAGCCAAGCAGCACACCTTGTTCGTCAAGGGAGTCGTAGCCAACACAGGCATGAACCGCACCCTGGGCGTTGTGAAACGAGCCCCTCATACCACGGTTACAAAAATAAGGGGGTTGGTGCCAAACGCCAGGATGGATTTGGCAGCCACAAGACCCATCAAAATAAAATGCTGTAAAGTCAGACGCTGTGACGTCGTCAGACGGCAGCGCAAGCAGTAAATAAAACGCGTTTTCATCTTGAGGGAAAAATTGTTGAGACGAGTCAGGGTGGTAGTTGGCCTCACGGGTGACCACAAGACCGTCCTTAAGCAACAAACCCGTGGTGTAGGGGTCATTCCCCAAGCCCTTGTTGTGGGCACGGATTTTGTGGTCATCACCCAACCACATGTCAAACTCGTCCACAATCAAGCCGCCACCACGTCCCGTGCCGGCCATTAGTGGCCGTGTCGAGGCAGGGGGGCGAGGCCACGGCACAATGTCCACTAAAGACGGGTCAAAGCTTGGCGTCAGAATGCCATAGCCCTCTAGCGATTTTTCGTCTGCTTTGACAACGGGCACATGAACCACGGGAAGAGTCAAAGGATCAAAATCATAGGTTGCATAGCCAGACATTTTATTTACACAAAAGTGTTGTTTTTTTAAATCTCAACAGGTTTGATTGGTGGCTGAACAATTGGCATTAGCCAACCCAACCCAAGAATTTTGATTGTGGCTTCAATCCTCTGGTCTGCTTTTGCAGAGCAAAATATAATCAAGCAATAAAAGATGAAATCATCAAAATCAAAACGGGCGAGACAATCTCGATCCCTGTCCCCCCAACGGCTGTCACCACTTTCAGTGAAATCCCTAGAAACCCGGTACCCCTGCCTGAAATCGCCCAACATCACCCTCAAGCCCCACCAGGCCCAAGCCGCCGTCTACNTGCTGCACAACCGCGGCCTGCTCGCCTACTGGGGCACGGGGACAGGCAAAACCCTGGCGGCGGCTGCGGCGGCGTCATGCCTCCTCAAGGAGGGTGTCGTCTCCAAGGTCATTGTGCTGACTAAAAAATCTGCCCTGGCCCAATTCAGGGAAGAAGTCATCAAGTTTTGGCCCAAGGCGTCCCTGTCGGGGCACTTTGTGTACGCCACAGCCCAAACCTTTTTCAGGGTGTCAAGAAAGCATGACCCGGCGGAGACGCTGTTGGTGGTGGACGAAGCCCACGAGTTCACGTCACTAACCGCAGACATTACCAAAACCCTTGTGGCCTATGCTTTGAAATGCAAACGGGTTTTGCTGCTGACCGCCACGCCCTACGTCAACGGCCTGTACGACCTGGCGCCCCTGATAGCCATGGTCAAGGGGGAAGCCGTCAAGTCACCCAGTGCCTTTAATGCCTTGGCGGCAGACACTCTCGCCCTGCAGCAATGGCTGCGCCAAACCACGTCTGTCCAGGTGTTTGACAAGTCTGCTTCCCCAGACTTTGCGTCCATCACCCTTCACAACGTGTCGGTGCCCATGGGGGACGCGACATGGGCCGCCTACAAGCAACGACTCAAGCTGCGCAAGGGCCACCGTAAACCCTTTTACATGGACCTGCGTGAGCTGTCCATGGGGGCTTCCCCAGACGAGTGTGAAAAGTGTGACTGGATTGAGGCGCACGTCAAGGAGTGGATTGCCAAGGGGGAGGGCAAGGTGGTTATTTACACCGCGTTTTTGAACCACGGGGTGCGCATGATTGAAAAGGCGTTGACCAAGGCTGGGGCGGCGTATGCCATTATTGACGGCTCCAAGTCGGGCGCCTACAGGCATGAGGCAGTGTCATTGTTCAACAAGCCGCCCCGCACCAAGGCAGAGGTGCAGGCAAAACGGTCACAGCACAAGAATTTGGCCAAGCTTGTGGATGAACCCTCCCATGAAGGTGAATGTGCAGATCCCAAAACAAAGGGCGAACGTGCACGTGGTGGTGTATGTGCCGGC
>JGI10211J34971_10002224_pt1 | contig 15925 bp, 7 predicted proteins | sample Etolagsediment_FD_34971 | JGI IMG/M metagenome (IMG submission 34971) | reverse complement strand
CATACAGGTTGCCGTCGGCGTCGGTGCCCTGCGCCCATGGGATGTACTGGGTTTCCATGGAATGGGTTCGGTTCTGTTTGGCCGGGCGTGCGTCCAGAAACAGGCCCGCTGTGCGTGGTTGTTCGATGGAGCATTTCGAGAAGAAATACGGCAACACGAAACTGGCCGGGCCCTTGAAATTGGCGGTGTTCAGGAAGAGCGTCCAGCACTGATCGCCAGTGGGGACGGGGTGACCGGCCGTCGTTTGCTTGGCCTTGGTGAAGGGCAGGGGGAGATAACCGTAGCCGACCAGTTCGTTGCAGGCGCCCTGCTTGATGTTCAGTGCGTCAGGCGGCCACAACAGACAGTTGCTGAGCTGTGCCGATCCGTACTGACCTTTGGGGTTGTTCCAATCGTTGCCCTTGCCTGCGCCCGGGCCATTGGACCACGCGCAGAAACCAAGCGCTACTGCCCCGACAGTGAATTTGGGCGTGAGGGTCGGAAATCGCGTGCTGCGCCACCAACCCAGACCACCCTCGATGGTGTTGTAGAACCAGACATCGTCGATCTTCGGGTCTTCGCTGTCGGGATACATCCACGTGCCGAACAGGCCGGACTGAAAGTCGTGCCCCGGGTATCGGTCGAGCATGGGCCAGGCGGAAGAGTACAGAGAGAAGCCGGCGTTGAAACTGCCGGCGCCCTCTTCTATCCCCAAACGACCGTATCCCGCGATGTGATAGCGCCGGTCAACTGTCCCAGTGCCGGTTGGCGTTTCCGACTGCTCAGCCTTCTTGTCGCGTTGTTTCATTGCAGACTTGTCTCCCTAAGGCAGTGGCGGAAAGCGGGTGAGCATGCCTTCGCCGCGCATCATGGCCTCGATCTCGTCAAGCTCGATCGGCACGTCTTTGGTGAGGACATCGAAACTGTCCTCCGTAACGACTCCCGTGTCTTCCACACGGAGATAAAGCCGATCGGCCTCGATCCTCATCTGCGGATCGACCGAGAAGACCATGCCCGGCTCCAACGGCCGGTCCTTGTGCGACAGGCCGTCATGCACACTCATCCCCACACTGTGCGCCAGGTGCCCAACGCGCCTGTCGGTGTAAAACCTGAACATCCACTCCGGCCCGGTGGCATGGGAGTCCGTAGCGAAATCGAACTCCGAGAGACGCGAGCGCATGGTCTCGACGGCTTCCATTTCTATTTCATCACAGGTCCGGCCCGGACGGATGGCATTCAGCAGCGTCTTGTGGTATTCCGTGACAAAGCCGTAGAGGGCCCGCTGCGCCGGCATGTAGGTGCCGTTGACCGGCCACATGCGGGTGATGTCACTCGTGTACTGATGGTAATCGGGGCCGCAGTCCACCAGCACCATGTCCCCATCCTGCAGCGGGCAGTTGTTGATGTTGTAGTGGCCGTGAAAGGCGTTCTTGCCGCCACCGACGATCGGGGGGTAGCCCGTGTCAGCCGCCCCGCCGGCCAGGTAGTGGTACTGCAGGATGGCAGCCAACTGGTACTCCATAACGCCCGGCTGTGTGGCGCGCATGGCATCACACAGGCCGCGGGCCGTGAGCTGTCCCGCACGGCGCAGCAACTCGATCTCACGCGGTGACTTCACCATGCGCATCTCATAGATCACGGGTCCGATGTCATGCAGCGAGATCCCCGGGCACTGCTGCCGTATCCGTTGTTGCAGGAAAGCGCTTCGGCTTTCGCGTCCATCGATCGGGTCTGCCTCGACCAGGCGCCGACAGCCGTTGAGGGACCGAAATGTGGTCATGGCCCCCTCGCCATCCAGGAAATGCAGATAGAGATCGTTGACTGAAGCCAGCCGTTCCCACAGCGTGTGCCGGTGGGCAACGGCGTCAACACCGGTTGTCTCAATGGCGTAGTCCGCATCATCCGCTGCCAGCAAACGGTAATCATCGTCGCTGGGAACGTATTCCGCTTCCGGCAGAAAGAGGGTTGTATGGCCGCTTGCACCGTCCAACAGCAGATAGGACTGCGGCACTTCCACGCCGCACAGGTAATAGAAATCATTGAATTGCCGAAAGCGCGCGTTGCCCTTGCCTGCCGGGGCCCCCACGATCAATGCGTGAGCATCCCCGATTGCATCACATACGGCCCGGCGCCGGGAACGAAGTTCCTCAAGAGAAAAATCGGTTTGGTACATGCTATTCCTACCCTTGCATAGCCCCATGAACTGCTCTGAGCGTTTCCTGCATGGCCTGCCTGTTGCATGAGAGCCACTCTCTGTGCCGAGCCAGCGCCGGGTACGTCAATCTACAGCGGGTATCTCAAAATGATCTTGCGCGAGGCGTAGTACGCGTCGGCCACGAAGTAGAACTGCTCATTGACCCCGACCTGTGCGAGCAACGCGACCATCTTGTCGAGCAGCGTACGCTTGTCACGGTTGGGGAACACAATCCCCTCGTGAATGCGGGCGGCCAACGGAATGGCGACATGAAGGAGAGGCCCGGTTCAGACGCCTGAGAACTCGGTACTCTTAAGGTCTACCTGTCCTCAATCATATTGCAGAGCGTTCTGGCGAAGGCCGCACCGGCGCGGACGAAGAACTTGGGTGAGCCGTAGTAATGGTAGCCCTGGTTCGATACGTTGTTCTGAAGATACGCTGTTTCCTCAGGCGTTCGCACGATGTCCAGAATTCCCGCCTGGATCTGCCGCTCCAACTTGCCTCGCGCTTTTCCTTCCAGTTTGTCGGGGTCGCCCATCTTGTCTCTGTACGCGCGGATCTCAGCCTGCAGTTTCGCATAAGGATGATCAGGATCATCGCCCGTGTACTGCAGCACGCGATCGAGTTTGCCCTGGATCTCGGGGATTCGGGCATCCCAGAATGTGGCGGTCCGCACTGCTGCGACAGTGCCTTTGAACTCGCCATAACCGGCCGGTGCGGCCATGGCTTCGCGGAAGGGCTCCGGCTCCTCGAGCTTGCCGCCCTGGCCGAACACGCCGATGACAAAGGGCAGTTCCGGCAACTTCAGTTCCCTTCTGACGTTGCGGATCAGGTGCGACAGAAGCCAGCTGTACTGTTCATACCCCCGAGGATGCTGACGGTTGGGATAGACGCCTCCGTTGATCATGTCGTTGTAGCCTTGGAACCAGACAAACCCGGCGATCTCATAGCCCTTCTCGGGGGCGTACGCGGGATGGTGTTTGCCCGGATCAGCCAGAACGTCCTTGATGTGTTGCATCATCAGTCCGTAGTACTCGCCGCCTTCCTCCAGCAACTTCTCCCGCTTTGCTTCCTCCGCCGCGAGATAGGCGGGGATGCCGGCGCGTCCGTCCTCGAGCAGCTTGGCGGTGTCGATATCGATCGTCTCGATCGTGCCATCGCGCCAGCGTGTGACCTTCAACATCCAGTCTCCTTCCCGGACGGTGTGGAACCAAGTGTTGCGCCACTGCTGGACCGGTTCTTCACCCAGGCCTTCGCCGTTGAGTCCGAGAACCAGGTCGCCCGCTTGAAAGGGGATGGATGTGAAATGCGCCTTCTGCCCATACCCGCTATAGATGTAGATCGGGTAGACGCCGTTCACTTCGCCGATGGAGCGTCCGGACATGATCTGCATGTTCTTGCCGCGGAGTACTGGCGGCTGGAAATCGGCGGGCAGCTCGATGCGCGTCGGTATCGGGCGTGGTGGCGGGGCGTTGTCCGGGTGGTCAGGATGGTCCTCGGGCGGTTCCCATTCTTTGCCGATGGGCGGGCGGAAGTCGGTATGGAGGCTCTTGCCGCCCCATGCGGTTTTGATGATCAGGATGGGTTCCTGAAGTGTTTCATACAAGGTGACTCCGAACCCCAACTCAGGGCCATAGTTTCCGCCTTCCTTGTCGCGTCCGAGTACGCGTCCGCCGAACCCGTGAGGCAACGGCCCGTTCACGTCCAGCTTCGCCATGTGGACGTCGTTGTGGATCCGGACCTTGCCGTTCTCATCGACGAGCTTGTCATACAGGGGCTTGGTCTCTTCCGAATCGGCCAACCCCGCCAGCGTGTGCCATTTGGCCGGTTCCTGCATGTTGGACTGCCCGGCAAGGATGACGATCTTCAACGGCCTGCCCGGCCTGGCGGCGGGGCTCTCATCGGCCAACGCGGGAGACAGTGCAACGAGCGTGGTCAGGGCAGCGATAGGAGCGATAAGCTCGATGGCTGCCTTGTACATACCCATCTTCTCGTGATCGAAACACTTCACAATGCAGCTCCTAAGGCTTGGGGGCACGGGCACGGATGCGCCCCTCATTCGGTTACAGCCAGACCGTCCTTGAGTCGGCCTTCCACCCTGAATCCGAAATCCACAAACCGCTTGCCATGTTCCGTGCTCACAGCCAGTGTGTTGCGTCCGTTCTTGAGTATCGTTAATGCGTCGGGCGTCAGGGGAAACTCTATCGTGGTGGGCATGTTGTTGACCTTGGCCACGAGCTCGCCGTTCAAGTAGACCTTCAGATTGCGTTGTTTGTAGACGAACGCGCGGACATGAAGGCCTTTGTAGGTGTTCTTGTCTTTGACCTCGAACGTGGTACGCATGAGAGCTGTATGGGCCATGGGCCACACGGTGGGCAGTGCGGTCTCATCCCAACGCGAGTCGTCGTATTCCGGTGCGTACCAGCCTTGCGGTGCATTACGGGGTGTCTCGAGGACCTTCAAACGCCATAGGTTCCACTCGTCCTCGGGGTAACTCGGCAAATGGTCTCTTCTACTGCGGGGACTACCGTAGTCTTTTCCGTCTTTGACCAGGGTGTCGATGCTCGCGAGCTCTTCCTCCCACGACTTGCCCTCGTATTTCTCTGCCGCCTCGGCCTTGTTCGCAGCCCTGATGCGGCGCTCCTCTTCCTGCGCCCGTTTGACTATGGCGGCGATCCGCGCCTTGCCTTCTTCTGATTCCAGGGCTGCGGCAATCGCCCTGAGCCGGGGATTCTCGGGCGCCACCACCATCGTGAGCTGAGGCAGTTCGAGCTCCGCGAGATAGTACTCGCCCCTCTTGAGCGCGTCTTCGGTGTAGGCGAGGTCGTACTCGATGCTCTTCCTGACCGTCTGCACTGAATCCAGGAAGTGGCGCACCACCGGCAGTTCGTTGGCGGGAATGTCCCGTTCCGCCAGTTCCTTTTGGATCAGCTTTTCCGCGAGAGCGTAGTCCCGACTGCGATGGGCGGCCAGGGCTTCCTTCAAATACGTCGGAGGGTTCGCCCCAAAGGCCGACCGCGGGCCCCCGTACATCCTCAGTCGTTTGTGATGGGCCACGCGATGGGCAACGAAGCCCACGCCGAGAACACTCGCCTTGCCCTTGGCGTTATGAGCCTGCCAGACCGCTCCAGTGTGGTCGCGGTAGAGCTCTCGCCACCACTCCTGTCCCTTCATGAAATGCTGGAACTTCTCTTTGCCCGCGTGGTACGCACCGATAGGCGTCCAGTAGTTGTTGAACCATGCGCCGCCGTGACCACTGCGGGTTCTGTTGAAGGCGTACACGCAGCGAATGGAGCAGTTGGATACCGCCTTGTCATACCCAGGTAACAAGCTGAAGAGCGCTGCGGCTGTCCCGAGCTTCCCGTTCATGCTGATCAGCGTGCCTCGCTCGGCAGCTTCCGGATCAATGGGCTCAGGCTCATCACGGCGAAGACCCGAATAGGCGTACAGGACGAAGCCGTTCTCGGCCCGCTTGTAGTTCAGGTACTTGAGCGCGCGACCCAGGATGAAGTCATCGACCTTGAGCCCGGCTTCCTTTGCGTACAGCATACCCATGACGCCCGGCATCTCGCACGCGGGCATCAGGCCGTAGTCGGTGCGGCCGGTGGGAGGGTTCTTCGTCTGGACCATCGTCTCGCCAGGGCTGCGCCTTCCGCCCCGGAAGCCGCCGACCTGTTCTTCGGTCAATGCGAGCGTGTACTGGTATGGGTTGCAGTCGGAGGGTTGAATCTGGCCCAACCCGAACATGTCCACCATCCATTCGAGATAGGGCAGTACCGTGGGGTCTCCGGTTCGGTGGTAGTACTCTCCGAGAAGCATGGACAGGTAGCCCTCACTCCAACCGATCCCTCCGCTCTCGGCCGGTGTGGTCATGTCGTGCTTCTTGTCGAACTCGTCCAGCTTCTGGCGGATGTACCGGCGGACCAAGCCCTGCAGTTCCGGGTTCCCGGAAGCCAGCAGGAAGAGGATGTTCGCGTTCCACGGTCCGTACGCATAGTCGTCGCTATTGGGCACACCCGTCTCTGGCCGAAGTCCATTGCGCATCCACGCTTCGGCCTTCTCGACGATCCGCCTGGACTTCTCGCAGTTCCAGGGAGACGTGTCGCTGTACGATCCCATGAACTCCAGTTCGATCGGCACATCGATGAGCGTTTCCTTGCGGCGGATATTGACGATCATCACGCCCCCACCCGGCTCGGCTTCGGCCCTGGCGATGCCCTCGGCGAGTTGATGGTATTTGTCGTCGGGCTCAGGACCGAATTCCGTGCCGTTGACACCATAGATCAAATCGCCAACAAACACCTTGTCATCCGCGGGGGAACCGGGCGTGATCTTGTCCACGTACAAGTTGGGTCCGGAGGGCGCGCCCCAGAGACCGGTCGGCCCGAGATGAAGCCCATCGCGCTCGCTGTCGTAATTGACGATCGCGTAGTTGCGGTCCGGCCACTTGTTGGCAGGGGTGCAATACTCCTCGGGCAGTTCAACGGGGGCCGGCTCCGGCCACCAGTCGTACTCCCATTCCGAATTCGTGTTGAAGGGCAGCGCCGGCAGACCCGCATTGTTGACCAACCCCTGAACCGGCTTGCGACTCCAACCGAATCGAACGTACATCGGTCTGAAACCCGTGTCACCGGTCAGCTTGATGGTGGAGCCGTCGATCTCAGCCTTGCAGGGGGCGAACTCTCTTTCTTCTCCCGCCATCTCGAAGTGTTGCAGCGCGTCATCTTCCGCAGTGAGGCCCTCGGCCGTGCCGCTCTTGAAGAAGACAGTCGCCGTACTGTTTCCGTACTCCACGCGGTCAAAGACCGGGCCGGACACCGGCCCTTCTGCCCCGTAGAATGTGCCCATGGCCCACTGCTTGCAGCGTTGAGCAACCAGCGCCTCGTCGGCAGGCTGACCGCTCATGGGCACGTGCTCGGCACCGGGAAGGACCAGGTCGACCTTCTTGGTCTTCAACTGCGCCCTGCGCTGAACTTCACGGACCTCGCGATTGTGCGTCGCATATTGATACACGTCGGATCCCGGGGGCATGATCCATGCCAGGGGGAGAGACGCATCTCCGAGGCAACGCCTGAGATCATCGACAACCACGGGCAGCACGCACGGGGTCATCCGGTTGCCTGCTTTGTTGATCCTGTAGCTATTAGCATTGGCTTTGTGCAATCGTGGGAGGTCCGACATCTTTCCCATATTGCGAAGCCGCGTGAAGGCCACAAACGGATAGTCATTGCCGAGCTGGAGCAGCATTCCTTTCACGACCAGCCCCCGCAACGGGTGGATCACGGTGTTGTAACAGGCGGAAGGAAAGAAGGGCATTTCGACAGGTGAAAGCCCCAAGAGCGGTTCGTCCGACACCGTGCCCCGCCAGTCCTTGCCGCGCACGTAGCCCTCGATACGCTTGTCCCAGGCCTCAATGTCCTTGTCTCGATATTCCATCTCCCATTTCACGTCGGCAGCGCCCAGGCCCTCACTGCTTTTGGCCAGCTCCAACCCCTGCTCGCTCATCCAGGCACTGGCGAAGTGATAGCCCATGTCCAGATCCACGATGCCGATGGGAACATCGATGTCTTTCGCCAAGTCGCGACCGAGGTAGAACGCTGCCGCAGACATGGCCAGGGCGCTATTGCCGTCGATCACTTGCCAGCCACTCGTCGCATCTTCCTTGAGATTGCTCAGAGGAGTCCTCGAGGGCGAGGCCTTGATCTGAATGCACCGGTAGGCCTTGTTCGCTGGCACTGCGGCCGCTGCCTTCCTGCCCTCGGGTGTGGTGCCAAGTGAGACATCGATCGTGGACTGCCGGGCAAAGAGAAAGACGTCTCCCACGACAATGTTGTCGATAGTCGATTGTCGATTGTCGATTGTCGAGTGGACCGTGAGTCGCTGTCCTTTGGGGTTGGCTGGCATGGGATGAAGCGTGACGACCCATCGTCCGTCTTCGTCCGCCTTAGCCTTCACAGTCTGGCCGGCAAACGCCACCGTGATGGTGTCGCTCTCGTTGGCTGTTCCCCACACCTTCAGCGGTTTTTCACGCTGTAGGGCCATGTCATCGCTGAAGCTCCGGTTCAGGTCGAGGGCGGATGATTGCGATGCGCCCAGAGCAAAGGCCATAGAGGCTGCAATCAGCGAAGTCAGCGTACTGCGTGTTGCTTGGGCCATAAGATTCTCCTCAGTGAACGAAAAGGCTCTCTGTCTGCGGCTCTATCGCTTGCGTTCCCTGGACTGCTCGGCTTCAGCTTGGCATACGCGTGGTTGCCCGCGCGATTGGTTGCTCATGCGGCCGAGAGCACATAACTCATGTCATCGGTCATGATCATTGCAGCGTTAGCCTCATTTGTCCTTGTTGTCGTTCTTCTTCTAGAAGAGGTCTGGTGCATCAAGAAGGTCTGGTGCATCAAAGAGGTCTGGTGCATGAAAAAGGTCGGGTAGATTCTCCCCTTCCTTTGGTGGATTCTTCAGGACGCCTTCCAGTCTGACGCTGAAAGGATTCCTTCCCCAAGCGCGCTGTGTACTGATTGCCAGCGTGTTCTTTCCCCTTTCCAGCAATGCCAATGACTCCGGTTTCAAGTTGAAAGACAGTCCACTTGGAATTGTGTTGCCCTGGGCCACGATCTCGCCATTCAAGTAGACGGCCAGGTCGCTCTGGCTGCCGGCCGCCATCCGGATGCGTAGGAATTTGAAGGCGTTGACATCCTTCACGTCAAAGCTTGTTCGCAAGAGGGCCCTACTCTGCGTTGGCCAGCTGGTGGGGAGGGTCACCTGTTTCCACTCGGAATCATCAAAGGTCGGTAGCTCCCACCCTTGCGGCCCGTCCGTCAACTTGTTCACCACGTGCATGCGCCACTGACTCCAGTCTTCCTTGAAGTATGAGGGATACGAGGTCCTCCTGAAAGGGCCATCGTATTTGGTGCCATCCTTGACCAGGGAGACCAGACTTGCTCGTTCCTTTGTGAAGTTTGCCTTAATGGCCTCCTTGGAACCGCCTATAGCCTTTATGGATGCCACCCGGTCCTGCTCAGCCTGCTGGATGGCTGATGCGATCTGGGTCTGTGCCTGTGTTGACTCCAGGGCCTTGGCAATGGCTTTCAGCCGTGAGTGGTCGGGAGGCACCACCATCTCGAGCTGAGGCAGCTCAACGCTGGCAAGAACGAAGTTTCCCTTCTTGAGAAGCTCTTCGGTGAAGGTCAGATCGTGTTCGACACTCGCTTTCAGCGTTTTGACCGAATCCAAGAAGTGGTTCGCCCTGTCCTTGTCGACGTCCGGAACCTTGCCGTCCGCAAGCAGTTTGAGGGTCAATTGCTCCGCGCGGGCATAGTCACGATTGCGATGGGCAGCCAGGGCCTCGTTCATATAGGCTGGAGCGTCGGGGCAGAACATCGAGCGCGGGGCTCCCAACAGTCGCAGCTTCCTGCGATGCATCGCGCGGTGAATGGCAAAGCCCGTGCCCAGAACGCTCTCCTTCCCTTTGGCATTGTGCGCCTGCCACATCGACCCGGTGTGGTCACGGTAGAGTTCGCGCCACCATTGTTGCCCCTTCATGAAGAACTGCGCCTTTTCCGGGCCGGCATGGTAGGCCCCGATGGGTGTCCAGAAGTTGTTGAACCACGCGCCGCCATGGCCTCCCTGGGTCCGGTTGAAGGCGTACACACAGCGTATGGCGCAGGCCTGCACCGTTTTCTCATGGCCATCGACCAGGCTGTAAAGAGCCGCGGCCGTGCCCAGCTTGCCGTTCATGCTGCTGTAGGTTCCGGCAGTCTTGTTTTCTGCCGTGATTTCCAGCGGCTCCTGGCTCTGACGATTTGAAAACGGCTGGGCGCCGTAGCCGCAGTACTTCACGTAGCCGTATTCCGCACGCTTGTGATAGAGGTACTTCAGGTCGAACGACAGCCTGTCCCTGTCGATATTGAGTCCCGCTTCATTCGCCAGGAGTTGCCCCATGACGCTTGGCATTTGCGCAGCGGGGTGAGTGCCATATCCACTGGGTTGTGTAGGCGGCCATGACCAATCCCTTTCCGGCTTCATTTCCTGACCATCCCTCTTGTATGCCGTTCCATTGACCAGAGCTTCGAGATAGGGCAGAACGGTAGGGTCGCCGGTTCGGTGGTAGTACTCTCCGAAAAGCATGGTGAGGTACGCGATGCCCCAACCATTGAAGCTCAGCTTGTAGAAGACACCTTTGTCGCCATCCATACAGGCCTGCAACTGATCCATCCTGTGACGGACGTACCGGCGTACCAACCCCTGCATTTCCGGGTTCCCTGCTGCCATGAGGAACAGAACGCTGTCGTTCCACGGGGCATACATATATTCATCGTTATTGGGCAACCCCGTCTCTGGCCGCAGCCCCTTTCGCATGTACTCCTCGGCTCTCGCGACGATGTTCTTCGACTTCTCGCAATTCCAGGGCGTGGTCGAACTGAAGGATCCCATGACCTTCAACTGGATGGGCACCCCAATGAGCTTCCCGTCGCGGCGAATATCGAGGATTAGCTTGCCGCCGGCTTCCTTGGTTTCCGCCTCGGTAATGGCCATGGCGAAATGGTAGTTGGCATCGCGCTCAGCGGGGAAGACGTTGCCATTGGCGCCGTAGATAACGTCGTCAGGCAACACCTTGCCATCGGCAGGCGAGCCGGGATCGATCCTTCTGACCCAGACATTCTGCCCGAGGGAGAACCCCCAGAGACCTGTAGGACCAAGGTGAGGTTGGTTATGCTTGAGATCACTGGTGCCGATGATGACGTAGCTGCCTTTCGGCCAAGTGTTGGCAGGTTTGAGGAACACTCCATCAACCTGGACCTCTTCATCCTCATCGGGTGTGGCCTCTGCTCGTTCTGCTGTTAGATCCAGTTCCTGAGCAGCTAGCCTGAGCGGGCTAGTGAGGGCGGTAGCCGTCAGAACAGTGCCAAGAATCAAGAATCTCGTGTTTGTCTTCATACGAGTGTCTCCTCGTGACGGAGAAAGGGACGGACACCTTTGAGAAATGCATTCGCCCCCTTGATTCCGGCTGCCGCCGTCTTGCCCTCCGGTGTGGATCCCAGGGACACATCAATCGATGACTGACGCGCAAAGAGGAACACATCGCCGACAAGGACATTTCCGATCCCCGATTTCTGATTCCCGACAGAGGACGTTGCCACCACCTCGCGGCCCTCACTGGATGCGGGCATGGGGTTGAAGGTGGCTACCCATTTCCCCTCGCCATCCGCTGTGGCTTCGACGGTCTGGTCGGCAACGGTGACCGTGATGGTGTCGCCCTTCTTGGCGGTACCCCAGACCTTGAGTGGCTGGTCCCGCTGCAGCACCATGTCGCTGCTGAAGTAGCGATTCAGCTCAAGGGCTGAAAGCTGTTCTGGAGCAAGAAGAAGGCAACCCACCACAACGACAAGAGGGCGGAATAGGAGTTTCTGGAGCGGATAGGATATTGAGTCAGCCCTATTCACTGTTTCTCCACCATGATGCTGATGAGTCCTCTGGCAAATGCTTCACCTGCTCGCATGAAGAATTTGGGCGAGCCAAAATAGTGGAATCCCTGGTTACAGACGTTGTTCTGCAGGTACTCTGCCTCCTCAAGCGTCAGACCGGCGGCGATCATTTCAGCCTTTTTACGTTCGGACTTGTCCTTAATCCTCTTGGCTTTCACCGCGCGGACCTTGGCCTTCAGTTCCGTGTAGGGATGATTGGGGTCGCCGCCGTCATATGCCATCACGCTGTCATACTTGCCCTGAATCTCATGAATTCGCTTGTCATTGAATTTGACGGTCTGTACGGCAACAACGTTCCCTTTGAACTCCTCGTAATCGGCCACCGCGGCCTGTGCCTGGGCAAAGGGGTGGTCCTCGGCAACCTGCCCGAACACGCCAACGACAACAGGCATCTTCGGAACGTTCAGTTCCTTTCTGACGCTGCGGATGAGCTGGGCCAGGAGCCAGCTGTATCTCTCATAGCCCCGGGGTTTGTCGCCATTGGGATAGATGACCGAGGCAATCTTGTCATTGTAGCCTTGGAACCAGACAAAACCGGCGATTTCATATCCCTGTTCGGGATCGTAGGCCGGATGAAACTTACCGGGGTCAGCCAGGACGTACCTGATGCGCTCAAGCATCCTGTGGTAGTACTCACCACCATCCTTGAGCAGCTTCTCCCGCTCGGCCTTCTTCTCTGTCACATACGCAGGAAGGGCGGCGCGGCCGCCTTCCAGCGACCGAGCCACGTCGACACTGACCGTCTCGATCTTGCCATCCCTCAAGAGGGTGATCTTCAGCATCCAGTCCCCTTCTCGGACCTTGTTGAACCACATGTCGCGCCACCGGGTGACCGCGTTCCCATGCAGGCCTTCGCCGTTGAGGCCGAGAATCAGGTCGCCTTCCTGAAGCGGGATATCGGTCAGGTCCCCTTTCTTCGTCTTCGGGTATACGGATTGAACATAGATAGGCGAAACCCCATTCATTTCATCGAGAGGCCAGCCTTGGCAGATCTGCATGTTCTTGCCGCGTGTCGGTTTCTCGAAGTCTTTCGGCAACGAGAAATATTTCGGTATCGGGTGTGGCGCCGGCCTGTTGTCGGGGTGGTCAGGAGAATCCTTCGGTGGTTCCCAAGACTTGCCCGTGGGTGGACGGAAATCCTCGTAGAGACTCTTGCCACCCCAGGCGGTCTTGATGATCAAGATGGGCTGTTGATGCTTCTCATACATGGTGACACCAAAGGTCAGCTCCGGCCCGAAACGGTCATGCTGATAACCGAGGGGCAGCTTCGGTCCGAATGACTCGGGGTCGTTCCGGTTGTTGCCGTCCAGTCGATATCCCCCTTCAGGGAAAATGCTCTGTCCTTCGATTCCTTTGGCTTTCCTCTCTTCTCTATCTCCCCAAAACATCCCTTCCCCGACAGATGCCCTGTAGATGTTCTCAGTGACACGGATAACACCGTTCTCATCGAAGAGCTTATCGTGCAGGTATTTGGTTTCGGGAGAATCTTTGAGTCCTTTGGATATCACGTTGTACGTGCTCTGGGACTGCATATTGGATTGGCCGGCCAGGATATACACCTTGAGAGGCTTCCGAGATCTGCTCTCCGTGAGCTTAGTCGAACGGTTTTCCGCAAGTACAGATGGTGCCGCCAGCATGGCCACCAAGGCCATTTCGGTCATGATGTTGACGAGCCTGATTGGTCTTTTGCATGAGTACTTCACCATTTCATGATCTTCTTCTAGTTACTACTTGTCGTTTAGTTTTCCTTCCAAGCGGAGGGAGAAATGCACCGTCCGCTTGCCATGCTCCGCGCTTACAGCCAGTGTGTTTCGGCCATTCTTGAGTGCCTCCAGGGCGTAGTCCGTCAATGGAAAGTCTATCATGCCTTGTCTCGGGATATTGTTGACCTTCGCCACCAGATCGCCGTTCAGGTAGAGTTCCAGGTTGCGCTGTTTGTAAACGTTTGCACGGACATGAAGGGCTCTGTAGACACTCTTGTCTTTAACCTCGAAGGTGGTTCGCAAGAGCCCCGTGTGAGCCGTTGTCCATTTGACCGGAGGCGGCATTTCGCCCCAACGGGAGTCATCAAATTCAGGCGTTGCCCATCCTTCAGGTGTATGATTGACCGTTTCGAGAACCTTCAGACGCCAACGGTTCCACTCTTCTTTAGGGAAGGACCGGTAGTTCGCCCTTCTGCCGGCATTGTAGGATTCTCCGTCTTTGACGATTGTGTCGATCGTTGCGAGCTCTCTCGCAAAGTCCCCCTTCCCCTCTGCCTTCGCAGCGCCCTGCGCCTTTTGGGCGCTTATCTTCGCATCCCTTGCCGCTTTGAGAGACGCGGCAATCTGGGCCTTGGCATTTTCAGATTCAAGGGCTGCCGCTATCGCCTTCAGACGGGGATTCTCGGGCTTCACCACCATCTTGAGCTGCGGCAACTCGAGGTCCGCCAGATAGTATTCCTCCCTCTTCAGTGCGTCTTCCGTATAGTCGAGATCGTACTCAACGCTCTGTTTGACCATCTGCACGGAATCCAGGAAGTGCTCAACCATCGGAAGCTCCGATTCAGGGATGCCCCCTTTCTTGAGGATTGTCTGAATCAGAGCCTTGGCCAGGGCATAGTCCCGGTTGCGATGCGCGGCCAGGGCATTCTTCAGGTATGCGGGCGGGTTGACCGCAAACGCCGAGCGCGGGGCACCGAACATACGCAACCGTTTGTGGTGGGCGACGCGATGGGTAACGAAGCCTGTGCCCATCCAACTCTTCTTCTCCTTAGCGTTATGCTCCTGCCAGATGCCACCAGAATGATCACGGTAGAGTTCACGCCACCACTGTTGGCCCTTCATGAAATGCTGGTACTTCTCTTTCCCCGCATGGTAGGCCCCGATCGGTGTCCAGTAGTTGTTGAACCACGCGCCACCATGGCCTTGGCGGGTATGGTTAAACGCGTACACACAGCGTTCAGAGCAATTGGCCACGGCTTTCTCGTGACCAGCCAACATGCTGAAGAGTGCTGCTCCCGTGCCGAGCTTTCCGTTCATACTTATAACATGGCCCGAGGCCTTCTTCTGTGGATCGAGGGGCGACAGCTTAGCAAGTTGACGACTTTCAATTGTGAACTCTCCGTAGCCGTTGTAGAGGATATAGCCGAATTCCGCCCGTTTGTGGTATAGCGAATTCACCGCACGGGCCAACACCTGCGGGTGTACGTTAATACCGGCCTCCCGCGCAAGCACCGTCCCCATCGTTCCCACCATCTGGCTGGCGGGATGGGTGCCATAGCCACTGGGCTCAGTGGGAGGCCAATTACCGGGGGCTGCATTATACTGCTCGATTTCCCCTTTCTGGCCTTCGCTCACCATATACTTGAGGTAAGGAAGAACCGTGGAATCGCCGGTTCGGTGGTAATACTCGCCAAGAAGCATCTTCATGTAGGCGTCGCCCCAACCACCGTAGCCATTAAAGGCTCCCCTCGTGTGTTGGCCCTCACGCTTCCTGATATCCAGCCCATCCATCGCCCGACGGATGTGTCGGCGAACGAGGCCCTGCAGTTCCGGGTTCCCGGACGCCAGCAGGAAGATGACATTGTCGTTCCACGGACCGTACATGTAGTCACCGTCATTAGTGAACCCCGTTTTGGGCCGCAAGCCCCTGCGCATATATTCCTCCGCCTTCTTGACGATGTTCTTCGACTTCTCGCAATTCCAAGGTGTTGTGTCACTGAAGGAGCCCATGTATTCCAGCTCGATCGGCACCTTGATGAGCTTCCCTTCGCGACGGATATTGAGAATCATCGTTCCGCCGCCCTTCTCAGCTTCGGCCTTGGCGATAGCCGTCGTGAACTGATGGTACTTCTCGTCGACTCCCGGCCTGAACTCTGTGCCGTTGACACCATAGATCATGTCACCAGCGAGGACCTTGCCATCCGCGGGTGAGCCGGCCGTAATGCTGGTTACGTACAGGTTCGGCCCGGCTTCTGTGCCCCAAAGGCCGGTCGGTCCCAAGTGTCGTCCTCCCCCCTCTGTTGCGTAATTGACAATGGCATAGTCACGCTCCGGCCATTTGTTGGCAGGCAGGGAATACTCTTCGGGCAGGTCAACGGGTTCTGGATCCGGCCACCAGTCGTATTCCCATTCCTTATTGGTATTGAAGGGCAGTGCGGGAAGGCCTGCGCCGTTCACCAGCCCCTGTACTGGCTTGTGGACCCAGCCGAACCGCGCGTACATGGGGTTCTCTCCAGTTTCGCTGGTCAGTTTGATGGTCGAGCCGACGATCTCAGCTTTACAGGGAGCAA
>JGI10211J34971_10002221_pt1 | contig 15926 bp, 29 predicted proteins | sample Etolagsediment_FD_34971 | JGI IMG/M metagenome (IMG submission 34971) | reverse complement strand
AGCTGGCCCAGTAGTAGCTGCTGGGGTTTGTATTCCTGATGGGTTTGATTTTTCTGGGATAAATGATAGTAAAAAACTATCTAGCAAAAAGCGTGAATTATTCTATAATAAGATAATAGAAAGTTGTAAGTATGCTATCTCAGAAGTTGATGAAAAAATGATAGATGAGATAAATATTTTAGAGTCAACAAAATTAGCTATGAGAGATGTTATATATAAAATTAATGATGCAGATATAGCTATTATAGATGGTAATTTTGTTCCTAGTAATATAGATATTCACGCTAAGTCTATTATAGGTGGAGATAGATTATCTGTTTCAATAGCTGCTGCAAGTATAGTAGCTAAGGTATATAGAGATAAAAAAATGTTAGAGTTACATGAAAAGTTTCCAATTTATGAATGGGATAAAAATAAAGGATATGGTACTAAAAAGCATAGAGATTTAATTAAGTTATATAATCCATGTATATATCATAGAAAAAGTTTTAGTGGGGTAAGCAATGTGTAGAGCATCACAAATATTTTGTTATATAAACATCTATAATATACCTACAGACTAAGTAAATTACACACATATAAGTGTTAGATTAATACGTCAAAGACGCTTAAAAAAATTGGAGAAAGAAAATGATAATAGATAATAAAGAAGAGAAAGAAAAAGAGATAGATATACATATTGGGTGTCCTTCATGGCCCAATTGTGATTTAGACCCGAATGGATGTTTAATACGTATGGGTATTGATAATGTAGAATGGTATGGATATAGAGATTAGGGAGTGCTAATCATAGATGATGTCAATATTGTTATAGTAATAATAAAAGTTTGGGGAGTAAAGTAATTAACTATTTAGAAAGGATTAATTATGTGTGAAATATTTTCTGGTCTTAAAGCACATTTCGAGGGTAATTATATAAATACTACTAAGGAGTTGTTTTATAATTTAAATAAGTCTTTTGAAGGAGTTAATACTAATTTATTTATGGGAACTATGTTGTCAGAGTTTGTTGAAGCTCAAGGTTTTAGTCAAGTAAGTGCATCTTTAGGAAACTCACGACATTCATTTTGGAAGTCTTATCTATGTAACCATGGATTCAATGCAAAATTTAATGATAAGTCTGATATTAAGATATTAGGATTAGGGAAAAATTATGATAAACATGGATTTCTTTGTGAATCCAAGGGGTCTGGAACTTGTGGATCACGTTATAGAGATTGGCAGGGTGGTAAAAAATACAGAGAATTTGATGATCCACGAATGTTTTTTCTTTCCCAAGAAATATATGATGTAAAAGGAGTTTATCTTAAACAAATGAGAATGATTATAGCTTATTTATCTAGTCAATATTTTAAAGATACGGATAAATATAATAAAACTAATAGAACCGTATTAAAATATAACGATCTAAAAAGGAGCGGTGGTATTCTTTTTGAATATGAGATTATTAAAGATTAACAATAATAGTTGTTTGCTTAATTTTGGAAGCAGTAGTAATCTTAAAGATATTAATGATAAGTCAATACATATGGTAGTTACTTCCCCAATATATGCGAATCTAAGAAAGGGTGGTATACATCCAGATAAGTATGTAAATTGGTTCTTATCTTTTGCTAACGAAATTAAACGTGTATTGATTGATAATGGTAATTTTATATTAAACATTAATGAAATTATTGTTAAAGGTGTGGTTCATCCTTATATAGATGATTTAAAAATGGAGTTGAGGAAAATTGGATTGAATCAGATATCTAAGCCATATATATGGTATAAAACTACCGCTATTCCAAATAAATGTAGTCATAGAGCTATAGATAGATATGAATATTGTTTTTGGTTTTCAAATGGGAAAGGTACTTTTTATAGAGATAATGTTAGAGTACCTTATGCCGATATTACTGTAAAGCGTGTTACTAATTCTAATGTAATATCACTTGGTACTCGTGGTGAAAAAGGACATAAAGTATTTAGGAAATCTAGAATAGATCCACGAGGAGCTTTACCTCATAATGTTTTAGAATTAAGCCCTGAATGTAATTCACGGGTAGAGCATAATTCTCCGTTTCCTATATTGTTACCTGAGTGGTTTATAAAGGCAGGTAGTAAAAAGGGCGATGTTATTTTAGATCCATTCATGGGTTCGGGTACTACGGCTATAGCTGCTTTATTAAACAATAGAAATGTTATAGGGTATGAGATAGATAAAACAATATATGATTACTCAGTAAAAAGGATAGAAGATTATTTTAATATTAACAACATATTAAAATTATGGGGGTAGGAAAGTTGATTATGGATATATATCATAGAAAAAGTTTTAGTGGAGTAAAAGGTGGCGTTTTATAATGGAATTAAATCAACTATTTCTAAGTATGGAGTATAGATATAGTAAAATAACATTAAGTAGTCATAAAATACATATATTTGATCATGTCAATGATAGATTATTGTGTGGTGTTAATAGATGGAAGTATCCGCCGTTCAAAATATATAAAAAGAGGTTAAATGCTAAAGATATGTTTGATGATCATTTATCCATAACTGAAAGGAGAGGTGGTCCTAATCCATATAAGTTTGTATGTGTTAAGTGTAATAATATTATCAAAGATATTTGTAATAAAGGTGGAATTAAAATGACAGAAGAAGAATTTAGAAAGATAGAAATATTAAAAGGCAGTAAGTGGCAAGAAGTTAAATTTGACAAATTAGAATTAAATAATATAGTTAGAATGTTTGAGCCATATGGATCTACAGTATGTATGAAAGAAGATTGTTCAACTATGTGGAAAGTTATAAAAGCTCCGTATAAAGGTGTTAATGATGTGTTAACTATTGATATAGAATCATTAAAGAGACCATTAAAATATAAAATATAGGAATTATTATGAATAAAGTAAAACAAGTTATATGTGTTAGAAGAGACCTAAATATGGGAACAGGAAAGATAGCTGCTCAGGTTGCACATGCAAGTATGAAAGTTTTTCTTGATACATGTATTAAATCTATGGACAGAAGAACATATATTATGATGGCTCATCCAGAAAATCCTTGGTACCATTGGCTCAATGGGCCATTTACAAAAATTGTTGTTGGTTATGATTCAGCAGAAGAGTTATTAAATTTATACTTTGAAGCATGTGGAATGGACATTCCTGCTGCTTTAATAACAGACTCAGGTAAAACAGAATTTCACGGAGATCCTATTACTACTTGTTTAGCTATAGGACCTTATTATTCAGAAGAAATAGATGAAATTACAGGTGATTTATCTTTATTATAAGGATGGTTAAAATGAGTAAATTATATAAATTTTATATTATAATTAAGTATAATTTTTATAAGTGTTATTGGAAGTTTAAAAAACCTACAGAACCGAGTAAGTTTTATAATTGGAAAGAAGTTAGTTATGATAGGTTAAACTCTAAAGGCATTGCTATAGGGATATTGAGGGGAGATTTGGAATGATAGATAAGAAATATGATGATATTTGTTTTGTAGAAGGGTTTGAAGTGGTACCACAGTGGAAACGATGTGCTGAATATAGTAATGATTGGGATGATGATCAAAAGGAATTGTGGAATTATGGTTATGATCATCATGGTGAATATACACCAACTGATGTGAAAAAGTTTGAAAATAAGTATTGGTATATGTGGAAAGATTACAAATGTGGGTCTATTTTTAAACATGAAGATGATAGTTTTGTTGCAAGTATGAGGGAAGTGATGACTGGGTGGTCATCCCCACATTATACAGACATAGAAGGTGCTTTATATTATATTATAGCATGCTATTATGCAAAAAAAGCTTATAGTTATAAGGTTAATGATATTATTGAGAAGGTGCCTTTATTATAAGGAGGTGTGTAATAAATATGGAGATTTGTGTAGCTTGTAAAAAAAGAATATGGCCTTGGCAAAAAATAGGGTTCAATTCTAGTTGGCATAAGAGATGTGCTGAGGTATGGGAAAAAGGTTATGATAGAGCTTATTCATTAATTGAAGGAGAATATAAAAAACATGGTTTTCCAACACCAATACAATTATATGGCAGAAGAGGTTCTATCGGTGAATTACTTCCAAAAAAATTGTGGAGAAATCAAGAAGGTTGTGTTGATAAAGATGGTGAAATTGCTGAAAAATGTTGTAAAATTATGATAAAAAATGGTTTAGATACAGTTTTTTGTAAAATGGTTATGGATGCTGTAATAGTAAGTATGGAAGAACTTAGTGTAGGATTTCATTATAAATAATAAGGAGTGACGTATGGATGGTTTGAAATTAAAAGAAGTTATTAACAGATATCGATATTATTTTGAATCAGAATTGATTCCGTCTAATAAAAAATCTAAAATTTCTTCATATAATTATGGAAGATTAGAACATTGTTATAGTATGTTAGATAAAATGGAAAAGTTTATTATAGAAGGTAGAAGAGAAAAAGTATTTAGATGGTTAGGTTTTATACAAGGATATTTATGGTCAATGGATATTTATTCTTTAAATGATTTAAAAAATCATAATAGGCCGTAATTTAGTTAAATTATATAGGGGGTGTTATGATAAAACGAGTATTTAAAAGTTGGGGATACGAGGATTGGATAGTTAATAATGAGTTATATTGTGGTAAAATATTACATATAGATAAAAACCATTGTTGTAGTTATCATTATCACAAAATAAAAGATGAAACTTTTTATATTTTGAATGGTGAAGTTTTCATGGAATTAAATGGTGAAAAGAGTTATATGGTTACTGGGGATTTTATAAGAATTAAACCTGGTGATCAACATAGGTTTTTTGGTATAGAAGAATCAAATATTATAGAAATTTCAACTCAGCATTTTGATAGTGATAGTTATAGACTTTTAAAATCTGATCATTGTGATGAAATTATAGCGGGTTAATTATGACTGTAGAACTTATTTTAACCGAAAATAATTTGATTGAACTTAAAGGGATGAAAGATGGATTAGTTGACCATTTTATTTATGACCCACTATTTAATTCAAATAAAATGTATGTAAGTACACCAGATGATTCTGGAAATGTTCAAATAATGAAAGATGTTTGGAAAGGTGGTAGACAAACTTATTTGTTGGATTTCGAAGATAGGTTAAGAGAAATACATAGAATTCTTAAGCCTTACGGGAATGTTATATGCCATTGTGATGATACAGTTGGTTGGGATATTTATCACTCTTTTATAAATATTGGATTTTATAATAGATGTACTATTATATGGTCTTTTGCTGGTGGTGGTATATCTAAACATAATCCTCAAAGAAAACATAATTATATACATGTGTTTTCTAAAACAAATAATAAAGAAAAGTGGGTTTATAATCCGATAGTAAAACAGTACTCTGAATCCACTAAACATGTTGGAAAGCGTAGTACTTATTCTGGAGCAGACCCAATTCCTTTAGAGGAGGGTACTCCACTTACGTTAGTATGGGATTCAAAAGAAGAGGAATTTGAAAGAAAGGAAGCATTAGATAATCGTTGGGGTTGGGCATTTAAGCCTGATTTTGGACCCATTAAACCAGTAACTGGGTGGGCTAGATCTAGTAATAGTGCTAATACTGAAAAACCAATAGCTTTGTATAAGCGGTTAGTTTATTTATTTACTAATAAAGGTGATTTAATAGTTGATCCGTATATGGGCGGTGGTACTACGTTGATTGCGGCCGAAGAATTAGGTCGTAATAGTATAGGAATGGATTATGATATAACTGCTTTTGAAAAAACTAAAAATAGATTAAAAGCCAATAATATTGAATTTACTACAAAAAGATTTGGTGATATAAATACAAATTCAGACCTTTTTCCGCCACATAAATGGGGATCTTATATGATATCATTAGATAAAGGAACTCCTAATCCTAAGAAATCTGATGATGGTGGTGTGGATGGGTGGAATGATGATATGCATATAGTTTATCAGGCTAAAAAACATGGAAAAAAAATAGGGCCTAGCGTAATTAGAGAGACGCACTCTGTGGCTATTGAGAGAATGGAAAGGCTTGGATGGGATGATTGTATTATTAAAATAATATCTTGGGTTGGATTTACACCTAAGGCATACGGAGAGGCTGCTCGTATAAAGAGAGGAAGTAATAGTAGTATTAATGTAGTATTGAGTCTTGGCAGTGAGATTGAAGAATTTGTTGAGAGTAATAGACCGTTAGATATAAATTTATATAGAAAAAATGGTGAAGTAATAGTTAGTATTGAAAATAGTAAAAGGCGAATTGTTAAATATACATGGGTAATTAAAAAGATGTGTGATCAGACAGATATGTTTACACGGGATACAAATAAGGAAATTATACAAACTATTAAACCAGTATTAAATCTTTCAAAAGTTAATATAAAAGGTTATAATTACTTAAAGTGCACTGTGGTAGATGCTATTGGTAACAAGTATGTTAAAGAAATAGGTGTCAATTAAAAAAGAGAGGGTTTTATGAAAAATGTGAGTGAGGTTTTAAATAAGATACATAATATGGATATATATGAATTGTTAAGAAAATTACCTGATAAAACAATAGATTGTGTTTATTCAGATATAGATTATAATAGGGGTATTGTTTATAAGGGTAAAAGTTATACTAAGAAGTTTGATCATTATATATCTGATTATATTTCTTTAGCTTCAGAGTCTTTAAGGGTAGTAAAGGATACTGGTAGCCTATTTTTTATAAATTATCCTAGGAATAACGCTTTTTTGTGGGCAAATTTTTTAGATAGTGCTTGTTTCGATGTTCAGGAGTATGTTTGGGTGTATAGAAGTAATATAGGGCATAGTCCTAATAGATTTACTACTGCTCATAGGTCTATCTTACATGCAAGAAAGACAAAATACAGTGTTTTCTATAAAGATAATGTAGCTGAGCCGTATGTAAATCAGACTGATAAAAGAATAAGAAAAAGGATTAGTAGTGGTAGTAAAGGAAGATCTCCTTATTCGTGGTTTTATGCTGATTTAGTTAAAAACGTTAGTAAAAAATATAAACACATAGATCATCCTTGTGTTATTCCAGATAGTGTATCTTCCCGTTTAATACAGAGTGTTACTTCGCCTAAAAATATTGTGTTAATTTTGTTTGCCGGTAGTGGATCTGAAATAGATGTTTGTAGAAAGTTGGACAGGCAATGGATTTCTGCTGAAGTTGATAAAAATTATTGTGATCAGATAAATAAAAGGTTGGATAGTAAAGTATTATCATTTGGAGGTGCGTAGTTGTGACTATGTATTTTTATGCAGCAGCATCTATGGGGTTTGGACAAGGATATAAGTGGCATAAATTTTTTAAGTTTCCAAAGTTTGATATTATAACAAAAACTGTTACTTTGAAGCCAAGGATAGGTAACCCATTTATGATTTTTCATTTAGGTAGCTCCATATATAATCGTATTAAACTTCATAACTTTGGAATACATAATTGGATAAAAAATTATTATGATCCTAATTTGATTCTTTCCATTGCTGGTACTGATGATGAAATAGATGAGATCATCCATATTTTACATGATAGGCCTTTAAGAGGGATAGAATTAAATTTTTCATGTCCAAATGTTCGTAGTTTTGAGAATAAGAGGATACCAAAAACAAATTACAAATTGTTTTTGAAATTGAATTATACACAGGATCCATATAATTATGATTTAGATAAAGTAGAAAGGATAGATTTAAATTCTGTAAGTAAGTTTTATGGAGGGGTATCTGGTAAACTAGCTAAAAAGTATAATTGGGATTTTATTAATAAGTATAGAAACATTTCTATTTCTGGATGTTCTTTTTCCTCTATTGATGAAATTAAAGAATTGGAGGAGTATTTTGGATGTACAGAAATTTCAATTGGATCTATAATGCTTATTAATCCATTTTTAGTTGAAAATTTGAGCTGTGGGGAGTGATGTAGATGATAAATATACAAAAATATAGAGATGGTGTGGTGTCTTTTTATTGTAGTAGATGTGATAAACATTATGAAGTGGAAATTTCTGATATGTTAGAGGATAATTGTGCTTTAGATATAGATATAGTTTGTCCAGCTTGTTGTGATACTGGGATATTATTTTTTTTAAAATGCAAGGATGAGTATTTGAGTAAATCTTTAAATGCTGAATTAATGGTTTTAAAAGAAAATAGATATAAAATAGATGTAGATTGAAATGGAAAGGATAGTATTATGGAAAATATAGATTGGGATACCTTATACATGAATATGGCATATTTAGTATCTATGAAGAGTAAGGATATTAGTACTCATGTAGGTGCGGTAATTGTTGGACCTAAAAACGAAGTGAGGTCTTTGGGCTTTAATGGCATGCCTATAGGAGTAGATGATGATATTTCAGAAAGGCAAAATACTCCAGAGAAATATTATTGGATGGAGCATGCTGAGAGAAATTCAATACTTTTATCAAAATTTCCAGTTGATGGGTGCCGTATGTATACTAATGGTGTACCCTGTACAGATTGTGGAAGGGCTATAATACAATCTGGGATTAAAGAGGTAATAGTAGATAAGTATTGGGATGATAATAATCTTGACATTTGGAAAGACCATGCTAAAAGAACTGTTGTAATGTTTAAAGAATCAGGTGTGAAATTAAGATTTTGGGAAGGTAATATTTTACGAATACATAGATTTAGAAGGGGGGAGGAACTAGTATAGATAAATGATACTGCCTAAAAATGGTTATGAGATAGAAATTGTTAAGAAAAAACGGAGTAGAAAAAAGAGGAGATGTTATATGTCAAAAACTAAAAGTAAAATATGTAGAAATGAAGAAGAGGTTTTACAAAAAATATCGGATTGGTGTAAAGATAGTCATCCAAAAGTAGAGGTTCAGAGGTCTGAATATGAGAAATTGGTTGAAAAGACTGGTGAAAAAAAGATTATTGATGCTACTATTATAGGTAAGTACGTAAGGAAAAGTAGGTCAGGCGCCAAAGGTTGTTTAATAGCAGAATTGGAATTTGAAGAGCATAAAAGTAAAAAATATAGTATACTTAATGATATGCTTATGATTACTATTCCTTTACGTAAACTGTTTTATTGGCGTAATGATATTCCTCAATATTACATTAAAATAGATAGGGATGGTACACCATTTATGATAAACTATAAACATGTTTATGAGAATAGAGATAATTTGGATAAGATGATTCCGACTAGTAAATGGAAAAACAATGACCAAATTACTCGTATTAAGATAGTTGAAAGAGATAATAAAAGTAGTAAGTGGCCGAAACATGTTATTATTGGATGGGATAAGATATTTAAAAAATTACATGGTACTATAAGGTTAGCTGGGTTTTAAATACTTATGAAATATACTAGTACAATGTTTTATTATTTAAATATAGATTTTTTACAAAATATTTATTTTTTATCTAGCAAAATTGAAAAAATATTCTATAATAATAATAAAGGGTTGGTATAAATATTTTATACTAACCTTTTGTTTTATATAAAATATATTTTTCTAAGGAGGGCCTAATAATATGGCAAATGAATATGATTTTTTTCAATTTAACCCCGGATCTATTGGAGATGGGTGGGTAGGAGATGTAGGAAGATCTCCGGATTCTAAAATTTCTAATTATGAGGATTACAAAAACGGTACAGCTCGTAGCGACGACTATACAAGAGTGACTTTCGCTAACGCTATTGAGGAGAATCCATCAGTAGCTCCTGGTATTGGTTATGGTACTGATTGGGCTTATTATGTTTATAATCCTTATGTGTGGGGTAGTACAGTTCTTAAAACCCTAGATGATAAAATGACACGTATGAATATGGGTAGCCTTAATCTTAAAAACATGGGTTTTTCAGATAAAAAGGCTGTTGATGCCAGTGGTATGAGTCAGTATAAAAATTATCCATCTGAGGGTTGGAGATCATTTGGTGGAAAGTATGATTTTGAAAAAGCTTATCAAGGGTAATATTTTTTTAGAAATACAATAAAAACTACAAGTTTTATCTAGCAAAACTTAAATTTTATTCTATAATATATCTAAAGGAGCGAGTTCAATTGGAGGCAAATAATGGTGATGTTTCTAACAAAAAATATTGTTGTATTAAATGTGGTAAGACTTGGGGGAAAGGCGAACTTAATGGATCTTATGGTGTTTGTATAGATTGCTTAGCAGATTATATAAATGAAAAAAAAATTTCAAAGGGAATGGTACCTTGTTTTGGTAAGTTAAATCAAGATGTGGTGTGTGATTCTTGTAAGTTGAAAAAATTTTGTGAAGAATATTTTAATAAGTATAATTGAAAGATATAAATATGAAATTAAATGTTATTTATTATGGTGATTGTAGAAATATGAGTGAGATAGATGATGAGTCTGTTCATCTTACTTTTGGATCTCCACCATATGCTGTTGATAAAAAGTATGAATCTTATATTAAATCTTTAGAAGACCATTATCAATTATTATATGATGCTTATCGTGAGGTTGTTAGAGTTACAGTACCTGGTGGTAAGATAGTAATAAATATAGGAGATATTGCTGTAGGGTCTAAGTATAACGGTGGATTTCCGGAAGAAATTATGGTTATTCCTAAAGTTGTTGATTATTTGAGAACTCTAGATGTGTATTTGTATGCTCGTGTTATATGGGAAAAGGATGACCCTTGGGCAAATAGTTCACATGTATCATTTCATGATAAAGTTCAGCATGCTGAATATAGAATTTTACCTGCTTGGGAATATGTTTTTATTTTTAGAAAGGGTAAAAATTCACGTATGGACAAATCTATTGATGATGGTAGGTGGGTGTCTAAAAAGGAATGGAAAAAAATGGTACATGGGGTTTGGAAGATAAGAAGTGTTCAACAAAATAGTTATCATGAAGCTATGTTTCCTGAGCAACTTGTATATAATGTTATTAAATTTTATAGTTTTCCTAAAGATGTGGTATTAGATACTTGGATGGGGAGTGGTAGTGTTGCTGCTGTCGCTAAGAAATTAGATAGGTATTATGTAGGGTATGAGAAGGAAAAAAGATATGTTGATTATGCTAATAATAGGTTATCATATATTACAGACCGTATGGTAGAAGTTCAAAAGGAGTATAAGGATAAAACTGCTAACGAAAGAGAATTGCAAGAAGATTTAGAAAATTTGATTTAGAGGTATATATTATGACAGAATATCCATGTAATTGTAAAAATATGAGGTGGATGGTAGATCATAACAGGGTTTTTAAAAAGGAAAATGGTAGTTGGATGTTAACTTGGATAGAATTAGATAGAAATGGTAAAAACACTAATATAGAAAATTTCGGTGTAAAAATTAAATACTGTATTTTTTGTGGTAAGAAGATAGATAGATAAGAAAAGTAGTTTAATTTATTTAAATATTTAAGGGGGAATTATATTATGAGTAAAGTATTGAATGAAACAAGGAAAGGTTTGGATTATTTAGATAGGGGGCAATTTAAATCTGCTATTAAACGTTTTGTTAAGGCTTCATCTAGTAGTAAAGGCACAGATTTACAGAGAGCTATAGCTAATATGTTTGCCTATGAGACAGCAAAGTATAGAAGGGAATGGATGAAAAAGAATTTTGGAAACGCTAATTTATTTGTATATAGAGGTGATGAAAATGCTGGTAAAGCATGGTCAGATGTGGATATTGGTGCTGTTTTAATGTCTCCTAATACAGATATGGTTAATAATTTTTTAACTAAATTTTTAGGAAGAAGTTTGGAATCAATTAGATTTCAGAGACGGTATGCTTATGGACAACCACTTATGTCATGGACACAAGAAAGTGGAGAGCGATATACTAGATATACACAGACTAAATCTGTAGCAGATAGATTAGGTACGTAAAATATTCCAATGTTTTGTGGTAGCCAGAATATGGTAATTGTAGTTTTTACAGACACTCCTTTTCCAAAGTCCTAACATGAAAAATTAATATGAAAGGCTATTTATATTAATTTACAATTATATATTCTTCAAAACATTGTTAATATGAGGCATAGCATTTATATATGCTATGCCTGAAAATAAAAAGGGGGTTAAATATTATGCCTAATGGAGATATGACAGGTCCTAATGGTTTGGGCCCAAAAACAGGTAGGAAACATGGATATTGTTCTGGTTATGATCAACCTGGAAGATATGCCTCTATGTTTGGTCAGCGTAGGCCAAGGTGGGGGCTTCGTAGAAATATTGAGGATGGGTTTTTTGGAAGAGGTAGGCGTAGAAGATTTGGTAGATTTAATGATGTGTAATTTTAAAAATGGGGTTTATGGAAATATTTTTAGATAAGGGGGGTATTTGTTTTATGGTAAGAAATAGAAAGAAAAGTTTAATACCTAGCACTGGCTCTTCGAGCATGCCATCTATTAAACGTTTTAAAGAAGATGTAGATTTGTTGTTTAATTCTTTTTTTAATGAGTTTTTTGGAACTAGTTGGTATCCTTATTTAATAACTACTTTTGAGGATATACAACCAAAAGTTTCATTTCCAAAAGTTAATGTAAGAGAAACAGATGATTCGTATATTGTAGATATCGCTGTTGCTGGATTTGATAAGGATGATGTAAAACTTGAGTTGAAAGATAATTGTTTGTCAATAAGCGCTGATAAAAAAAATGAGGGTGAGGATGGTGGTGAAAAGTATATACGTAAGGAGATATCTTCAAGATCGTTTAATAGAGTAATTAGATTTCCAAATAAAATATCTAATGACAAATTAAATGCAAGTTATGATAATGGTATTATAAAGATATCTATGGGTAAAGAAGAAGTAAAAGAGAAAGATAGTGGGATTGAAATAGATGTTAAATAATTAATTATTATTCTATAAACCCCATTTAACTTATTATATAAAGGAGGTGTATTCAGATGGCTAGTAGACCTAGAAATAGTAAAAATGGAGCAGGACGTGGTACACAAAGTGGAAGAAATACAAACAGGGGCCCTTGTAAAAGTGGAGGCCCAGGGCATGGTAGAGGTGGTGGTCGTGGTGGAGGTAGAGGTAGACGTGGGTAATTATAATGTATAAAAGATGGTTTGTTGGATTTAACGATTATCATAAAACAGCGTCTATTTTTTTAGAAGAAGTACCTATTGGACTTGTGTTTTTAGAATGGTTATCTTTTACAATATGTGATTTTATTTCTAATTGTAATTTATTGTTACCAAAAATTAAATTTAAGTTAAGGAACAAGGATTATTGGGATTGTACTAATAATAACGATGGAATTATTGACTTAAGGGAATGGTATGGTGATGTAAGTTCAATATGGCATATGATATGTTGTATATATATTACGAACTTGATTAATAAGAGATCTAAAGTTAAGATAATACCCATATCATTTGATTTTGCTAAGAAAAATTTTTTAAAAGAATATAATGATTTAAAGGAGGAGGATATTTAATTATGGAAAGGTATGTAGAACCAGATGTTGATACATTAAACATGTTTGAATCTTTAAAAACAGAAAGATTTGAACATTTGGATGGTGCAAGATTTAAATTAATAGTAGATTTAAAACCAAAGATTAATAAATTAAAGGGATCGTTAGTTTTTGCGTATGTCAGATTGTCTACTAAGGTTGAAAAGTATTTAGTAATGCAACAAAATAAATTATATGACTATTTTATATTTATTAGTGGTTTAGTTTGGGATATAGCCAGTAAAGAGGATAAAAAACGAATATTATCCCACGAACTTAGACACTGTATTATAGATAATAAAGGTGATTTTAAAACAGTCGGTCATGAAATTGAAGATTTTTACGCTGAATTACAACTAAATGAAGACGACCCAATGTGGAAGCAATCACTTAATGTAGAAGCTCTTGCTGAATATGATAGAATTAAAGAGCAAGAAAAGGCAAATAAATAGGAGGTTTAATTATTAATATGGAAAAGGGAAAATTAAAAATATTAGAGGACTGGTATGTTGTGAGAAATAGTATTTTACGTGCCGAATCTGGTGAAATGAAAGTAACTTATCTTAGACCAAATGATCCTAATGAACAGGGGGTTGTTGGGTTAGCTGTGGATATGGAATTAAGATTTGGTAAACCATTGCCTGCTGAATTTACTGAAAAAGAAAAGAAAGTTATGAAAGAAGTTATGGAAGAGATAGGTAAAAAAATTAGTGAGTAATTTAAAATTATATAAATTGAAGAGAAAGTTTATTTTATGATATATTTAAAGACACCTGATGAAATTAATAAAATAGAACATGCCAATAAAATAGGGGCTGAATTATTAAGAGAATGTTATGAGTATATACAACCTGGTATATCCACTATTGAGTTAGAGCATATAGCGGAAAAATTTTGTATAGATAATAAAGTTAAACCCTCTTTTAAAGGGTATAGTGGGTATCCTTTTTGTTTATGTATTTCAGTTAATGAGGAAATAGTTCATGGATTTCCATCGGAAAGAGTAGTTAAAGATGGGGATTTAGTAAGCGTAGATTTTGGTATCAATAAAAATGGATATTACAGTGACCAAGCATTTACCAAATGTGTTGGTAATGTTTCTGAGGTAGCAAAAAAAATATCTAAAGTTACAGAAGAATGTTTATATGAAGGTATTTATAAGGCTACTATAGGTAATAGAATTTATGATATATCAAGAGCTATACAATCACACGCTGAGCAAAATAATTTTGATGTGGTTAGAGATTTCTGTGGTCACGGTGTTGGATTTTGTGTACACGAAGATCCTAAAATACTTAATTATGTATCAAATAACATTAATTGGAAATTAAGATCCGGTATGGTTATTGCTATAGAACCTATGTTAGTTGAGGGCGCATATGAGGTTGATATAGAGCCAAATGGATGGACAGCGATAACTAGGGATAGAAAACTAAGTGCTCATTTTGAAATGAGTATCGCTATCTTTGAAGATGGTCCAAAAATATTTTCAAAGTTATAGGGGGTATAATTATTATGAATTTAAAAGAAACAATTAGGGTAGTTAATGAAGCGATAGAAAGATCTAAAAAATTAACTACTAAAGATAGAAAGAAATTGAAAAGTTCTACATTTTGTGGTCCAAACAGAAGTTTCCCGGTCCCAGATTGTGCTCATGTAAGAGCTGCAAAAGTCTATTTAAATAAATCTAAATTTTCATCTGCTACTAAAAAAAGAATCGCTGCATGTATTAATAGAAAAGCTAAAGCATTGGGATGTCCTGGAACAAAGCCTGCTAAAGCTAAAGGTGCTGAAGATAGAATAAATAATGATACTCAAAAAATTATGGATAGTGAAATATTTGAGTACACCAGAAAATTAGTGGATGAATCTATTGAAAAGGAAGATATGGATTTAAATTTTGATACAAACAGTTAGTTATATTTATTTTAATTTGAAAGGGGGAGTTTTGTGATATCTAAATCCGCTATAGATGCTTATGGTAAATGGGATGATAATGAAGATTATATTAGATGGTCTAAAAAAATATTCGATTCCATTATAGTGGGAATCTTAGTCGTAGATGTAGAAACAAAAATAATTGTAGATGTTAATTTTGCGGCGTCGGTAATGATAGGATCTAAAAAGGAGGATATTATAGGTAATATTTGTAGTAAATGTTGTTGTTTATTAAAAAACGGCAAGTGCCCTCTTGATGGCACAGATGTTATTATGGATATAGAAAATGAAGAATGTGTTTTACTGAGAAAAGATGGTAGTGAGTTAGACGTTTTAGTTACTATTACTAGCGCCTTAAAAAATAATCGGAGATTCCTAATAGAAAATTTTGTAGATGTAAGTAATTTTGTTGGTAGTGGTAAAGAGTGGGAAAAAGCTGAAAAACTGTTACATGATAATATTCTACGGATAAGAAATGTTAAAAATCAACATGATGAAGACATTGTAGACCAGGGGTTGATGAGAGAGTTGTATAAAGCTTTACATCGA
>JGI10211J34971_10002220_pt1 | contig 15927 bp, 7 predicted proteins | sample Etolagsediment_FD_34971 | JGI IMG/M metagenome (IMG submission 34971) | reverse complement strand
GGTTCATATTCAACTCTATCTTTAGTTACAAAATCACCATTTATTACTATATCATTTCTTTGTTTACACCACTCTACAGGTCTAATCAAACTTTGATTTGTAGTAACTCCTGGACCTTCATAGGCTAATGTTCTTACAGTATCTAGAGTTGTAATTCCTATGACAGTTCTAGGATCTTGATACAATCTAAAAGATTGCCCTTTTGAAGAATTGTTTTTTAATTGTAATTTATCTCCAACTTTCACTGTTTCAAGTATATCTACTAGTACAACATCAACATCAGGTGTTCCTTTATAGAAAATAATCTTAGAAGTAACACCCTCTTTTGGAGGATCAGCAAATTCAATAATACTTCCACCAGTAAATCTATAAGCCTCTCCAGGAATTTGAAGAATACCATTAATAGTAACAATTAATGTTTGTGCTATATTAATATTAGATCCTTTAGGAGATTCAATAGCATACTGTTGATCTGCAATTGTTAATGGGAATCTGGTTCTTTCTCCATCAAATAGTTCATCTAAACTATCAAATACATCAAGTTCACCTATTGTAAATCCATTAAATGTATCCCTATAAACTTCAGAAACAGAAAGTTGGAACTCAGAATATGGAAGACTTGTGTCTGTTTGAATACCAGTAGTTCCTCCTATAGAAAGTCTGAGTATTTCACCTTCTTTATATCCAAATCCTGGACTTACGATCTCAAAATTTATGACACTTGATCCTTGTCCAACAGCAATATCAACTTTTGCACCAGTACCAACNCCAGTTGGTGAGTCAGAACTATAAACAAGGGGAATTCCAGAGTATGGAAGTGGGGCATCNATAACAACAGTTGGAGGATTATTTTCATCCAACTCAGTTCCNAAACCAGTTAATGTAATACTTGTTACAATACCTCCACTTACATTAGCAACACCGATATTTGTTACTGTAGCTATTCCCGTTGTAGAAGTAATAATACCAACATTTACTGTCTGAATTCCTGTTCTATAACCAGAACCACTATTTCCAATACTTATTGATGTAATAGTACCTGCTGCTGAAACAAATACTGATGCACCAGCAGAGACTAATGGTTGATAACCAAAACCAGGAGTTGAACCAACAGATATAATAGATCCACCTCTAGGTATTGTAGCTCTATTTGGATCATCTTCAGATGAAACACTATCACCAAGATAGGTAATACTTGTGACACCAGCAACTTCAAGGAAACTATAATCTCCTACTGATGATTGAGCACCTTGAGGTTCCTGAAGAATATTAGAATTTAGGACAATAGCTTGATTTGTTGCAAATCCAGTAATATTATTACCTTCAGAAGTAACAGTGAATACTTTCTTTTGACCATCAAATTGACTTTGTATATTATCAAAAGTATAATTTGTACTATAAGTATCAACAGTGTCATTTTGAATTCCACTTCTCATAAAAGTTCTTCCTTGAAAAGAAGAATAGGTTGTAATACCAGACCAATCTCTTTCATCTGGACTTCCAGTTGTTGTTCCAATTGGAGTAGCACCATATGGTGCGGAAGCAAAATGTACAGTATTATCTACAATATTATAATTACCACCAAGAAGATTTACAGAAGTTCCAATATTATGAGATGCAACTTCTGTTCCTAACTGAGCCCTTAAGACTTTAAATTTATTTGTAGCTCCAACTCCAATATTTTGAATCAGCATAATTTCGTCATCAATCTGTATGAGATCATTTGACTTAAATGATGAAATACCAGTTACTGTAAAATCAACATCAAATATTATATTCTGATCTAATTGAGTATCAATTTTTACCTGTGTAACAGGTGCTTGTACCATATTATCAATTGCTAAAAGAGCTCTTGCATTTTGATTTGTCGATACAATCTGATGGAATGTACCAATACCAAGATTTGTAATATCTAAAGTAATTGGAGTTGGTAATAATGCATCTGCAGCACTTTTTGCAAAACCTACACTTCTATTACTATACTTAACAATATAAAGAGTAGATGGTAATTTGTCTGTTGATATACCTAATACTGATGTTGTTGCAATACCAATCGCATTAGCTGTTGATTGAGAAGAATTTTCGTAATTATAAGTGACTTTTTCACCAGTTACAAAATAATGATCATCAAGAATTACTCGATTGTTGTTAATGTTTACAACAGATGAACTATTTCCCTCAAATGTTCTTTCAAATATTGGAAGACTATTATGATTCAGTTTAAATGCAGTTTTCTTATCAAACTCTGTTCCAGTATAAGTTCCATATTCAGAAAATAAAATATTGTTATTTAAATCAATAGATGAAATACCAACAATATTATTATAATTTTTAAGAGAAATGCCAAATGCTCTAATTTCAACATCAATATTTGGTATTGGAGTATAAATTAAGTTTGTTTCTGTTCCACTTGTAGAAACTCCTACTGTACCAAGACCAGATGATGTATTAATTTTAGCAAATTCAACATATGATTGATTTGAATCATTATTAAGTACATTAATTTCAAATAATTCATATTCATTATTTGTAATGTCCTCAACAGAAACAATATAATATTCACAAGAGAAGGGATCGGAATATGATGCAACTATTTCTGCAACTGGAGATGAAGAAGAAGCTATAGCTACAGAATATGATGATAGGTTTGTAACAACAAGATTTGTCGTCGATACTCCTGTTGAACCAGAAGTACTAATTGCAACCACACTAGTATTTGCAGTAACAGCTGTACCTACAGTTGGAATTATATCAACTTTAATTTGACCACCATCTAAATATGCAAAATAAGTTCCAAATCCAGAAAAACTTGTAATACCAATATTACTATCAATATCACCATATTGAAGTATATTAACAGTAGATCCAGTATTTAAAATATTTAACTCATTACCAAAATAATTATTATCTTGATCCTCAAGTTGAACTAAAAGTTTTGCTGCCCTATAAGTAGAAGAAATAGATACAATATTTGTAGTTGTACCCACAGATACGTTTGTACTAGCTGTAGATATTTGTACAACATCTCCAAGATTTGTAGAATTAATACCTACTACATTATCTAATCCACTAAATGTAAAGTATGAAATTTGATAATTATTATATTCAAAAAGATTTGGATAAAATGCAAGACCCCATTGATCCCCCGCATCAATATAATCAAAATAACCTAAAGGAGTAATCGTATCCAAAACACCATATTGGTTTATGTAACCAAGATCTTTATTTTGAAGAACAGAAACAATACTAAATTGTTTTCTATCTCTTAATTCAGTATCTTGTACAAGAGTAAAGATTTTATTGAAAGTAAACTTATCATCAAAAAAGTCAACAATTGAATATGAAGTACTTCTTGCGTTACTGTTAAATTGATCACTAAAATCATCAATATCTAATACTCTGTTCCCTCTTGATTCGAAATAATCAACCAGAATACGATTTTCAAAAATAATTTCGTTAGAAACTATTTTTCCACTACCTATTCTAAGAGTAGTTTCAGTAGCATCATCAAAATCTGGGAAACAACTAAGACTACCTTCACCTATAAGATCAATAACTGTTTCAACATCAATATCAACAGCAGAAACAATACCTACCGCATCATTATCGATGACAAGATCTGCAAATTTTTCAAATCCAGCAGTGTGATTTAATGCACTTACTGGATCATTCCAAGTATCATAATCAACTCTTGATTTCAGAGAGTATGAGAAATTTTGATAATATTCATTATTTGGAAGAACTTGTAGATTATCGTTCAAAAATCCAGAATTTGTTTGCCAACCATCAATAAATGTTGCTCCTACTCCCAATTCGATAATTGAGTCAAAATCAATTTTTGAACTAATAGTTGATTTAATTTGGGATGTCTCTGATTGAATAATATCTCCAATTTTTAGATCATCTTGTGTAGTTACAAATAAGTATTCACTCACAGGATCCCATCTTTCCACAACTCCAACCGAATTATCAGTGAAAACTTTTTCGCCACTTAAGAAGTTTGATATTTTTAACTTTGATTCAAAAATTGGGAAAAATGATTGAGGAGTAATTGTTGCTGCATAAACAGAAGTTACATTACCTGGATACTCACCATTTTCAAGATAATCAGAAAGACTATATTCGACATATGCACCAGCTCCACCTAATTGACTATCAAGTCCAATAACTTCAAAAAGTGCATATTCGTAATTTTCAGAGTTATAACCTTTTCCATCAGTTCCAAATCCAATCGCAATATTTTCTACGATAATAGATTCACCAATCTTGAATGGCCAATCTTTTTCGTCACTAAATTGTTTTGATAAAGTAAGACGTACTACTTTATTTGATGGTGAATAGGTTACAGAACTGATTCCATAATTACTTGAATTATTAATAGGAATAATAGATGGAGGTACGTTATTCAAAGAAATTGTATTTTGAAGTATTGTTACTTCGTTATCTTCAAGTTCATATGTTAAATCTACATCTGTTATTTGTTTATTAGTTACTCCATCAACAACAACAAGATCAGGTGCAGTACTATAGTTAACACCTGAAGAATTAATTCCTATAGATTCAAAGGATACAAGAGGATCAATCTTCAATATTTCTGGTAAATTTGCAACGGCATTCAGAGTCTTATCTGATGGATATCCAAAACCAATATAGTTAAATTTCCAATTTATTATACTTCCAATAGTAGTACTATTAGGTTGTATAAGAGCACCAGTTCCTGTATTACTTCTTACTGATGTAAATCCTGGAAGAGATTTATATCCAATTCCTTTATTAAGAGGATAAAGTTTAGATATTGGACCAAATGCAGTTCTTGAAGTTGTATCATAAGATATTACGGAGTTTGTTGAACCATATGAGGTTACGGTATCTCTATTAAATGGTATATTATAATCAAATGTTAAAGAACTTACACCGACAACACTAAAATCACCATCAAATTTATTTTTAATAACATTCAATTGGTTATTATTAAAGACAGTATTATCAATAAGAATTCTTTCCTTAACTGGAGTTATAATATCAACATTGTCAAGCTCAAAGTTATACTTCAAGTTATTTGGAATATTTTCACTTACATAAAGATTTAAATATGCATTAGTATCTACACCTATAACACCCGATTTTGTAACTTCAAATGATTCAGATTCATTTGCTATCCAGAATTTGTTCATATATTCAGAATCAGAATATATGAACATATCAAATGCAGAATATCTTAATCCAGAACTTACAAATGATAATGAAGAATCTGATAAATTAAATCTTATGTTTTGATTTTTTTGAATTCTAACTTCAGGGTTTATTCTGGAAATGGTTCCTGTAGTTGCAGATCCTACATTAATAAATTTCGGATTTTGTTTTCTTAACTCAGAAACATTTTTAACTAATTTAATCTTATCATTTTCTTGTGGATAAACATAATAAAGTCCATTATCATCTAAATTTTGAGAAGGGTCGTTTGATGTGTATATGATTTTATCGCCTAATCTATACTTATTAGATGGTACAGTAAAAGTATTTAAAAACGTGTTGATTCCTGTAGGTTCAATAGTATCTGGATCAAATACAATTCTTCTATTATAATCATTATATAAAACATCAATTTTAATAGTATTTTTTGGATTTAGATCCATTGTAATTCTGTCACCCCTCTTAAGGCCATGAGTCTGAGCAGTAGAAACAGTAACTACATTTTTAGAAACTCTTCCTTTTAATACTGATAACTTATTAGTTTTAAAACTATGATAACTTCCAAGACCTACAGAGTTTGTAAAATATAATAATCCACCAGTCTGACTTCCAACACCAACATAATTTCCTGAAATACTATCAATACCAACTCTTACTGTTGCAATTCCAATAATATCCTTTGATATTGGAACTGCAAAAATATTTCTTTCAGATTCAAGACTAAAAATTGATGTACTTGTAACACCACTCCAACACTGAATAGAAGTACCTCCATTAGTATAATATATCATCGGAGTGTTTAATTCCAAATCGTGATCTGGAAAATAAACTTGTTGTTGATCTAAAATAATTTGTGTTATACCAACTCCAGGATTTGAAAAAGTAATTGTAGTTGCAGATCCTACGGAATTTGTTCCAATACCAAGTGATTCATTAGGTGCAAAATAATATTCTTTATTTGTTGGAAGATATTTTGTTGTTGATATAGAAGCCGCAGTAAATATTATTTTTCTAGGATCATCTCTGACAAGAGTTCCTGCAGAATGAGCAACAGATAAAGTATTATCATATCCTCTGATAACTCTAAGTCTATTTGAATTAGTGTCAATATTCAATACTTTAAATTTTTCTCCTTCAATTCTTACAATATCATTAGAAGAAATTGTACTTGGATTTAATAACCCAGAAACATAGATGAAAGTAACAATACCAGTTACTGTATCAGTAGGAATTCCAAGAGATGTATACCATCTTGAACTACTAACTCCAATATTATAAGAACCAGAGAAATTTTTAAAATCAAAAGAAAGACTGTCAATAAAAACCGTATCGTTTATCAGAAAATTATGTGGTTGAGAAGTTAAACCAACAAATCTGGTGTTTATTGTTGATGATGTAAATTCAACCTCATCAAAGAAAGTTGTGGCAAGACTTACATTATCTACAGGTTTTCCTTTTACTTTAGATACCTTCCAGTTGACATTTCTTCCTTCAGTTCCTGTAGTATCAAATATTACTTTATCATTTACTTTATAATTTTTACCAGAATCTAATATTGTAAGAGAATCTATAGACCCTTTTGTAGTAGAAGTTACATCTAATGATTGTTGTCTTATTTTATTTGAGTTGAAAATATAGTCATACTCACGATTTCCACCGTTAGTGGAGTAATATGTGGTATTTCTCAACCAACCATCAGACTCAATATCAAAATCAGTCTGATTGGATATTGATCTGAAGTTAAACTCAATAGGATTAGATTTATAACTATTTCCTATCACATAAGGAAAAATTGGTCTTCTAAATTTATTAAAAGGCCCAGAAGAATCAATATTTTCTGAAATTGTACAAAAATATGCATAAACACCATTTGGGAAATCTGGTGTCACACAAAATCTTCCATTATAAATGTCAAGATCACCATTACCAGTAAAAATATAGTCATCAACAAAGAAACCATTTGGAAATGCGTCATATGAAGGTCTATTAATTGATGTGGTCCTTAATTTATAACCACTTTCCATCCTCTTTATAGAACCAGTACCATCTATATTACTAAATCCATATGGTCCATAAATTGGATTACCATCATATGCCCACCCTACAATAGGAGAGTGGTATAAGTTATCTATTTCCTCTTCATTAGAATTTATTGTTAAATCGAAACTACCATACTTTATATTATCTTTGTCAAAACCATTTACTGAATTCAATGATTTTCTCAGAGCTCTTGGTAAATATAGTGAAGAGTATTGTAAATTTTCATTTGATATATTTTCCTGTATAAATCCATCATCATCTAAAATATTATTATAATTTCTTTCAAAAAGATTGACATTCCATGAATTAATATTTGTATTAACTCTTGCTGCTGAACCAGCAGGAATTACGTCTATAGTCGTTTTTCCTGCCTCGTATCCTACACCACCTTTTGAAACAACAACTCTTTCAATTTGTCCATTTGATATAATCGGAACAAGAATTGCATAGTCTCCAGTATCACTGATAATATTTAAATCTGGAGGTGAATTATATCCACTTCCTGGAATATTTACAATAACATCTACAATTTTACCATTGTTTATAATTGGAGTCAGTTTAGCTCCAGTTCCAGATTCAAATGTAACTTCTGGTTGTCTTACAAAATCTATGATATCTGAAGATCCATAACCAACACCACCATTTGTAAGATCTATAGATTCAATCGATCCTCTGAATATTGGTTGAACTTTAGCATCATATAATAGTATATTACCGATAAAAGGATACTCACTAATCAACCAATTTGATCCATCACTTATTAAAGTATAAATGCTACATGGAGTTTCTATTTCTGCTACAGTATCAGTCCAGGCAAGTATATTACTAGGAGTAATTATGTTTTCAACAATTGGAGATTCAATGATAAAAAGTTCTTGAAAGTCTTCAACAAAAGTTTTATCATAAGATGCTGCAGCACCTTCAACAGTAACCGTAATTGGTGGATAGTTGAATGAACCTAATCCAGGATTTGAAAAATTAATAATAATACCATTATCATAATAATAATCTCTTGAAATGGTTCCAATTCCAACCTCTGTCAATGAAAACTCATTATCATTTACTTTTACTACATAATAATCTTTATCCTCCCTAAGTTCTGAAACTTTAGGAGTACCCTCATAATATCTTACAATTTCTTTTGACTGATATCCGTGACTTTTAATTTCTACTCTATTTGATGCAGTATTAACGCCAACACTTGGAATAGTTCTCTTTTTATTTTCGTAATTAATACCAGGATTTGTAATAACAACAGAAGACACTACCTGTTTTAATTTTGATGCGACAAAATATTGAGTTCCTTCTCCATATTCTGTGATATCAACTGTATTGATACCTGCTATAGCATCACTAGACGTTGTATGTAATTTGACTGAATTTTGACCAGTTACTTGAATAAAATATTGACTCTCTGTAGTAAGACCTGTTATGACCTTTGTACTTCTAGGTTCATATATTACACTTTCACCATCTGAGAATTTATGATCATCAGTAAAAATAATTTCATCCGTTGTTAAGTTAACCTGTAATGGAGAATTTGCAATAAAAGAATTTTCATGAACTATGGAAATCATTCTTGCTTCAGCTGAAGCCCCAGTTCCATTTCCTCCAGCAATTGTTATTGTTGGAGGTGCATAATATCCTAATCCACCATCAATAACATCAAGTCGTTTTAAATCACCCCTTACATTACAATTACCTGTTGCTCCAACACCAATATCATCATTTATATTTAAAACAGGTGGATTAATAATATCATAACCTTCACCACCACTTGTTATAGTAAAGTCAACAATATTTCCATAGTACACACTGTTCTGTGACTTATAGTTACAGAGTTCTACACCATTTACAAATATACCAGTATATCCAGCTTCTGTGATGTTATTTTTACTTTGATTTACTGGACTTGTTATTTTTCTGTATATTCCTTGAGGTTCAATATTTTTTTTGTAGAATTCAAGATATGAAATTGATGCGTCAATTACAGAACCGTTAAAAATTAAATATATTTTTTTAAACAGATCTGCTTTACTTCTAGAAAGTTTTATGCTTTTCTCATTTACTCTATAAACAAAATACGATCCAGATGGAATACCTTCAAATCCATTACCATTTGATTCAAAATATATTGAATCACCAGTATAAAACCCATGATCTGGTATACTAGATGGATTTACGGGTAAAGTTAAAGTGTCAGTACTTATTAGAGAAGTACTAAAAGTAATTTTTTTACTATAAGGATTTATTTGTAAATTATAGTAGTTTGGAATTGAGTTTGAAGCAACTAATAAATCTCCGTTAAACTTTGCATAAGTATTTTGTACGTTTCCAATATAGTTATTGAGATATGAATACTTTAATGAATTACCTCTCAAAAGTTGATTTTCAATATAATATTCTTCAGGTAATCTAATACTCTGAGTGAAATTAATAATAACTTCAGTGTCTGAAACAATTCTTACAACAGTTCCAGGTATCGAATAAGATCCATCAAAATTTTCAATCAGAACTGAGTAACCTTCTTGTAAGAAATGTTTCTCATAAAAAATAAACTGATAAGAAAATGCATTGATATCTACTACTTCTAACTCAGCAACTTTCCATTTTGTCTTGATATTTAAAACGTAATTATTATATTTTTTACCTGATACTTCATATCCCAAAGACTTTATTTTTACAGTATCATCTCTTAGATAATAATAATTCGGTTTATTTTGTACAAAATCTTTTAACGTAGATGTAAACTTAACTCGTATTTGTTGAGAAGTGTCAATTCCAACATAAGCATAAGAATAAGAATCTAAGGATATATTCGTTTTTTTAGAGATTTCAGTAATTACACCATCCACATTAAAAAATTGATTGGATGTTTTACCACTATATGCAATACCAACTATTTGATTATCAATATCATATGTTTGCAAATTTCCATATTCAGGAAAACCAATCGTTGAATCAACATCAATAACTGTTGCTCCAACAGATACATTATTAAGAATTTTTGTAAGAGGGTTTGGTTTGAATTCACCATAAATTGAACCAGTTACATCAGTGTCTCTTGAATAACCAGAGTCAACACTTATTTGATAATACTGATAATTTTCATATGGTATTTGTTGAACATTTGTGACTGAACCCCTTGCCCCAGTCAAAGGTTGAAAAATAGTTAAATCTTTCAATTCTAAAGGATCGCCAGAATATCTTTCGACAACATAATCTTTTGTTACTTTATAGTCGGCATTTGATGGAGTAAAAAGATACTGAGAAGGTTTAATAATCTCAACATCCTCACCATATAATGCTCTAAAAAGTATCTCAAAAGATTGATTTGTTCCTTTTGATTTGTAAAAAGAATCTGAATTGAAAATAAAATTTCTTTGATCTAGTCCAGAATATAAATTTCTTTCCGTAAATCCAGGAATAACTTGTCTTTTAAGTTTCTTAAAAAATTGTTGAAGAAAAAGAATATTTAAATTATGTACAGTAGATCCAGAACTGTGTGCATCTATTTCAGATGTAGAAAAAGTTAATTGATCTGGTGAACCAGATGTAATATAAGTAGTAATTCCACTGAATCCCCTAGAACAATTTACAAAAGATGTGGGAGTTTTTGATTTATAAAATATAATCTCATCATCAATTTGTATCAATCCATTATTATCGTTAAATCCTTCAGTCGAATCAACATCAATAGTTGTTGAAGTATAGTTCAAATCAGATGATAGTGTTGTAGAACTTACCAGATTATATAATTCATCAACTTTTACATATTGATCAATATTATTAATAATATCAATTGGTCCACTTTGATATTCTTGTGATATGTAATATTGTTCTAAAAATTCTGGTAAAAGAGGATAATCTTCACGAACGTATCGTGGGAGTTGACTAGAAACAATCTCTTGAAATTTAACTCTATCTACTGTCATTGACTTCTTATGAATAAGACGTTTGTGAAGAAGTACTCATACTTGTTGTATTTGTATTTGTACTTTCTGTTGTTGAACTACTTATAATAGATGTTACGGGTGTTCCTCTGACTAAAACATTTGAACCATAACTTGAAGAAACAATATAATTTGTTCCAGACACATCATTTCCTGAAGAAATATTATCAGTAATGACATTAACTATCGTATTATTTACATCCAGTTGGATATAAAGATCCTGAAGACCTATTACGTCATTTGAGTATGGAGTAGCAGATACTTCTATTAGTGGAGTACCACGACTTACTAATGTCGAGATAACATTTATAGGATTTAATCTGATTTCACCTTTTACATAATCAATTACACCTACATTTTGTTTAACAATAACTGGTTCAGTTGGAGAATTAAGTTTGAATAAAAAGACCGTTCCTGTTTTTAAATCAGCACCAGGTCTATCTCCAAGATATACGGTTCCACTAATACCACTTACTACAAATCCAGAAGATTTAATATTATAACCAACTAGTGTTCCATTAAATACTGCACCATGGCCATGATTCTTAATATAGAATTGATTGCCAAAACATATTTCATACTCTGCAAAAGTATTTAATTGGGAAACCAAATCTCTTCTCATATCAACTGCTGTAATATTAGAAGTAATTGATTCATGGCTATCATCAATAATTTTTTGAAATTTAGAATACTTAAATCTTGCACCAAATCTATTCAACTCTGATGAATCGGAATATCTAGTAATATTTTGAGTTACAATATTTTGCACAAAAGTTGATGATGGTGCAAGATTACTATTGTAGTAAACACTACAATTAGGTTCAACATAAAGATATTTTAAGTCAACAATTTCAGGTTTGATACCAGCAACTGAGTAACGTTTCATTTGTTGCTGTAAATTTTGTTTAATTGCACTAGACAAAAATACACCATTATATGGCTTGATACTGATAAAAACTTTTCCATATAGTGGTGGTGTCAAATCTTCCCCTCCAAATGCTGAAACAGATTCCGCTTCAGGATAAATTTGTGGAATTAATGCTTCATAATCAGAAGATGTCACAGCTCTATTTTGAGATGCATAAATCTGTGGAGCATATTTGCGAATAGAATCAATTGATTCTATTGACTTTCCACCATTAGAAACAGTATCTGTTGCAATATTAGATATTCCAGAACTTATTGCATCACCATTATTTTCTTGCAGTGTTCCGATAAAAGTAAAATTGTTTATACCATTTGCTTCTTCACCATGACTTGTAATATAACTTGCCTCAAGGAAGTTTTGATCTTCTAATTTGACACCAAATACACCATCTCCAAATAAAAGTTCATATCTTTCCTGATCAATTTCTTGAATGAAATATGCTCTTGTTGAATTTACAACATCAAATAAACTATGGAACATTTCAAACTTTCTTGATACAGTCGAATTTTGTGTATCTTTTACGATAACTGAAATTAAATCTGTATCAATTCCTGAGTTTGGTAATATAAATTTTTGTTGAGAATTACTACCATCGACTGTAAAAGTTTGTTTAATATAAGTTCCTTCATATACATTAATGTTGGTAAAATTGGCCGATCCTGTTGAATTTACTGGAACAGTAATATCATTTAAAATTGAAAATATAAAATTTCTTGTCTTATTCACTCCTGTTGATCTTGATGTTAAAACAGCACCAGCCTTAAGTGTCACAGCTACTGCTGTGGTATTTGAGACATCAACTGAAAAAGATACTTGAGCTACTGCAGCCTTTCTAGATCTTGGTACATATCCAATATTTCTCGCAAGAGAAACTACGTTTTCTCTTAATGTCGCACTATCAATGAATACTTCATTTGATACCATATTGGCATTATATGAAGTGATATACGTATTATAAGCTAACGTATCGATAATTGTACTTAGATTTGATCCTTCAAAATCATAATCTGTAAAATTTGAATTTGCTCGAAGATAGTCCTTAATGGATGTCTTAATCTGATCAAAATCTAAGTTGCTAAAATTGACTAAAGGCATTTACCTAGTGGGTTGTAATGCGAAAGATAATTGTTGTGTAGGAACATCGATACCAATAATGTCATATATGATTTGAACATTAAATTCATTATTATCGAAATCAGGTTCGACAATGACATTCCTTAAGTCAACTCTTGGTTCATAACTATTAATCGTATTTTCAATTTCAACACGAATAGCAGCAGAAGTTAAAGAGTCAAAGTTCTCAAACAATAAAGAGGATACTCTTGATCCAATAGTTGGTTCAAAAGGCTTTTCACCTGGAACTGTAAAAACTAAATTGCGAATTGAACGAGCTATAGCATTCTCATTTCTCAACACAATTAAATCATAATTTAATGGGTTGATTTGAAATGTAGCACTAACATCCTTAAAACCTTGACTGACTCTTTGTACCGGCACTTAATTGTCTACAACAATTCTGAGTTATTTATTCGACTAATTCATAGATTTTATTCAGTCAATGTAATTTGATTCTTTTTACAATCACAATCATTTGAACAACATTCTTCATCAGTAGATTCAAAGAAACCATCTTCATTTAATTTCTTTTGATTCTTTGGTGTTCTAAGATCGTGATTAATCTCTCTTAAAAATTGATTATCCATCTACAATAAATCCTTTTCTTTTATAATCTTTCTCTTGTATATAGTTTCCTTCTGGTATTTCTTGATCATCCCATATTGGTATGATTGATTCATTATCAAATCTAAAATCTGGATTTCTTCTAAAATGTACCTCAATTAATTTCTGATCTATAAATTCACAATTAATCCAATCGTATTTTTCTTCTAATCCCTTTAAGATATCTGGAAATAAAATAGGAGTATCTACCTTCTCCCATCTTGACCATTTATATAGAGGTTCTAAAGAGTCTCTCAACCCCCTGACAATAAGTTCTGGAGTACCCTGATAATAATCAATGGAAAGATGTTCACCTTGAAAGATTTCACACCAGAATTCACCTGGATGTAAATGTTCTGTAGAGTATTTCATATACTGAATTTTAGAGTATCGGCCCATTCCCATAAAATTCATACAAGGTCGAATAATATAAAAGTCAGGTCGAGGAACTTCCAGTCCAGCTGGACCACAAGTATAACCTAAGACCTGACTTAATTGTAATTTATTATAAACCCACAAATCTTCAGTATGAATTGAAGACCATTCATCAAAAACTGTGAGTTTGTAAGACATTTAACGACCTTGACCTCGATAAGGTTTTTTTGCTTTATTTCTGCTCGTTGCAGAATATTTTGTATGCTTCCCTGAACCCTGTCGAGTAGATTTGGGATGAGATTCAATAAGACCTGAACCACTCAGTGATTTTTTAAATTTAGCCATTACACATACTCTCTTTTTGTACCAATTGATTTCCAAACAACATAAGAACTTCCGAGTATCCCAAAAACACCAAGAAGTTTTAAATCTTTATGATTTATTGTGATGAGACCAAAACTCAAAAGACTTGCACATAATCCAAAACCAATTCGTTTCCAATAATGAGACCAACGAATGAGATAAACATTTTGACTTCCACAACTTGGACATTTCAATGATCGATTTTTACCTCTTGGATGCCATGTATAATCACATTTATCACAAGTGTTAATTGGTCGAAAGGTTTCCATGATCTGTTGTTTGAACCTTGATAGTATAAACAATAAAAAAAGGGGTGTCAACCCCTCTTTTGAAAAATCAAATGACTCTCATCTTTTCATGACCCACTCGAATTCGTGGATCACACCAAATCTCATAACCTGCTTCAATTGCATCTAAACAGAATGATACATCTTCACCACACATATCTTGTACTGCACCAGATTCAAAAACTTGCATCTTTGGTGCAAACCATGGATATTTCATTCCCTCATTTTCAAAAACTCCATTCTGAATCATCACCCATCCAAATCCAGTATAATCAACAGTAAATGGTTTCTTTCGTTTTGAAATACCATCTACCATTTCATGATTCATTACTCCACCATTATTACGGAAATCATCTTCTTCTAACCAATGAGCTACTGAAGTTGTACGACCATCTTCTGTACTATACCATCCAGCAACAATTTGTTTCTCTTCTCCCTCTTCGTTTAAAACAAGATCACAAAGTTGCCAGAACTTCTCAGTATTAAACACAATATCACTATCAATCCATAATTGATAATCATATTCCAATTTTCCATCCCATGGAATTTGATCTGGTCCACGAAGAACATTTGCACCAAGACATTTACATCTTGCAAAATTAACCATTGAACTATAATCTTGACTGATCTGAATACTCATCTGATTCTGCACCAAATCAAAACATAATTGAACAAAATTCTTTAAAAATGTATAAGAACATCCCCGTCCTGGAAGACAAAAGACAATTCTCTTCCCTCGCATTCTTTCCTTAATTGCATCATAGTCCCATTCAGGACCTTCATTCTTTTTTGATTTAGGTGATGCAGCCTTTATAGTAAAACCTTTAGCCATGAATTAGAATCACTCCATTTCAGTCTTCATTATACTCTCATATTTATCCCCTGTCAATTCATTTGATGTCTCTGATGTCATATACATCAACCCTATCCCTCCTACAAATATAATGACAAATATTGTCTTGAAAAATATTATCGGATATTGAATTAACCACCCAGCAATAATAACTTTCCAAAAATTCCAATATGGTCTCTCACGGCTTTTCATTAATAACTCCTCTCCTCCTTTAAT
>JGI10211J34971_10002215_pt1 | contig 15937 bp, 12 predicted proteins | sample Etolagsediment_FD_34971 | JGI IMG/M metagenome (IMG submission 34971) | reverse complement strand
TATTTTTTGATCTTTTAAAAATGAAAAATTCGTACAACTTTATTCTTGATATTTTATGCAATATTATGTCATTTTAATGTTAAAAATACATGTGCAAAAAAAATTTTTCTTTTCAAAAAAATGTGCGTAACACCCAGTATATAAATATTATAAAGGTGAGCAATCAGGAAACATTTTTCAGAAGCCACCTGAAAGTTGATTTGAAAAATGTCAGCATGATCGCGTGTGTTGATTCAGGCGAAAATTTTGTTGGGGGATTAGGGGGTGAGGGTGGTATTTGTATCCTTATTAACACTGAACACCGATTAACGAACGCTGAATTTCGAAGTGGAATTCTCGTTCTTATCATCATTGGGTGTTCGGAGTTCATTCTTCTCATTTCCGACACTTAGCAGTGCCAGCGGCACGACCGACATTGTAATCCCGGATTTCAATCCAGGTAATGCAGGGCACGGTGGTGTTGGTGAGGTAGGGGGGAAGGTTTTGGGGTTTTTTATTGAACACCGAATGTCGAACACCGATTTAAGAATTTCGAAGTGGAATTCTCGTTCTTATCATCATTGGGTGTTCGGAGTTCATTCTTCTCATTTCCGACACTTAGCAGTGCCAGCGGCACGACCGACATTGTAACCCTGGATTTCAATCCAGGTAATGCAGGGCACGGTGATGTTGGTGAGGTAGGGAGGCCAGACCAACCAGGGCTAATAGCCAAAAGGCTTACTGTTCACCAAACACCGATTATATTCTCTATCCCACTCAACTTACAATCTTTTTCCCTACTTTTATCCCATCATTTAACAACAAAGCATTATGGATAGCCGGACATCGTACATCAGGAGACTGCCATTTTTGTGTCGTCTTATTTTAGGTTTGCCTCTTACGCATACCTGCTACCATAACTATCGGGTCATTATTTGGTATTTTTGTGATAGCTCTGAGGTGTGTTTGATCAAATAAAGCAATTGCAGGATTGATATGGCTAAGATAAAAGTACAGAATACAGAGATTACCATTATTCACTTCAATGAGAGTGACTATATTTCCTTAACGACATGGCGAATGCAAAGGAAAGCGAAAGTCGGGCTGCTGACATCATTAAAAACTGGCTCAGAAACAGATATTCCCTGGAATATTTAGGTACATGGGAGCAGATCAATAATCCAAATTTTAAAGTGGTCGAATTTGACCACTTTAAATCGCAAGCCGGGTTGCCGGGTTTTGTGATGAGTGTTTCAGAATGGATAGAAAAAACCGGAGCCATTGGAATATTTGTACGAAAAGGTAAGTATGGAGGAACCTTTGCTCATAAAGACATTGCCTTTGAATTCGGTTCTGCAATAAGTGTAGTGTTCAAGTTATATCTGATCAATGAGTTCCAGCGATTAAAGGAAGCCGAACATATCCAACTGGGATGGTCAGCCAGGAGAGAACTAACAAAAATTAACTATCGCATACATACTGATGCCATTAAAGAACATCTGATTCCGAAAAAAATCACCAACAGTCAGGCTTCATTTGTTTACGCCTCCGAAGCAGATGTGTTAAATGTTGCCTTGTTCGGAATTACAGCTAAAGAATGGAAAGACTTGAACCCTGATTTAACAGGAAACATGCGGGATTATGCTACCATGAATGAGCTGATATGCTTAGCAAATCTTGAAAATTTAAATGCTGTATTTATTAACGATAAACTCACACAAAAAGAAAGGTTGATCAAGTTAAACCTGATCGCGATTCACCAGATGAAGGTTTTACATGAAGTTGATAATAGAAAACTCTTAAAATAATGAAAAATCTAACCAATATACTTTATACAATCCTGATTTGTTTGATTAGCACTCAGGTGTACTCCCAGGGAAAGCAGGCCAATATTTGGTATTTTGGGGTACAGGCAGGAATTGATTTTAACACAGGTAGTCCCATTGCTCTAACAAATGGGTCATTATCTACTCAAGAAGGATGTGCATCTATATCCTCAGAAAATGGATTGCTTCTGTTTTATACTGATGGATCAGATGTTTGGAATAGAAACCATGAAAAAATGCCAAATGGTTATGGACTTTACGGGAACGAATCAAGTACGCAGTCAGCTATTATTATTCCTCACCCAGGTAATGATGATTTATATTATATACTTACTGTAGACGCTGCAAGGGCAGATATTGGAGGAAGAAAGGGGTTAAATTATTCACTTGTAGATATGACGCTTGATGGAATGGATGGAGATATTGTGTCTTCGGTAAAAAATGTAACATTGGTAGCACCATTATGTGAAAAAGTCACTGCTGTTAATCACTCTAATGGAATAGATATTTGGGTTATAGCTCAAAAGTGGGAAACAAACTCATTTTATTGTTACATAGTTACTACTGATGGAATTAATGAAACACCGATAATAAGCAATGTTGGTATAATTATTAGCGGAGGAGACCCAAATAATGCAAGGGGCTATATGAAAGCTTCACCTGATGGAACAAAGATTGTAAAGGCAAATGCAGGTTTAAGAAATGTGGAAGTATTTGACTTTGATAACTCCACGGGTATTATTGGTAATGTTTTTTCAATAAATATACCAGACACCGATCCATATGGCATTGAATTTTCACCTAACAGCAGCTTGTTATATATTGGCTCATGGCAAGCAAATTACCCCTATTTCTTATATCAATTCAACCTTGAAGCCGGGTCAATACAGGAAATAATAAATTCTGAAGTGTTAATTGCAACCGGGACACAAGGGGCATTACAACTTGGACCTGATTATAAAATATATGTTGCACAACATAATAGCAACTACATTTCAGTTATTAATGACCCTAACGAGATCGGGTTAGATTGTAACTTCCAATTTGAGGCTATCAATTTAGATGGGAAAATCTGTACATCTGGATTACCCCCATTTATACAATCCTACTTCAAAGATCCCACTTTTACCGCTCAGCACTTTTGCCTGGGAGATGCCACCACCTTTGAGATAGACAATACCAACGGAATTGATTCAGTGTATTGGAAATTTAACGATTTTCCCAATATGCCCAATGATACCTCCACACAGTTTAGCCCGGAGTACGTTTTCTCCAATACAGGTACTTACCATGTTGATTTAACAGTCTATTCGGGCTTGCTTGAAAAAACAGTGACACAGGACATCACCATCAACCCCATCCCGGAACCCAACCTGGGAAACGACACGATGTTCTGTAATGCAGGCTTTGTGATCACCCTGAAACCCAATTGTGATGGCACCTACCGCTGGAATGATTTCTCCACCGGCCCGGAGCTGGTTGTAAGCGACACCGGCACCTACTGGGTGCGTGCCACCCTGAACGGCTGCAGCCAGACCGACAGCATCCACATCGGGCTTTATCCGCCCTCACTATTAGATGAAACCAATTTGAGCATCAACGATGCCGGTTGCGGACAGCCCACGGGTTCCATCACCGGGCTACAAGTCAACGGGACAATGCCCCTCGAATTTTTCTGGATCGACCTGGCAGGAGATACCGTGGGAACCCAACTGGATTTAACAAACCAGTTCGCAGGCAGTTACGCGCTGAATGTGACGGATGGAAATGGTTGTGAACACCTGTTGGGTACATACTCCATACAGGACAATGGATCGCTACAGGTGGACTCGGTACGGTTTGCCAATGTTCACTGTGATCAGCTTACAGGTGTCATCACCATTTTTACCGGCTCACTTACCCCCGATTTGCTCAACTACAGCATTGATGGCGGGATTAATTATTACCAAAACAGCGGGATGTTTACTGGCTTGCCCCCCGGCATCTACAACATCAAGATAAAAGATGCCAATGGTTGTATTGGTGAATACGATCAAAACCCCGTGCTTATTGAAAATATTTCCGGTCCACAGATTATCGGGGTGGACATTGTTGCCGAGGACAACAACCTGAGCAATGGCAGTGTCAACATTCACACCACAGGAGGAAGTGGCGACCTGACCTATTCCATCGGCAATGGCATCCCCAACCAACTCAACAACGGGCTGTTTATCAACCTGTCGGCTGGCAATTACCTATGTTCGGTAACCGATGCCTTTGGCTGCGATACGGCCTTTACGGTGTATGTTCCCCTTGTGATTACCCAAACCCTGGAGGCCATTGCAGGCTTTGGCAGTTCCTGTGTGGAAGATGCCGTGTTGGTGCCTTTGGAGCTGGTTAACTTTACCGCGGTAAAATCCTTTGTAGTCACCTTGCACTACAACCCCAACATTGTGATGTGCGATGGTTATGTGGAACTTAATCCACAACTGGAGTTGGGCGATTTTCAGGCCACCGTGCAGCAGGCCATAGGTGAAATTAAGCTAAACTGGCAGGGACAGGTTCCTGTAACGCTGGCCAATCAGGCACAGATGCTCCGACTCAAATACGATGGTCTGGGAGAAGGCATATCGCCCATCAACTGGGAAGCTGCCCCGGGAGAGAGTCATTTTTATGATGAAAACCTGCAGGAAATCAGTGCAGCTTACACCACGGGTGAAATACAGGTATTTAGTCAGCCCGAAATCCAAATGCAAAGCACCAAAAGTGTTTGTGTGGGCGATGCCCTGACCATCGAACCCATTATCACGGGAGGCAATGGACATAAAAAGTACACATGGAGCGGGCCAAATGGTTTTAGTTCCGGCGACACGCTGTTGAACTTTGATCCGGCAACTTCCCGGCAGGCGGGAACCTACACCCTGCTGGTAGAGGATACCATGAAATGTAAGAAAAGCACTACGGTGGAACTTATCGTGATGGAATCGCCGGTCATTGCCTTTTCCGGTTACGACACCCTGTTCGTGGAACCGGGTTATATTCTGGATGCCGGAAACACCGCCCAAAGCTACTGGTGGAACACCGGAGCCACCACCTCACAGATCACCATCGACACCACAGGCTTGTACAGTGTAGAGGCAGAATCAGATCAGGGCTGCAAGTCCACGGAGGCAGTTTGGATACTATGGGCAGGTAAGTCCTTTTTGATCCCCAATGCGTTCACCCCCAATGGCGACGGGCTGAACGATATATTTGGCGTTATCCCGCGACTCGATTACATCAACCAATACCGCATCAGCATTTTCAACCGCTGGGGACAGATGATCTTCAACACCTCCGACCTCAGCCAGGGTTGGGACGGAAGCTATCAGGGCAAGCCCTGTCAGGCAGGAGCTTATGTCTACCGGATCGTTTACAATGATTTTGGTATGGGTACGCAGGAAACCAAGGTGCTCGAGGGCACGGTGGTGTTGGTGAGGTAGGGGGGAAGGTTTTGGGGTTTTTTATTGAACACCGAATGTCGAACACCGATTTTTGAATGTCGAAGGAGGTTTCCACTTCTTAATTCATCATTCGTTAATCGATATTCATTATTCACCTGTTTAACTTCCTTTTTGAACACCGAATATCGGCCTGTCCGCCTACGGCGCGAAACACCGATTTTTGAATGTCGAAGGTTTTCACTTCTTAATTCATCATTCGTTAATCGATATTCATTATTCACCTGTTTAACTTCCTTTTTCACACCAGACTCTAACGATCCTGCCTACTTCTCACGATGGTGATTGGGATAAGCGTAAAAGGGAGATAGCCGGAAATGTCCATTCCGGATTCACGAAAACAAATCAGGTGGCTGGCTTGGCGGCAATACCGGTTCGGCGACAGAAGGATAATCATGGTAGGGTGAATTGATGGCCTGACTTACCGGATAGGCTTCCATCAGTGCTGTGTCATAGCTGCCAAGCAATGGCCACAGGGTTTCAATACTGGCTTGCGACAGCCACCTTTGTTCCTGGTCGGGGGTAAAAATAACAGGCATCCTCTGGTGAATGGCCGACATAAATTCGTTTGGCCCGGTGGTGATGATGGAAAAGGTGTTCAGTATCTCTCCTGTTTCATTTTTCCACGATTCCCACAGACCTGCCATGGCAAAAATGTGCTCTCCTTTCAGGAAGATGCGGTAGGGTGTTTTTTGTTTGTCTTTTTTCCACTCGTAAAATCCATTGGCCGGAATCAAGCAACGGCGATGTGCAAAAGCGGTTTTGTAGGCAGGTTTTTCACTCAGGGTTTCTGCACGGGCGTTTATCAGCTTGTTCCCAATTTTGGGATCTTTAGCCCAAAAAGGTATCAGCCCCCAACGAAAAAAACTTAGCTTGTCGGGCTCGGTATTGGTAATTACAGGCAGCCACTGTCCCGGCGCACAGTTAAACGCGGGTTTATACCGGTCGTCGAACACCTCCACGTTGAAGCGTTCGCTGATATGTTTTCCCTTTACCGATAACTGAAACCGTCCGCACATAGATACCAAGGTAGTTTATCCTAGAAGTTTTTTTATCAGCTCGAGCTGAATGGAAGCCACTTTTCGGTTGGCTACATTGCCGTTGATACCCACAAGCATATAGGCCATGGGCGAGAGTTTGTAATCGCAAAACACATGTCCTTCGCGGGTACGGTAAATTTTTCTAAAATGCTGATCCAGAGGCAGGCTAAGTGTAGTTAGCACCTGTTGCGCTTTTTTTATCGACCGCATAAACTCGATTTCATCAACGAGTTCGAGTTCGGGCAACAAATCGGAGGCGTAGTGCGTGAGTTGCGCGTCGGCCAGGGCATTTAAAAAACCAAGCAACGCCCTGTTTGTTTGAAAATCGTGTAATCTAACGAGGGTGTTCATGATACATGTCTTTGAGTTGGGTAAACAATTTTTCTTCTTCCGCAGTAAGGCGGGTGGGTATTTTTATTTGGATACCGAGATATAAGTCGCCTTTTTGGTCGGATTTCCCGTAAACGGGCATTCCTTTTCCTTTCAGGCGGAGTTTTTGTCCGCCTTGTGTTCCTTTTGGGATTTGCATCGATATAGAGCCGGTGAGCAGTGGGATTTGGATTTTTCCTCCGAGCACCGCCGTGAAAACATCCAGCGGTAGAACCATGAGCAGGTCATCGTTTAGTCGCTCAAAAACAGGATGCTTGGCCACGTGAAGGGTGATATACAAATCTCCGTTAGGGCCGCCATTAACACCGGGTTCTCCATTGCCTTTCAGTTTTATTTTTTGTCCATCGTATGATCCTGGTTTGGTGGTTATACGCAGTTTTTGGTCGTGGAGCTGCAAAACACGGGCACATCCGTTATAAGCTTCTTCGAGCGAAAGTTCCATTTCGGCTGAATAGTCACGTCCCTTCCTTTTTCGCGCGCCTCCGCCCGAAGTTCCGGCAAAACCAGCGCCTCCGCCGCCAAAAATATGGTTAAAAAAGTCAGAAAAAGCTTCCGGATCGCCTTGGTAGGTCTGGTGATAACCCCGTTGCCCTCCGGATTGATTATAAAACTGCGAATAATCAAACCCCGGATCATTTTCAGCCTGTGCCCCCTGTTTCCAGTTGGCTCCCAGCTGGTCATATTTCGCTCTGTTCTCGTCGTTGCTGAGCACTTGATAAGCTTCCGAAACCTCTTTAAACTTCTCTTCGCGTACAGGGTCGCCCTTGGTTTTGTCGGGATGGTATTCCTTGGCCAGCCGTCGGTAAGCTTTTTTTATTTCTTCTTTTCCGGCTGACTTTTCAACACCCAGTATATGATAATAGTCCTTGTATTCCATTTCGTTAAAATCAACGGATAAAATTAGCTAAAAAAATCAGACCAACGAATGAATTCCGGCGATTAATAAATGTTTAAGATTTTTAAGGGAAGCCATCATTAACTCAAGTTTCGCCTGTAATTTTTTGAGTCAATAAAATGTGATTTAATTTTGACCTTCGTGTGGCATGGCTAATAAGTTGTTACACAAGCTGCACAGAGAAGTCACAGATTTAGGAGGTTACACGGAGTTGCACGGAGAAGACACTGAGGTACACGGAGTGGGGAAAAGAAAATGAGAAAAAATAGGTTTAACTCCGAAACTTGAGTCATTAAATATCAACTCATGTAGTACATGCTTCATTGAAGACTAAACCATACCTTTGCAGCCCATGGAATCGTATGATGTGATCGTTATTGGTGCTGGTCCGGCCGGACTTCTGGCTGCCGGCAGGGCAGCCGAGAAAGGGTGTCGTGTGTTGGTATTAGAAAAAATGCGTCAGGAAGGGCGCAAGCTTCTGATCACCGGCAAGGGACGATGCAACATCACCAATGCCGCACCTATCGGCGAGTTTATCACCCATGTTTTCCCTGACGGGCGGTTTTTACGCAATGCTTTTTCTCGTTTTTTTTCGAAAGACATCATTGCCTTGCTTGAACGGTATGGGGTAGAGGTAGCACTCGAGCGGGGAGGTCGTTATTTTCCGGCCAGCGATCAGGCCTCTGATATCCTGAAAGCTTTGCTGGCCTGGGTTCACGAAAACAGGGTGGAAATTCGTACAGGTCATCAGGCCGAAAAACTGCTGATAGAATCGGGCAGTGTGATGGGTGTTCAGGCCAATGGAATACCCTACTACGCACTGCAGGTAATCCTGGCCACGGGAGGAAAATCATATCCGGCCACAGGATCAAACGGCGAGGGTTACGAATTGGCACGCAAAGCGGGTCACTCCATCGAAACTCCCTTTCCGGCGCTTGTGCCTTTGGAAACCGAAGGCAGTATTGCCCAAAAACTCCAGGGATTAAACCTCCGAAATGTGGTGGCCGCAATTTGGGTAAACGACAAAAAAATAGCAGAAGAGATGGGTGAAATGATCTTCACCCATTTCGGGCTCTCCGGTCCAATTATACTGACACTCAGCCGCATTGCTGCTCAGGAACTTAAAAAGCAAAATAAAGTAGAAATCTCTATCGACCTGAAGCCTGCCCTCGACGACCAAAAACTCGATGCCCGCCTGATTCGCGATTTGAATGAACACGGCAAGAAGAAGCTCGCCAATATTTTCCGATTCTGGCTTCCGGCGAGTATGGTACCCGTGTTTTTGGAAATACTGAAAACCGACCCTGAGAAGGATTGTCACCAGGTGAGTGCCCAGGAGCGCAAACAGATCCGAAACCTGATGAAAAACCTCCGCTTTAAGGTGTCGCATAACCGGTCGTTTAAAGAAGCCATTATTACGGCAGGAGGAGTAAAAACAAACGAAATTTCTCCAAAAACGATGGAGTCTAGATTAGTAAAAGGTTTGTTTTTTGCAGGTGAAATGATTGATCTGGATGCTGAAACCGGAGGATACAATTTACAAATCGCCTATTCAACCGGATGGCTTGCCGGCAATTCTTGCGAAAAAATCGGTTCGGTTTAAATTTTTTTCCGTTCGGTTATAATTTACTTCCAGATCGTTTTATACAACTAATATACAGATGGTTATCGCCTCATTCCGAAAAGGAAAGACCTGCGAATGAGGGGATGGAATGAAAAATAAATTTGCCTTTTTACCCGAAAAGGTTATATTGTCCCCATTACAAATCAAAAAAGAATAGAATTGATGATTGAAACAAAAATGTTTAATCCGGTTAACAAACCAAATTTCAACGAAAAAAATCAAATTGTAGATTTCTTGTTCACGAACCTGGAAAACTATGGTGATCCGAAATCGCATATCCAAAAATGTGCCGAATACGCCTTAAAAGAAACCTCCTCCTTTGGCGGTTTTATTTTGGTGTCATACGATGAAAAAAAGGCTATCTCCGGCGTGGTTATTGTCAATCAAACGGGCATGAAAGACTATATACCTGAAAATATCCTGGTGTACATAGCCACGCGGGGCGATATGCGCGGTCAGGGCATTGGAAAAAAACTTATGAACGACACCATCCAGATGTGCAACGGAAACATCGCTTTGCATGTGGAACCGGATAATCCGGCACGCTTTCTCTACGAAAAAGTTGGTTTTACAAGCAAATACCTCGAAATGCGACTAATTAAATAAGCCATGGCCATAGTTACTTTAGATGCGAAAAAACTGAAATCTAATTTTGTTTTTCTGCAAAATCTGTTCCGCAAGCAACAAATCCAGTGGTCGATAGTTACCAAAATGCTGTGCGGCAACAAAGAATATCTTACAGAGGTGCTGCAATTGGGTATAAAACAGGTGTGTGATTCCAGGGTGTCTAACCTCAAGGCCGTTAAAGCCATCGACCCGACAGTTGAGACCATTTACATCAAGCCACCGGCAAAGCGATCGGTGAGCAGCATTGTGAAATATGCCGACATCAGCATGAACACTGAAATAAGAACCATACAGCTGCTTTCGGAAGCCGCCCAAAAACAGAACAAAACCCACAAAATCATTATCATGATCGAGTTGGGAGAGCTGCGCGAGGGTGTGATGGGCGATGATTTCATGAAGTTTTATGAAGACGTCTTTCGGTTGAAAAACATCGAGGTGGTTGGTATTGGCGCAAACCTCTCCTGCTTGTACGGCGTGCTCCCCAATCACGACAAGTTAATCCAGCTTAGCTTGTACGAACAACTTATCGAAGCCCGTTTCAACCGACAGATTCCTTATGTGTCGGGGGGATCATCGGTGACCATTCCGCTCATTTTTCAGCACCTCCTTCCCAAAGGCATCAACCATTTCAGGGTAGGGGAAACACTTTTTCTGGGAACAGATGTGTACAACGAAAAACCTTTGAAAAAAATGCATACAGATGTTTTTCGCCTGTATTCTGAAATCATTGAACTTATCGAAAAGCCGATGATGCCAATGGGCGAGACGGCCACTAACGTTGATGGAGAATCCTTTGAATTTGTAGAAGACCTTGTCGGAAAAAAAACTTTTCGCGCTATCGTGGATATCGGGTTGCTCGATGTGGACCAGAAACATATTTTTCCGGTAGACGAAAACATCAGTTTTGTTGGAGCCAGTTCCGACATGTTGGTGATCGACCTTGGTGAGAATTTAAAAAACTACCAGGTTGGCGATTTACTCGAGTTTAAAATGGATTATATGGGCACTTTGCGGATCATCAACTCAAAATACATCGAAAAACGTGTAAAGCATTAGTTGCTAATGAACTCAAGTTTCGCATGTATTTTTTCGAACTCTTACATCTGATAGTCAATAAAATATGATTTAATTTTAACCTTTGTGTGGCATAGCTAATAAGTTGTTACACGGAGTTGCACGGAGTGGGGAAAAGAAAATGAGAAAAAAATTATAAATTTTAGCTGTTTTACTTGTTTTTCAACATAGAAGGTTCACAAAGAAAATTTCTGAACAGGAATGAAATCTGTAATTAGCAGTATATCAATGTCATTTATGTTTGATAATAATTTAATTATCTGATTTTCAATAAATAGGTTTAACTCCGAAACTTGAGTAATTAAATAGTAAATCTTAGGTCGGGAGATTATTTCTGAGTTTAAACAATTTTCATCCCAAACACTTCTGCAAAAGCTTCTTTAATTTTTTCCTGTACTTCGGATATTTCAACCGGATGTCCGAGTTCTTTTTCCAGGCTGGTTACTCCTTTTCCCTGAATGCCGCAGGGTACGATATAATTGAAATAGTCGAGGTTGGTATTCACGTTAAAGGCAAAGCCATGCATGCTCACCCAGTGGCTTGTACGCACGCCCATGGCGCAAATTTTTCGGGCTTTGGCCGGATGTTCGGTGTCGAGCCAAACGCCGGTAGCTCCTTCGGCACGCGTTCCCTGAATGCCATAATGAGCCAATGTACGTATGATGACTTCCTCAAGCTGGTCGATATACGATCGTATGGAAACCCCAAAGTTGTCGAGGTCGAGGATGGGATAGCCAACAATTTGTCCTGGGCCGTGATAGGTGATGTCGCCTCCTCTGTTGATGCGGTAAAAAGTTGCGCCACGTGCAGCGAGGAAATCCTCGTTTATCAGCAAATTGGCCGTATCACCGCTTTTGCCCAAGGTATACACATGCGGATGGGAGCAAAAAACCAGGTAGTTGGAAGTAGGCTGAGGTGTTTCGGCTTTCCTGTTCAGCTCTTTCTGTTCTACGATCTGGTTGAACAGTTTTTCTTGCTCATCCCAGGCCGTTTTGTAATCAATCAAACCTAAGTCGAGGTATTGAACCAGTGTGTTTTTCTGAAGGGTACTTTTCATGGTCAGAGGTTATAAATTACTTGCCCACATGGCGTTCGGCCCGATAGGAGGAGCGCACCAACGGGCTACTTTCCACAAAACGGAAGCCCATGTCAAGTCCGGCCTTGCGGTAGGTTTCAAACTGCTCAGGTGATACATATTCCTGTACCATCAGGTGTTTTTTTGTTGGTTGCAGGTACTGCCCGATGGTAACAACCTCGACGCCCACGTTACGCATATCGCGCAAGGTTTCCAGAACTTCATCTGGTTTCTCGCCCAGTCCGACCATAATACCCGACTTGGCCACAGATTTAGATTTGGCAATTATGCTCAGCGTGAATAAGCTTACATCGTATTTGGCGCGGCTTCTGGCCCAGGGAGTGATGCGGCGTACTGTTTCGAGGTTATGCGAAATTACTTCCGGTCCGGCAGCGATAACCTGTTGGATGAGGTCTTCGCGACCATCAAAATCGGGTATAAGTGTTTCCAGGGTGGTCTCAGGAGTAAGTTTTTTAATCTCTTCCACGGTCTTAGCCCAGATGCCAGCACCCAAATCATCCAGATCATCGCGGTCCACAGAAGTTAACACACAGTGCTTTAGCTTCATCAGCCTCACCGACTCAGCCACACGGGCAGGCTCATCCCAATCAGCGGGTTTGGGTCGCCCGGTTTTTACATTGCAGAAGCCACACGAGCGGGTGCAAATGTCGCCCAAAATCATCAGTGTGGCTGTCCCTCTGCCCCAGCACTCATGCATGTTAGGGCAATGACCGCTGGTGCAAATGGTGTGTAGTTTATGATGTTCAACTATCTGACGAACGTTTAAATATTCTTTTCCTGAAGGTACTTTTATCTTTAACCAATCGGGTTTGCGTAAAATCGTTTCTTTCTGTTCAGCTTCCATGCTTACCTAAATTTAAGCGGCAAAATTAGTAAATACCGCAAAGCCACGGCCATTATCAACATTTACAATCGATGCAACAGTATCCTTAAAATTGTTGTCTTAAAAGTGTAAACAGTACAGCGTCTGTTATTTATAATGAATATTAATTATATTTCAGCTAATTTTGAACCGATTTTTAATAAACCAAATACCGAGATGAAACCAAAATCTACACTTATTTCAACAATCATTTTGATTGCTGCCGTGATGGTAAGTACGATTGCCATTGCACAAAGCAGGACTGTTAAGCTAGCGGACTCCTGGGGACAGCAAGGCATCACCTTGCAAAAGCAAAGCAACTCAGGACTGCAACTAAACTTCAGCGTGGAAGATTATGTGACCACCCCCATCACCCTCGACCGCGAAGAGTTAACTGCCATCACCATGACGGGAGTAATTTTACAAAACAGCGAAGGAGCACCCAACCTGCCTGCTTTCAGTAAATACATCGCTGTGCCAAAAGGCGCTGCTGTAAAGGTCAACATCATCAACAAAAGAACTGAAAACGTAGGTGGTTTAAAAATTGCCCCTGCCCCGCGTATTCCGAAAGATGACGATTTAGGTCCTTTACACTATGCTAAAAATCAAGATATTTACACCAAAAACGCGTTTTATCCCGAGCAGTCAATCGAGGTATCCTCACTACGGCAGATTCGCGGTTTGGACGTCGTGCTTATCAGCGTAAGTCCATTCCAATATAATCCGGTAACCGGGGAGCTTATCCTGCACCGGGATCTGGAGATTGAAGTTACTTTTGAAGGAGGAAACGGACAGTTTGGTGACGACCGTTTGCGCAGCCGCTGGTGGGATCCCATCATGCGCGATGCCGTAATTAACCAGGCCTCCGTTCCGGCTTTCGAGCCCAAAGTCAGAGCCGCCAGAGAAGTAGGCAGCGAATACGTGATTATTGTTCCAAACGATCCGGCCTTTCTGGCCTGGGCCGATACCATCCGCATCTTCAGACAACGTCAGGGTATAACTACGGCCATCTACACCACCGATGCCATCGGAGGAAATACCACGGGAGCTATCGAAACCTTTATCAATGATGCTTATTACAACTGGGACATGCCTCCGGCAGCCGTATTGCTTATCGGCGACTACGGTACATCGGGAAACACCATTACCAGCCCCATTTGGGACAACTACTGCATCTCCGACAACTTTTATGCAGATGTAGACGGTGATGACCTTCCTGACGTGGTGCTTGCCCGTATGACGGCACAAAACGAAGATCAGCTGGAAGTTATGGTAACAAAATTTTTGCATTACGAACGCAATCCTCCTACAAATCCAGGTTTTTATTCCAACCCGATCACCGCAATGGGATGGCAGACAGAACGTTGGTTTCAGATTTGTTCTGAGGTCATCGCCGGTTTTTTCGAAAACGAACTCGGCAAAACGCCTGTCCGTGAAAATGCAATCTATTCAGGTTCAACTTCCGGAGGCTGGTCAACTGCCACCAATACCTCAACTGTGTTGTCGTATTTCGGCCCTGACGGACTGGGTTATATCCCCGCTACTCCCACTTACCTAACCGATTGGGGAGGCAATGCTACCCGTGTAAACAACGACATCAACTCCGGAGCCTTCCTGCTACAACACCGCGATCACGGAATGGAAACAGGCTGGGGAGAACCTTCGTATACCAACTCCGACATTGACGGGTTGACCAATACTGACCTTACCTTTATTTTTTCAATAAACTGTTTAACCGGAAAATTTAACTGGAGTAACGAATGTTTTGCAGAAAAATTCCATCGTTATACATACAATGGCAACAACAGTGGTGCTCTGGGTATTACCGCAGCTACAGAAGTTTCCTACTCATTCGTAAACGATACTTACGTATGGGGATTATACGATAACATGTGGCCGGATTTTATGCCCGACTACGGAACCACACCTGACTCCAGAGGACTTCTTCCTGCTTTCGGAAACGCCGCCGGAAAACATTTCCTTGAACAATCATCATGGCCTTACAACACCAGCAACAAAGAAGTGACCTACTATCTTTTCCATCACCATGGTGATGCATTTTCAACCATGTATTCAGAAGTGCCACAGAACCTGAATGTTGTGCATAACAGCGTACAGCTGGGTGGCATCGACTTTTTTACGATTGAAGTGGATGCAGGCGCTTTGGTTTGTCTTACCGTAAACAACGAAATTATTGGCTTAGCCGAGGGAACAGGTCAGCAAATGGATATCCCTATCGTTCCACAAATCCCGGGAACAATTATTGATCTGGTTATTACCAAACAAAACTACTACCGTTACGAAACCCCCATAGGTGTAATTCCTCCTGATGGCGCTTACTGTCTGTATGCCAGCCATACCGCTGTTGACACATTGGGTAACGGCAACAACAAAGTGGAGTTTGGTGAAGAAATTTTCATCGACCTGGAAATGAAAAATCTGGGCAACGAAAACGGAGTTAACATTGCAGTAGAACTGGCCTCCGATCAGTACGTACCTTTATCGACTCGACAGAAATTTACGACACCATCTATGCCAACGGAACAGCTTTAGTGGCCGGAGGATACAAGGTTTTAATCAGCGATGGAATACCTGATCAGCATANATTACAGTTCGATATTGCTGCCACCGACGAGGCCGACAGCACCTGGACGAGTAAATTTAACATCACCGTGAATGCGCCCAACATTAACCCGGTANATATGACCATCGATGATTCAGAAAGCGGCAACAACAACGGACGCCTCGATCCGGGTGAAACCGCCAATATGGTAGTTAAAATGGCCAACAACGGGCACTGCGTGATACACGATGTGGTTTGTACCATGATACCCTATAACTCGTTTGTAACCGTGAACACGCCACCGCAAACCATTCCAACACTGGGTTTATTTGGCTCTACCAACGTTATTTACAATGTAACTGTTTCTGATGATGCTCCCAACGCTGTGATTGCAGAAATGCATTACAATGCTTCGGCAGCAGGGTATAGCATCGACAGAACTTATTATCCCAAGATCGGAATCTTTGTGGAAGATTTTGAAA
>JGI10211J34971_10002214_pt1 | contig 15951 bp, 10 predicted proteins | sample Etolagsediment_FD_34971 | JGI IMG/M metagenome (IMG submission 34971) | reverse complement strand
AATAGCAGTTCCAGGAAATAGCAATCTACTTTGTGGTAAAACAGTAAATGTAAATATTCCAATTTCTTCTAGTTTAGAAGAAGATAAAATGAATCCGTATTCACATTTATTTGGAAATAAGAAAAATAATAAATTTCTAATCACTTCTCTAACTCATAACTTTATTGGCAATGAGGGTAGATATTTTACATATCTAACATTAGCTAAAGATAGTTATTTTGTTGATGTGAATAAAAAATACTCCGGTAGATACAAATAAGGAATATTATTATGGCTGTCTCAGATAAAGTTAAAAATAGTTATTTTGGTATGAATCTTATATGGTTTTTTGGTGTTGTCGAAGATCGAAACGATCCATTAAAACTTGGTAGAGTCAGAGTGAGGTGTTATACTTATCATACAGAAGATAAGAAAAAACTTCCTACAGAAGCATTACCATGGGCGCAATGTGTACAACCAATCACATCTGCCGCTATTAGTGGGGTAGGTAGATCTCCTACTGGACTTGTTGAAGGTACGTGGGTAGTAGGATTTTTCTTAGATGGAGAGAAATCACAACAACCAATGGTGATTGGTTCAATTGCTGGTATACCTACTGAACTGCCAAATAAAGAAAAGGGATTTAATGATCCTAACGGTGTTTATCCTTCCTATATTAATGAACCTGACGTTGATAAACTTGCTAGAAACGAGAGTCCTGATTTACCAACAATAAAAAATGCAAATAGAAAGACAGGTTCAATAATACCACATGATCAAGGTACTTGGGACGAACCAACAGATAAGTATACAGCTTCATATCCAAAAAATCATGTTTGGAGAACAGAGTCTGGTCATGTGATTGAAGTTGACGATACACCAAATAATGAAAGAATACAAGAATATCATAAATCTGGAACGTTCAGAGAGATTTCTGCTTCTGGTAATACAGTAACAAGAGTTGTAGGTGATAATTATACTATTATAGCAAAAAACGATTATGTCAGAGTTGAAGGAAAAGTTAATCTTCATATAAACGAAGATTGTAATACGTATATAAAAGGTGATTGGAATATACTAATAGACGGTAATAAAAAAGAAGTTATTAAAGGTAGATATGATCTGGACATCACAGCAGAAAATGGTGATGGTGAACTTGATATTGAAGCTAAAGTAATTCATCTCAATAAGACGAGTCAATATTCATGACCGGTGTAGTTCGAACAAATCTGGATAGACATATTGGACATCCAAGTAGTACACCAAATCCTTTTCATCAAACTAGATATGCTACTGGTTCGCCAAACACTTATGCTAATAGTGAAAAGGCTGTTAGAATAGGAGATAAGACTTATTGTACAGATCCTGCTTTAGAAGGATCACCAAACGTGTTTGTAAATAATATAAAATGGCATAGACAAGATGATGCTACTGCTGGTCATTCATCATGGATTCCAAATAAAGCACAAACGGGATCAACTAATATATTTGCAAATGGAGGAGGATCTGGTACGGTCTCTGTAGGAAATACTGTAACTACAATAACAACAACTACAGGAGTTCATGGTATAGACTTAGTTGCTGTTGAAGTAGATTTTGAAGATACAACACAGATAGAAACTTATGGACTTGATCAAGCAGGCCCAGCTGATCCGGCTAATTATCCCTAAAATCTAGGATAGGAATTCTAATGTTTGTACGAAATAAAGTATTAGTTTCACTTCGTGTATATTACTATATGCCTGATTATAGAGATCTAATACAAGAATTCATGTGGCAAACAATGGATATAAAACCAAAATACCCAAGAGTGAATAAGTTTTTAAATTATTGGAAAGAAAACATTGAGGCTGTTATAGCAGACATAGAGATGATAGAAACAGAAAAAATATCCAAATACAAGTCTGTAGAAGATATCTTTAAATATTAATAATAAATATAAGAAAACAAGAGAAAAGATTATGGTATCAATAGCAACTTTTTCTGGAGCAAAAAATCCTTCGAGAACGACATCGCCTATAAACGATGTCATTTATTCTGATTTAGGATTAAATTTTATAGCTCATCCAGTAACAAAAAAAGTTACAGTATTAAAGAATGAAGATGCAATTAAAAGAGCGTTGAGAAATCTTATTCTAACAGACAGTGGTGAAAAGTTTTTCGAACCCCTATACGGTGGTAATATCAGAGCATTATTATTTGAGAATCTAGATCGAGTCACCGAAATAACGATTAAAGAGAACATTAAAGATACCGTAAGACAATTTGAACCAAGAGTAACAGTTGTCGATGTAGACGTTAATTCAAACAGAATAGACAACAATGCTATAACAATTAGTATAATATTTCGTATCAATGAATCACCTATATTATCAGAACTAGAATTTACAGTTGAAAGAATCCGATAATGGCCAGCAACAAATCAACATTAAATGTTTCTGAATTAAACTTTGATGATATTAAAACAAGTTTAAAGACATATCTACGAAGCCAAACTGAATTTTCAGACTACGATTTTGACAGTTCAACTTTGTCTATTTTATTGGATGTTTTAGCTTATAATACTTATCATAATTCATTCTATCTTAATATGGTTGGTAATGAAATGTTCCTTGATTCAGCACAGTTAAGAAATAGTGTTGTATCTCGCGCAAAGATGTTAAACTATGTACCAAGATCTGCAAGAGGAGCTACGGCTGCATTATCTGCTGTTATAACACCCGATGATAGCCCTACCGGAGTTACTGTTCCTGCTAATACTCAATTTACATCTACTATAGATGGTATTGAATATACCTTTGTCACGTCAGGAGCAACAACAATGTCTCCTCAAGATAATGGTACATTTACTGGTACTCTTAATATCGTAGAAGGCACACCACTTCAACATAGATTTACTGTAAGTACTGCTAATCCTGTAAGATATATTCTACCTAACGAAAATACTGACACAACTAGTTTTACAGTTAGAATACAAGAATCATCATCTAACACAACAGTATCTACTTATAATCTTGCTGGTGATTTATCTTCTGTAAATAGTACTTCAAAAATATATTTTGTCCAAGAGAATGAAGACAATCTTTATGAAATTCAATTTGGTGATAGTATTTTTGGTAATAAACCCATAGATGGTAACATTATTATTGTAGACTATAGAATAACATCAGGTAATACTGTTAATGGTGCTAATACGTTTAGCGCACCAGAATCTCTTGCTGGATATTCAAGCTTTACTATTACAACTACATCATCAGCCCAAGGCGGCGCACCACAAGAAACAATAGATTCTATTAAGTTTAATGCACCATTCAAATTCCAAGCACAAGATAGACTTGTAACAAAGCAAGATTATAAGAATATAATTTTATCTGAACAAGGCGATATTCAATCAATTAGTGTTTGGGGTGGCGAAGAAAATATACCTGCTGTATATGGTAAAGTTTTTATTGCTACTAAACCTCTATCTGGTGCAATTCTTTCAAATCAAAGAAAAGAAGCTATTAGAACTTCATTGAAAACAAGAAATACTGTTTCTATAGACGTTGAAATGGTCGATGCTACTTATCTTTACATTAATCCAACGATTACTGTCAGATATAATCCTCAAACAACATCTTTGACAGCAGGTGAATTAAATACTATTATTCAGAATTCTCTAATTTCTTACGAATCAAATAATCTTGGAACTTTTGATCAAAAATTCTATCTATACAAAATGATAGAAACAATCAAAGATGTTAATTCCAGTTTTGTGTCTGTAGATGCTGATATTACAATTGAGAAAAGATTTATTCCACTAACTACAACAAATACATATCAATTAGTATTTAATCAAGCCATATATCATCCACATGAAGGACATCTCAATGGTCTAGTGTCTACTTCTTCGTTTACTATAGATGGTATTAGTGGTCAAAAAATTGATGACAACGGGTATGGAATTTTAAGATCCTTTACTCAGACTCCTACAGGTAAAGTATATAGAAATAGAAATTTTGGTATTATAGACTATGACACTGGTCTAGTTACAATTAATAACACTTTAATTTCAGCGTATGATGGCGAATATCTTTCTGTGAAAGTTAAACCAAGAAACAAAAACATATTTGCTTCGCGTAATCAGATACTATTAATATCTGGAGCAACTATTAGTACAGTTGATGACAATACAAATAATATTACATCAACAGTAGGTACAGTAGCAACGGCTGGTGTTAGTACTACTATTAACACAGAAAATGCTATTGCAACTACCTCTTCTGGATTTACTTTTGCGGTCTAAAAATGGCTATTAATAAAAAAACATCCGCTCTTATAAGTCAACAGTTACCGGATTTTGTTCGGGATGAAGGTCCCAAACTGGAAGCCTTTATTAAGGCTTATTATGAATTCTTAGAACAAAGCAATAACTACATTGAAGTCAGTAAAAGTCTTCTTTCACGAGCAGATGTTGATACTACCGTAACAGATTATTTTCAATACTTTCGCGAAGAAATATATAAAAATATTCCAGACGACGCCGTAGTAGATAAGGCTCTTCTTGCGAAACATATTCGCGAGATGTATTATCAAAAAGGTAATGAGAAATCTTTTAAGTTTCTTTTCAGAGCTTTATATAACGAAGATTTAGAAGTATATTTTCCATCAGATAATATCTTGAGAACATCTGATGGTAGATGGAATCAACCTTCTATTGTCAGATTAACTAATGTATCTTCTAGCGATCTTGATAGTTTTTTGGGCCAATTAATTACAGGACAAAGCACTGGCGCTACTGGTAGAGTAGAAGAACAAATACAAACCATTGAACTCGGTTCTACTATTACTGAACTTGTAGTTTCTAATTGGAACAATATAGATTTTTCGGATGGTGAAGAAGTAGTATCAGATGTTACTAATACAAGAGGTTTTATCTATGCTACCTCTGGTAGTTTACAAGACGTTACAATACAAGAAAAAACCATTTTAAGACCTAGAGGTTTTGGAGGTGGTGTTTTTCATCGTTCTAGTGATGTAGTTACATTTACGTCTGATACTGGTAGTGGTGCAAATGGTTATGTAATATCTACTAATGATAAATCTGCTATTAATGTTTCTATTATTTCAGGTGGTTCTGGTTATATTAATAATCTGCCAATTGTATTTACCGGTGGTAGTGGCAGTGGTGCAGAAGCAAAAATTACTTCTATTGGAAATACTTCTATTTTAAGTATTTGTCAAGACGTTATATCACCTATGAGTAATGTTATTTTAAACACCGGACCAACCTTTGTAAGTTTAGGTACTAATACCGCCGCTGTATCTGCTAATCTAGCCGCTGCTAATGTTTCTAGTTCTATAATTAATGGTTTGTTATTTCAGAATACAGAGACTGGTACAATTCAAACTATATCTATGATTAACTATGGAACCGGTTATAGTGTTTTACCAAGACCTTCTGTTAGATTAGCAAATGTAGCTAATGAAGGTCTAAAAGATCCTCATGATGGTGGAATATATGGTGATAACGCCGAACTATCGGCTGTATATCTACCAGGATCAATAACCGCCGTAGGAATTACAAATAAAGGTAGTTCTTATTCTAAGTTTGAAAATATTGGTATTGTAAACCAAACTAGAGCAGGCACTGTAAACGCTCTTGCTTCTCCAGTTGTTAGTGGTGTAGAAGTAAGAGAAGGTAAATATCTATCAACAAAAGGATTTATTAGTTGGGATCAATATTTACAAAATGATTACTATCAAGAATTCAGTTATGTATTAAGATCCCAAAAATTTGTTGATACATACAGACAGGTTGTAAATACTCTTTTACATCCTTCAGGAACAAAATTATTTGGTACAGTTTTAATTTCAAATGTTTTAAATGTAGATTCTAGTATTGTCTTTGATTCAACAATATTCATCAATAATGATGTAGGCACACCAAATTCAGCTTCAATCGCATCTCTAGTTGAACCTCCTTTCAATAGACATAGTGGTAGACTTTTCATATATAACTATACTACTTTGTCTCCATTTGTAGATCAACCAACTGTAGGTACAGGAGTGCCTACAACTATAGATGCTTTTGCTAATATTTCAATTACGGATTTAAATAGTAAGAAACTTGTTTTTGGTAACACTACACATTTTAGTTCTAATAGTGATAATAATAACGACGCAACACCAGGATATATAAGACAATTAACAGCTTCTCCAAATACGATTATTGGTAATGGAACAACCTTTACTACTTCGTTTAATGTTGGAGATGCTATATATGCTAGAAACGAGGCTAACGACGAATCAGTATTTGTGACGGTCGTATCTATTGCTAACGATACACACATGGTAACTAATGGATCATTGATACATATAGGTACTACATATTATCCTAATACATTATTTGCCCAAACCGCTACAAGTTCTTCTGGTTCAAGACTACATTATCCACGTCAAATTACTTCACAAATGGATATGATTATATTTAATTCTACCGGTGCTAATACAGATGGACAGTATGCTATAAACGTGGTTTCATCTACTAGTTCAGGAAACGTGGTGATGGCTTTAAGTTCGCCTTATGAAGGTGCAAATCTTTCTCAAGGAGTATTTTCTTGGATTAGTAGTGGCGCGCGATCAGGTCGTCAATTATAATATAAATAAATAAAACAAACTTAATAGAGAATATGAGACATGCCAGGAATCGTAACTTATAAATTTAGACTCAATAATGCGACTCAATTATATGAGTCTTTTACTGAGGCAGCAAATATTAACACAAGATATTATATGTTTTTGGGTAGAGCGCAGCCTTGGGGAACAAGTGATACTGTTGCGCCTACACCTACTGATACTATCCAAAACACAGATTTTAATGTCTGGCGAAATATGCTTGCTGTAAAAAGATGTACAGCAACAGATGTAAGATTTGTTACTACAAGATATACCTGGACTACAGGTACAGTATATACTCCATATTCTCATAGAAATACTTCTTTATACTCTAGTAATTTCTATGTTGTAACTTCATCTTATAATGTTTACAAATGCATTGATAATAATAATGGAGCAACTTCTACAGTTGAACCAACCGCTACTGGCACATCAACTTTTAAAACTTCTGATGGTTATAGTTGGAAGTTTATGTATAATATTACTGCATCCGATGTGTTGAAGTTTGTCACATCTTCTTATATTCCTGTAAAAACTCTTACATCTGACGATTCTTCTATTCAGTGGGATGTTCAACAAGCCGCAGTTAATGGTGCTGTAGAGTTTGTTAAACTTACTGCCAATGGTAGTGGATATCTATCAACGAATGGTACTTTTGCAGCAGTTACTAATTCAACAGTAGTTCAACTAGCATCACATTCTAGTGGTACAGATGACGTATATAATTATTCTTCATTATACATTAAGAGCGGTCTGGGTTCAGGTCAATTAAGAAGAATTGTAAATTATGTTGGCGCTACTAAAACAATAACTGTAAATGGCGCTTTTACCACAACACCAAATACAGAGTCACAATACTATATTGGTCCACGTGTTAGTGTGGTAGGTGATGGGACAGGGGCTTTAGCTTATGCTAATGTAACTCTACCTGCATTAGCTTCTTCTACAACAGGAAACTCCATCAATGGTATTGTTATTATCAATAAGGGATCTAATTATTCCAAATATGAAATAGTGATTGATGCTAACACTTCTCATGGTAGTGGTGCTACTGCAAATGGTAATATTGCTCCATATGGCGGACATGGATCTGATCCTGTTAAAGAATTAGGCGCTTATAATGTTATGTTGTCTGTTAAGTTTGATGGTTCTGAATCTAATACACTTTTCACAAACAACGACTTCCGTATTATTGGATTGATGTCAAATCCTAATCTAGCAAACGGAAATCAGGCAAATAGTACAGTATACGATATGACAACAAGACTTACTGTTACAAGTAAATCAGGATCTTTTAGCGCTGATGAAATTATTAGTGGTGGAACAAGTGGTGCTAAAGCAAGATTTGTAACTTTCTCGAATACTAATGCAACCGGAACTGCTGGTGTCGTAAGCGTTACTGGTCTAGATGGTGCATTTAGTACTGGTGAAACGTTAACAGGAAATACTTCTTCTGTAACAGCTACTCTATCTTCTATAAATAAAAGAGATTTAAAAGACTTCGATGGTGATATTCTATATGTAGAAAATCGACTACCAATCTCTAGAGCTTCCGATCAATCAGAAGATATTAAACTTACCGTAAGATTTTAAGGTTGTGTAAAAAATGGCTAAATTAGAAACAAACTTTAATGTTTCACCTTATTTTGATGACTACGAAACTAGTGCTAAATTAAAAGACTATCATAGAATTTTATTTAAGCCTGGTCTTGCTGTCCAAACTCGTGAACTTACACAGCTTCAAACTATTCTACAAGAACAAGTAGCTAGATTTGGCGATAATATTTACAAAGACGGAACAGTTATCGATGGTTGTGATTTTCAATATGATGCTAACGTCGCTTTTGTAAAGTTAAGAGATAACGACTCAGGTGGTAACACAGTAACCGTTTCTACTTTTGCTAATGTTACAATACAAGGTGTAACTTCTGGAGTTCGCGCTAAAGTTATTGCTACTGCTTCTGGCGCAGAAGTCGATGCACCAGACTACAATACATTTATAGTTAAATATCTCGACGGTGGTACTGATAAAGTACATAAAACTTTTGATTTAAATGAAGAATTAGTATATCTACCTGCTGATGGTGGTTCTGGACAAAGAGCAAATACTATCTCTTCTGGTGCTTTTGGTTTTGGTAGTATTTTTCATACAGGTGACGGTATCATATTCCAAAAAGGTCATTTTATTAATGTAGACTCACAAGTAATTATTTTAGAAAAATATTCTACCACACCTTCTTATAAAGTTGGATTTAAGACTGTCGAAAGTATCGTAACATCAGTAACAGATACAACATTACTTGATAATGCCACTGGTTCTTATAACTATACGGCTCCAGGCGCAGACCGTTTAAAGCTAACACCTAATCTAGTAAAAAGAAGACTTACTGATACTTCTAATACAGAAAATCTGTTACCATTATTTAAAGTGGAAAATGGTAACGTCCAGATTATTAAGAAAGATACTGAATTTAATAGTATTGCTCGTGAACTAGCAAAAAGAACTTACGAAGAATCTGGTAACTATCAGTTAAGACAAATTAATGCTCAAGTAAAAGAACATTTAAATACTGGTTCAAACTTTGGTAGATTTTCCTCTGGTGAAGGCGGAGATAAGAATAAACTTGCCATTGGTATCGAACCGGGTATTGCATATATTCAAGGTTATCGTAATGAAACACTAACTACTGAGTACATTGAAACAACCAAAGCTATTACCACAAACACAGAAACATCACTTACCGTAACTACTAATTTTGGTAACTATGTTATTGTAAATGAATTGTGTGGCCCTTGGGATATGACACAATATTCTAGTGTAAGTCTTAGAGATACTGCTGGAACGGCAGTGTCTTCCGGCACACTTGGCGCGGCCGCGGCTGCTGGTTCAGAGATTGGTACAGCAAAAGTACGCGGTATTGAATGGGAATCTGGTTCTCAAGGAAATTATACAGCAAGATATAGATTATATCTATTTGATATAAAGATGACTGCATCTAACAAATCTTTTGGTGATGTTAGATCTCTTTATATTAATAATCCTAGTGGTCCTGATAGTTCAGCAGATACTGTATTAGAAACTGTTTCAATTGGTACAACAGGTGGTGGTAGCACCGCCGCGACGGTAACAATTGCTGTATTAAAAGACGCTGATTTTAATAAGGGGATTTGGAAACTAGGCACTACAGCCACAAAACAGTTGAGCACCACTTCAGGTACTGTAAATGCTAGTTATGAATTCAAAGATAAAGCAAGTCTATCTTTCACAGGTGCAACAGGTATTGCTAGTCTAACATTAAGTGGTGTGCATCCTGGCGGTACAGAAGAATTACCTTTTGGTGTCGGCGCATTAAACGATTCAAATAAGAGAACTTTCACTCTTATGACTCAATCGACTATTAATGCTACTGCTGGATTTACTGGTAGTATTCAACATGGCGCGAATACATTAAATGGTATTGGCACAAACTTTAATACATTATTTACAGTAGGTGATTTTGTTACTATTGGTAATGCAAATAATTATGGTAGAATTGTAAGTATTGATAGTGCTAATACTCTTACAACTAATCCTACTATTGATGGTACTACAAACGACGACACACCACAGAATATATACAGAATTTATCCACAGGGACATATATTTGATCTAACAGAGAATGGTACTAATAATGGTAGCCCCACTGAAAGAACTGTAACTGTTACTTCTACGACTGAAGCAACCTTTGATTTAAAAGAAGTATTTACTACAAACCCAACCATGACTCTTTTCTTTAATAATAAGAGAGAAACTGCTGTTGGTATAACTAAAACTGTTAGAAAAAGCAGATTTATCAGACTTGATTTATCTACACATAGTGCAGGAATTGCTGGTCCATGGTCATTAGGTGTTGCAGACGCTTTTAATCTACGTGCGGTATATGTAGGTCCAACCTATAACACTCAAAATAGAAATCTAGTAAAAGAATTTCGTATTTGGAGAAACACTAATGACAACATTTATGGTACTTCAAGACTTCAGATAAAACCAACAAGTGATGTTGTACTAAAAACGACTGATAGAATTGTAGTAGAATTTGATTATTTCGAACACAACAGATCAGGTGGTATTGGATTTTCTAGTGTAGACTCTTATTCAATAGATCCCAATGAATCTACGGCTAATACTACTGCTATTACTACTCCTCAAATTCCAAGATTTTCTTCAACTACAACAAATCAAGTTTATGATTTGAGAGATAGTTTAGACTTCCGTCCTCGCGTAACGAGTGCTTCTAATACTAACTTAACTACATTAGTAAACTCGGCTGTTAATCCAGCAGAATCAACAACTCTTGATATTGATGGTACAAATGGTTCATATGTGCCTGTTCCAGATAAAAACTTCACATCTGATGTTGTTTACTATCTTCCAAGAGTTGATAGAGTCGTTATTGGTAAAAATGGTACAAAAAAGGTTGTCAAAGGTATTCCAGCAGTAAAAGCATATCCTCCAGCAGAACCAGCAGAGGTTATGACTATCGCCTTACTAAACATTCCTGCATATCCTTCCTTATCTTATGAAAACGCATTAACATATAAAGATCCTCAAACTGATTCACCAAGAGTAGATCTTGCTGTAAGAGTAAAACCATTCTTCCAGAGAAGATATACTATGCAAGATATCTCTGGAATTGAAAGTCGTATAGATAGACTAGAATATTATACTGCTCTTAATATTCTAGAAAAATCTGCAAGAGATTTAAATGTTCCTGATGGTAATGGTCTAGATAGATTTAAGAACGGTATATTTGTGGATTCCTTCTTTGGAACAGACAATTCTAATATTACTGATCCCGCTTATTCTATCTCTATGAATACTAAACTAGGTGAACTTATACCTAAGTATGATTTACAAAATATTGATATTGCTTATAATACAACACTATCAACGAATGTTACAAATAAAAATAAAGCGATTAGATTAGATCTTTCCTCTAATACTAACTCTTATCAAAATGATGATGTTGTATACTTAGGTAGTAGTTTTGGTTCAGCCACTGCTACTGGTACTGTAAGATCAGTAGTTTCCAATACTAGTAATGTAAGATTGTACTTGCATAATACAACAGGTACATTTACAGTATCTTCTACATTAAAAAGAAATGGTGATGCTGACACTGGTGTTATTTCTGCTGTTCAAACTTCACAACCAGGAGCTTTGTTAACCCTACCTTATACCAATGATATCTATATTGATCAACCATATGCATCTAAACTTATCAATCCAGTCGGAGAACTAACATTTAACTGGGTTGGTAATCTAAATCTTATTCCTGAAGCAGATCATTTCGTTGATACAACTACAGAACCTGATGTTCAGTTGGAAGTAGATATCGCAAGTAGTCTTCAAGGACTAGATGGATTTACTCAAGTTAGCGATATTGCTAGAGGTCCAGTAAATACAACTAGAGAAGTGCGTGGTGTTGCTCATGTAGACTTTACACCATCTAATGTGTTAGGCTTTGGTACTTTCGCCGACGCCCATAGTGCACTCGATGATGTTAAGGTTACATCTACACAAACAGAAACAATAACTAAAACTAGAATTAACGTAGAACCATTTACTAGAACACAAAGAACTGGTGCTTTTATCACAAGAACAGATATTGTTCCATTCATGAGATCTCGTGAAGTACAATTTACAGCAACTGGTTTAAGACCAAATACTCGCGTATATCCTTATTTTGATAATATTCTCGTGAATGATTACGTTAAACCAACTACAAAAGAGTATGCAAATACTGGTGCCTTTAAAGCGGCGCTGAATACAAACGCTAATGGTGCTGTATATGGTGTCTTTATTATTCCAAACAACGATACATTAAAGTTCCGAGTCGGTGAGCGTCCATTCAAACTACAAGATATCGCTAATACAACCACACAAGACGGAACTCAAACAACTAGTGCTACTAAAAACTTTATTTCTTCTGGTCTTGCTAGTAGTGAAAGAGGTATTGAACTTACTACTAGAGAAGCAAGAATTACTACAGATACAACTAGCGAAACAAATACAGTAACAATTAGTGAATTTGAAGGCGTACAACTACATAGAGATCCTGTAGCACAATCGTTTTCTATAGGAGATTTTGAATTCCAAAATCTAAACTTCACAGACAATAAGTTCGGTAATGGCGCAGATGGTATCTTTGTCTCTTGTATAGATTTGTATTTCGCTGAAAAAAGTACTACGGCTGGCATTGCTGTAGAAATTAGAGAAGTTGTAAATGGATCACCTACTGGTATTCGTGTACCATTTGGTTTCAAGAGAATTAATCCAGAAGATGTAAACGTTTCAAATGATGGTTCTCTTGTAACTCCATTCTATTTTGATGAACCGGTATATTTACGCGGTGATAAAGAGTATTGTTTTGTTGTCAAACCAGAAGGTTCAGATCCTAGTTATCGTCTTTGGATCGCAGAACTGGGTGGTATTGATACTGTAACGGGTGCGTTAATTGATCAACAACCCGCTGTTGGTGTTATGTTTACTTCTGCTAACGATAGAACATACACACCAAGACAAAATCAAGATATTTGTTTCACTATCTGGAGAGCAAACTTTGATACTACCGTAACTGGTAGCGTCGTATATACAAACGAAGACGATGAATACATGAATGCTACACAATTCTCTTCAACTAGATTCCAAATTGGTGAAAAAATTCGTGGTGAAAGTATTCTAAAAATGACTTCGAACACTGCTCCAATTGGTGTTAATGATACAGTAACTCTTGGTGCAAACACTGGTAAAGTTCGTAAGATTGTTTCAGCCAATAATACTCCATGGATTAAAGTTGATATGAAAGGTACTATTGCTGATGGTTCTACAATAACCTTTGCTAATGGTAGTGGATCTTTTACTGGTGTATTAAATACCTCGGTAGTGAATACTGCTACTGGTTTCGTACAATATTATTCAGCGGGTAGAAATTCAATCGTTGCTAATGGTTCAAGTGGTACATTTAGTTCAAATACAACCGCTGATGATGGTTTCTATCGTGGTCAAGTAACAAACGCCTCAGCACAAGTATATGGTTTAAAAGACTATAAGTATGATACATTAAAACCCATCATATCTTATATCAAATACAATCAGAGTGATGTAGTATGGACAGCTAATGTTACTTCTAATACATATGTTATTAGTCAAGCGCAAGATAGTGTAGAAGCTTTCATAGACAATGAATTCATTACGGGTGAAAAGATTATTGCTAGTAGAACAAACGAAGTAAATAATACTTCTTCTAAGAAGACTTTACGAATTACTGGTTCCTTAACATCTTCAACAAGTAGATTGTCACCAGTAGTTGATATTGGTCGTTCTAGATCAGCGATTGTTACTCATAATATTATTAATAATGTCAATACAAAAGAAATTATAAATCAAGGACTAGCTAATTCAAGATATATTTCTAAGAAGATTGTTCTTGCGGATGGCCAAGAAGCTGAAGATGTTAAAGTAATCTTGACCGCTTACAAACCTTCTGGTACAGAAGTTGATGTATATTGTCGTATTCAAAATGCAGAAGATCCTGATGATTTCTCTGATAAACATTATACTAAACTAACTCAGATTACTTCTGCAAATACAATCTCTAGTAGAGTGAATACTTTTGATTATAGAGAATTTGAATATGGATTCCCAAGTGCTAATGCGAGTAATTTGGGTGCGTTTAAAAATAGTGGTAATAATGATGTTGTTAGATATCATAATGATGATGGTGCTGCATTTGATACTTTCAAACATTTTTCCATTAAGATTGTTCTAAGATCTTCAGTAGGTTCTCATGTTGTACCAAGAGTGAGAGATTTAAGAGCTATAGCCTTACAGGTGTAAGATGACTTATGTGAAAGTAAAAGAACATGAAGGTATTGTAAGAGATACAAGAAGCAATGCTATTCTTAGTATAGATGACGCTGGATTAGCAGCTTATAAAGCGAGAAAGAAGCAGTTTCAGAAAGTAGATAATATGGAAGATAAGATTAAACACCTTGATGAACGACTAATAAATATTGAAAACTTATTAGCATCTTTAGCAGAGAAGTTGAATTAATGCCACAAAGACTTGCAAACGTAGAACTTACACAATCATTTAATGCTTGGAGAGTCCGTACAAACGATACAGTTGATTTTATCAATCAGCTCGCGAATACTACTGGAGTAGCGCAAGTAACATCCGCTAATGCTACTTTCACAAACATTATTACTTTAAGTGGAAATAGTACATTTTCTGGAAATGTTGTTACGTTTGCGGCTAGTGTAGTAAATACAAATATACTATCGTCAAATGTGAAAATTAGTGGTAATCTGACGATGACATCTACTGGTGCAGTTAAAGTACCATCTGGAACGACCGCACAAAGAGCCGCTCATAATAGTGTAGGACATTTTAGATATAATACATCTACTTCTACGTTTGAGGGTTATACTGTAAGTGGTTGGATACAGTTTCAGTCTATAGGTAGTGCTGTATCAAATAGTACGTTTCAGTCTGCATTAGCAAATACTAACACATATATTGCTACTAAAGTAAATACTACTACATTTAACTCTGCCCTTGCTAATACTAATTCTTATATTGCAACTACTGCGGCAACTGAAAGATCTTCACTAGCAAATACGAATGCTTATATCGCAGCAACTGCGGCCGCGGCTCCTGTTCTTGCTTCTAATAATAATTTCACTTCTACTAATCAATTCAGATTAGGTGCGCCAGTAAAAACAACTACATCAAATTCTTATTCATTACTTGCGGCTGATGCTGGTTTTTATCATCGTCTAGACTACGCTAATACAACAGCAAGTGGTTCTACTACAATTGGTATAACTATTCCTGCTAATTCTACAACTTCTATTCCTATTGGTTCTGAATATCTTTTTGTTCGGACTGGTTCTAACTCAGCATTTCAATTTTCTAATGCTGCTGGTGTTATTGTAAATAGTGATGGTGGTAAACTTCGTGTTATAAATCAGTGGCAGACGGCGGTATGTAAAAAGGTAGCTACAGATGAATGGGATTTAATAGGAAACTTGAGTACATAAGATATGTCTATTAATACATTAGTTGGAAAATTTGGTGGATTTGCTGGTGTTGGTGGTGTGCAAGGATGGGTAAAAATTGTTCTTCTAGGAGAAAGTACAACATTTTCGCCGGGCGCGCCAGCACCCGCTTTAGATTATATGCAGGGTGGAACTACAGAATATGTTATGGATTTGAAAAATATTGCAGATCAAACACTTTCAATTAAAACAACACCAGCGGCGGCGGGTGG
>JGI10211J34971_10002213_pt1 | contig 15954 bp, 14 predicted proteins | sample Etolagsediment_FD_34971 | JGI IMG/M metagenome (IMG submission 34971) | reverse complement strand
ACAATTTCAAATACTTTAACAACTATGGATAATGTTTTAGATAATATTGAAACTGGAATTAATAAAGCGGTTACTACTGCGGTTCTATATAATAACGTAACAGTTACCTCTGGAACTACGACATCTGCTATTAATATGGGAACTGGTAAAGACCGATATAATACTATTCAAGTAATCGGTAGTAGTGCTACTAACGGATTTGACTTCCGATTTGACTTTTCTATTGATGGGACTAACTGGTATTCGGACGGTGTTTTTAGCACTCATTACCATAATGGTTCAACTTACGAGTTTGTAGTAAGTCGTCTAAATGTTAGCACCCCTTATATCCGTATTCACGCTGGTTCATCATCAGGAAGCAACGTTTATATGTCGTATTCGTTAAGCAAAGAATAAATATCTTTAATTTTAATATTAATAAAATAATTATATCTATTAATATTAAATATGCCTTTAAATCCAAATTATAGCGGAGTTCAGCAAAATATTCAAATTACAGAGGTGAATGGATTACAATCTGCTATTAACGAGGTTCAAACTAATATACAGAATGAAACAACCGACAGACTTAACTCTGATGTTAATTTGAGTAATTCTTTACAGGCGTTAGAGATTACAGTTAATACAAAACAGGCAATTATTAATGATAATGATTTAAGCATTTCAAAAGTAAGCGGATTACAGACTGCTTTGAATACAAAACAGACAACTATCGGCGATGGTGATTTAAGTATTTCAAAAGTAAGCGGATTACAGACTGCCCTTGATACAAAACAGACAACTATCGGCGACAGTGATTTAAGTATTTCAAAAGTAGATGGATTACAAACTGCCCTTGATACAAAACAGGCAATTATTAATGATAATGATTTAAGCATTTCAAAAGTAGATGGATTACAAACTGCTTTGGATACTTTATCTGGTGGTGGCGGAGGCGGTAGTGGTATTATCAAAGAGCGTTTTAGCAGATACACTCTCGGTCAAACTGTTTCAACATCAAGAGGCGATATTACACTTCAAAATGTTACTTCTGAATTAACCAATACTGGTTCAAATTTATCGTGGATTGAATTGACTGGTTCAAACATTAATTATACGCCTCCAGCAAATAGTTCAGTTGTAGAATATGAATTATCTTTTTATGTTTATAGTTCAGGGACACAAAATAGCGGTATTGGTCTTCAATTCTATATAGATAATGTCGCACAAACTATAACAAGAGCAAAACAACCTTTATTAGAAGGAGGATCAAGCACGTGGGGGCAAATGAGATATTCTTTCAAAACAACAATAGAAATAAATGGAACAACCAACGCTAATAAATGCTTTGTTGATAATTGGAATACTTCAAAAAATCTAAAATTGAGAGTAAGTAAACTAAATAGTAATACTATGAGTTTTCATAGAGTAGCATTGTTATTCACAGACAACCCAGTCCAAAATACAGATACTATTGTAGCACCATTATTAACGATTACCGCATATTAAATCATTTTTAAAAAACTTAATAAATTAAATATGATTTACTGAACGGCACGAATGCTTAAAGTAACAGAAGAAGGGAAATCAGCAGGAACTGCAACCCCCTCTGAATCTTCGATTTTAATATTAATAGTATTAAAACTTATAGTTGTCATTTTAACCCAGTTAAGAGTTTGAGGAATTACGTGAGTCTGTTCGTATTCGAGAGGAGTTGGGTGATTAATACTTGTTTTATAAACAATTCTTTTTTTATCACCGTCTACATACGAAAAATCAGCAAGGTCACACTCAATATAAATTGCTTTATTAACATAAGGATTAGGGGTGCTATATGTCGCAGATTGAACGGCAACCTCCCATTTACTAAAAGCATTCAGAGTGATAGTATTGGATAAAGTGACAGTATAGTTAGAGGAAGTCCCCTCAGATGTTAATCCATCACTATTCAAAATAATCTGGGTGTAATTAGACATTTATATTATATTGTAATATTAAAAAAAAATTGTATGGATATATAATATAAATAATGAGTAAATTAATAAGTTTGTTAAAGAAACTCTGTAAATGTAAATGTGTTTGTGATTCAGGTTGTCACTTTGAAATTAGGTCGCCATCTTCAGAACCAGATACGCCACCATTAGAAGAAACACAATCAGTGAGAATAACTCCTGTACCAAGTCCAAGAATATCACCCAGACCAATGTTGAGACCCCTTCCACAAGTTCCAAACAATCAAAACACAAATGAAGGAAATAATGTTTATGTAACAGTTTCTTAAAATATTAATATATTATTCATTAGCACTTTTAATCAATAGCGTTATAACAACAGAACCGAAGGTAGATATAGGAGATAGATCCCCCTTTAAAATGCGTCCTTTAATATTTTGTAGTTGAGAAGGGGTTGAATTCTCTATGTCTAAATATATAAGGTTTGTTGCTTCATAAATAACTTTGCCTTCTACTAAATTGCTTTGTGCTGGTATAACCCCCAGAAAATTCCGTCTTTGTCTAGTCTGTCCGTCAAACGATGAGAGATTTATATTAAACAATTCGACAACAATAGAATCACTAACATTTTTCAAAATAAACAGACTATCAGCAGTATATGTTATATTCGTTGCCAGAATAGAACCAACGGACGGATTTCTCACATTTCTAAATCCAAGAAAGTTGGCAAGGGACAAACCACCCCAAGTAAGAGATTGCTGTGTTTTTTCTATTTGTTGGGGAGGTAGTTTTACACTACTTAATACAGGCGTATAATCTGGTTGATAAAATGAAGTTTTTAAAAAGGGGTCTGCGGTGTACGATACTTGGAAAACAGAAGCGTTTGTCTTCTTACCTTGAAAACTTATAAAAGGGAATAGTGTAAGGTCTGATAATGGCGTTCCAGCATACCCTGCTAATTGCTCTTCAATAATAATGCGTGGTTCTTCTTCATATTGATATACCATTAATTTGATAGAACCATCACTTATAGAAATCTCTAGAATATCATTTTGAAAACCATTTGGTCCAGAGTAATTTATATTAATACCTGAATCTTGATAAAGTTCTCCATTAATATAATACCCATACTCCAACCCATCACCAAAGCAACGGATACCAAAATCTATGTTAGAATCAACAATAGGATTTAACAAATTAGGATTAACTCTACTGAGACCCATAGTGAAACCGTTAAAAATTCCACCAGCAGAACCTTCGTCATAAATTAGTTTTCCAATTCTACAAGTAAAAACAGCTCCGCCTTTACACCATTCGTTTGTTGTAGTCATAGCGTTTGCATGTCCTGAGGTATTTGAGTCAACACTGGAAGACCATTCATTGCCGTTTATAATAACAGTTTTATCTACATTTTTTAGAGTCCAGTCAGTTGTATATTCATTAAGAAATGCCTGACGTTTTTCAATTTCAACTTTTCTGGATTCAGTTAGGGAAACCTTGAATTGTTGTCCTACACAAACAGGTTCATCGGTAACAGAAATATTTAGATTGGTTTGTATATTTGATAACAGAGCAGGTAATTGTGATTGAGTGTAAGTCCCTAATTCCAAATCAGCAATAGTTGAGACCGTATCGGAATACTGAACTGTAACTTTATTATTATCATTAGTAATTTGGATTTCGCTTTCAGCACCCTCGAGTGACAAGTTCGCTAAAGCAATTTTAGACCCTACTGGTATATTAATATTACTCGTAAAATCATTTTCAAAAGTTCCGTCTGTCTTATTAGTTAATAACCTAATTAGTTTCACCATTTTATATAATATTATAGAGATTATAATTATTATTGTTGAGAGAAATTACTACTAAATAAAATAATTAATATTTTATATTTAGCGAATTATTATCTCTCAATATAATAAAAAACAGAATGGAAAAATTAATGGAAGAAGTAAAACAAAGTAGAGGTGTAAGGGATACAAGTATTGCCCTTTATAAAAGACATCTTAATAAACTTGCTATGGATATTACAGGTAAAGAATATGAGAATGAAAAGTTTTTGAAAACCAAAGCAGATGAGATTATAAAATATCTTGATGATAAGAGTAATTCAGTACGCCGTAATTTTTCAGCATCTATAATGGTTGCACTAAGTCCAAAACAAAAGAATTCACCTACTGATGAATATAGAGGGGTTTATGAACGTTATGCTAAACTCCTCACTGAAGGACAGGCTATGTATCTAGAATCTAAAAAGGATAATAAAATGAATTCAAAAGAAGAAAAGAATTGGATTAGTTTTAACGAGGTAATTTCTCTCCGTGATAATCTTTCAAAGAAACTAAAAAAGGAAGGGGTTAAGATGACAAGCACAGACATAAGCAAAAGTAATTTTGATTTATTACAGCAGTATCTCGTATTGAGTTTATATACTCTACTACCACCAAGACGCAACGAGTATGCTACTATGAAGATAATTAATAAAAAGGAATATCTTGATTTAGATGAGAGTGAATTAAAAAAAAATAATTACCTAATTAATTTATCTAAAACTAATAAGATGTTTTCGTATGGTAGTGAAAAAGTTAAGAGCAAAATAGAAGGGGGAAATAATACTATCAATGTTCCTAAGGAATTAAATAGTGTTTTGAATTTATGGTTACATTTTAACAAGTCTGATAATTTATTGGTGACACAGCAAGGAGGTATGGGTATGACGAAGAACCAATTGACTCTATTACTGAATAGAATATTCAAACCGAAAATGATTTCAACATCCATGCTTCGTAAAATATATTTGACGAATATATTTGGTGATGAAGCAGAGCGTAATAATAAGAAGGAAAAGATTGCCGAGCAGATGAACCACAGCGTAAGCGTTGCTGAAAATATATATATTAAAGATGTTTAAAGAAAAGACTGCTTAATGCCGAGTTGTTTTATTTATAATATATTAAGTATCCCATAAAATAATGCTTATTTTCTATTATAAATAAAACTTATCTTATTTTATGACCTTTTTGGTGTTGTTTTATGGAGAAATCCTTATAAAATTATAATTTTATGCTTTAAACCTCATAAATCAACACTTATTTTATGGANAATTAGAAAACTTATCTTATTTTATGCGATTATCCCCATAAAATAAGGTTTTAAATACTATTATAATGAAAACATTTTCTTTGTCCCCCTCACGAAGTTTATTTCTTTGCTGGTTGTGTAGGAACAATTTGTTTTTGTGCTTTTGTAATTTGTAAGAAGATTGTATTATCATCNCCAATAATATCAGGCACTACATTATTTGAGTTTAATACTCGAACCCCAATCTGGGATAATTGAACTGGTGTTCCTTTATGAATATATGGTATCCCTTGTGTTCCATCAGTGTAAGATTCTGATTCATAATATTTGGATACAATACCCATTATATTTCGTTGGATAGTTTCCTCACCAATTAATAAGTTTTTAAATACAGAATTAATTTCTATTTTATAATATCCAAATGTATAAGCACCACTGTTAAAAATATTATTACCAAAAATTGAATCAGTAGAATCACCTACAATGTTAACAACATCGCTTGTTAGCGAGACCTTTGTAAAAGTAGATTCGTTAGCAGACCCTGTATTACCTAAGTCTTTATTTACACGAACATCTATGCCGTTAAACGCAGATGTATAATTAACTCCTGAAATAAATTTTAGATTAGGGGCATAACCAATTTCTCCCAACACCTCTTCAGTGACATAAGTGATAGGTGGATTTAGTTTTCCAATTTCAAACCCTAAAACATTTAAAGCAAATTGTCCTATTTCAATACCTGTTGAAACAGCTGTTGCTGTAATATTTTTTATTGAAATACCAGAATACGCAGTAGCAGGGAATACTGAACCATCGTCTGCCCTCATTTGAACTACACATTTATTTCCATTAATATATATCGGCATATGCATGTCTACGATTACATACCTCGATGTATTTGAATCAAACTCCAAAGCAAACTGGTTTGTTCCTACCCATACAGCATCAGTCAGTGTTCCTGTATAACTAAAACCAGCACCTGCTTTTTCAGTTGAAGCAGTAACAAATGTAGACTCAGCATTTACAAATGTATACGTGCTTGGAGGGAAATCACTTGATGCTTGTAATAATGTATTTTGAACCCCTGTTCCAGATACTTCATTTAATGGGGTCTGATTATTCACAGTCATCAGTTTTGTAATAGTATCCGCAAATAGGTCAGGAGGATATACCCCTGCTGGAATGGTAATTGATTTTTTAAATGTAACTGGGTTATAACTAGCATTTTGAGTTATTGGTATACTTATAGTTCCATACTGAAAGGGTTCTATCGCTATTAGAGGGGCTGCACTTACACGCATATTATAAGGTTCGCTATTGATTACAAGTTGATTCATTGTAGGGTCTAACTTTAATGTTCCGTCTCTGTAAATAACACCTATCGCATTAATCTGAGGGTTCAAGTCCCTTACATCACTTGTAGGACAATATACACTTACTTTTTGAGGTTGGTCGTTAATATCAATGTAATCAAAAATGATTGTATAATTTCCATAATAATTTGAACTATCATCAAACTGAGTCACCGCAATAAATTGTAAAAGTGAGTATCCTGTTTTACCACCAGTGTGTTCTTGAAACGTGCATGGGATATGCTTCATTCCATCTAATTTTATAGGTGCTGGTCCATCTGTTACTTTTCCATCTACGTATATATTATTAACCCAAGGATAAAATTCAAATTCTAAATTAATGTCTTCATCAATATTTACACTTGTGTTTGTTTGACTTGTAGTATCCAAAAATGAATTTGTAATAACAACCTCGTCGCCTTCTTCAATTGTTATTGGTGTTTGTAATATTGTTTGAAAGTTTCCATTACCTATAATATTATTAGCGGATTGTTGTCTTAATTCAAGAGTTGTAATTCTGTCAGAACTCATTATATTATTATATTAAAATGATATAATAATATTTCTAAATGATGCTAATTTATTTATAGGTATGAAACAACATATCCACCCATTTTGGAGGGAACTATAACACGTTGGACTTCAGCAAAAATAAGAAGTGTCACAGCAGAATTGTATCTGTCACCATCTACCAGTCCCAGACGACTATATGTAAGTGCGAGTTCTTTAATCATTTGGCCGTGGAAATTTCCGCAGATATAGCTGGTTTCACCAAGTAGGGCATCGGCATCAGGGAAATGCTGTTCGATAAAAGTTTCATCAGCATCAGGAAGAACCTTATCAACACCCAGATAAGGACAACCACCGAGTGGCTGACAACTAACACCCCATACGTCATTTTGAAGAGCAAGGTGTTCGTTAGCACTGCTAATCGCATAAGGATAAAGATTAGAACCATTAATACGCCACTGGTGAGATTCTTCAATCATAGCAGGAGAACCCATATTTTTAAACAAATCAGAATTAAAAGCAGAGTCTCTTGCTCTGACCTTCTGGACGCAAACACGATTTACTTTTTTGTTATTGAAACCTTGAAGTTGGAAAGTCTGTGCTTTTCTTTCAGTGGGTAAAACAGCCTGTGCCTGAACTCGGTCTGTTTCAAGCGTAACATACGAAATAGGTTCAAACTTCGACATTATAGATTTTTTCATAGGGGTATCCTCAGATAGTTCATCTACACAAAGCAGAGGTTGAAGAGTGGTGAATTTATGGGTTAGTCCCTCCTCAACATTTAGGTCTACGGCATAATCAGATGAATTTTTAGACCACTCAATCACAACACGAAGATTTTTAAAAACTGCGGTATTAAGATTAACAACAGCACCTAGGAGGGGAAACAAATCTCGCAGAGACAACCAACTGCTCGTTGTATTTTCTTCTAAATGTCGAATGTTTCCGCTTTGTTTAAATGGAACAATTTTAGAAAATTGAGAATCAGCATCATATAAATCTTCGCCAGTTACAACAGCAACATTAGGCAAATCATAAACATATCCTAAAGCATTTTGCGAAAGCGTATTATTAAGATTGCTACATACAGTGTTATTTTTGGTGTAATTCTTAAAAGCAATCCAACGATTAACATCGTTAATAGAATCAAGAACCTGATTACCATCTAGAAGTCGAATAGCAGTCATACAACCAGCGGAACCTACTAAATGATTGTAACGAGCAGTACCTAGAAGGGCAGATGTTACACCTACATTGAAAAGTCTCATATTGCTTAATACAACCGTATCACTTGGTAGGCGGAATTCACAGCGAGTATTTGCTTGGTTAAAAATGGGGTCAATTAACCTAGTGCTAATGGAACTCGAATAGAACGACATTTTATAATATAAAAGAATATTAATATTTTATATTATTCATTTAATTAGAATACTTTTAATTTTTTGATTTACAATTCGATTAAACTATGGAAATACATATATGCGTTAAATGGGTTAGTATTTGATACACCACACGCTAGTTGAATATTTAAACTCTGGTTAGCCAAGTTGACGAATGTCCCAAATGACAAGCCCACACCAAAAGATTTATTAGCAGATACCAGTTGAAGATGGGCTGTATTATGACCGCTCGTTTTGAGGGATTCGACATATTTATCCGTAACCTCAACTAAATCACGAATTGTATAGGTCACCATAGTGTTGCTAGAGTTGTTCCACAAAAATACAAGTTCAGTTAAAGCAGGGAGTGCTTCCTGTGCTAAATTATTGTATTCAGTAACTGATTCGTGCGAGGTTGGCATAAACGACATACTAAAAGAATCGCATACAGCAGGGACACGAGTGCTAATAACAGCATCACTTGAATTAATAGACGTTTTGAGACTATGCTCTACACGCATCTGGAGTTTTGCCTGTTTGCCGTCATCAGGGATTGACTGATATATAATGCGAGGGTTAATGATTTCGTAATTAGTTAGACCAGAGACTGCCGTTCCAAAAAGCATATCTGTCATACGTGACAACTGAATGCTTACTCTTACAGTTCCTGATTTGCTAAAGGAAATAGAATTGTCATCGCTGTCAACAGCAACAAAACGATTAAGACAGAATGTTGGTTTTACGCTAAAGTCTGCTGGGGTTCTATGCGAACTATCTGCTATTTTAGTGGCATACTCTTTAAGAATCATATTGCTATATAAATCAGAAGGAGCTTTCAACTCACACGAATTGTAAGAGTTCATAGTGTCATTTCTGGACTGGGTGGCATTCATTACCATAGCATGCATACGAGGGTAAGACTGAATTGATTCGATTTGCCCTATATTTAAAACAGACGTGGTAATACTGTCTATTACACCTTGTGCTCCTGCCATACAGTCGAACAGAACACCATCCTCAACATCACCAACAATCTTCAACTGGCCCTGAAAACGAACAGTAGAACTCAACATTTTACGACCCTGAAAATTGAGATTAAAATCAAGTAGGTCTAAAGGAGCATAACTGTTTGCTGGTTTTACTAAATCTGGAATAACGGCGTGGTTAATGACCGACATTTTTTATAATATAAAAGGATATTAATATTTTTATATTATTCATTTAATTAGAATACTTTTTATTTTTACAATTGCTTAATAACGGATTTGAAGACGCAAACCTTATCAACTCCTCCGCCTGTTGCCGAAACATTCAAATCAACAATTTTAGTCCCTTGTGTTACAGGAAGGGGATTCACCATATACGGTTTAAGAGGAAGAGTTCCATATCGTGCCGTTTGTCCGTCCGCTACCGCATTTGGTACGTGAAGAACAGCAGATTTAAGACTCTCTCCGTTATTCGTTTTATACATCGAAATTCTGTCTAAATAAAGGGGTGAGCCTATTACGACATCTCTGTCCGTTGCGTCTACATTGTTAACACGAATACGGAATTGTTTAACTTCGTCTTTCTGTGTAAGTAAATCATTCTCATTTAGTGCTAGTGCCATAATGTTATAAGCACTTGGTTCACAAATGAACTGTTCCGCCCAGTTTTGACTACCATATCCGTTTGTTTCTTGAAGGGTATATGTAGTAAATACCATTCCGTCCATCTTGACAGGGTCTGTTTCCTGTAGGATAATCTCGGCATAATCAACCGAAAAAACAAGACCACCATAGGGTTCGGCAGACTGTCCGCTTAAGGTGATAGCAGTAAAAACATCTGATGCTTCTGGAACATTTTGGAATGCTGTTTCTAAAGTAATCTTTAGTCTTTTTTCATTATCAGGGTTAAGGTCACTTCTTACATACTCAATTTCACGAATAGTGGTATTATAAACTGCGTCTTCAGGAGCAGCTGGTGCTCTTGTGAAAGTATAATTAACGACCACTGGCATACCAACCCAAAATGGAGAGTCAGCAAGGTCTTCATACTTAACCGAACTCATGACTGTAAAAATTTCAGTTGTTACGCCACTAATGTCAACCATCTGCTTAAAAAGAGGATTCGCAAAATCAAGAGAATCAGGTCCATTGAATAATTGTTTTGGAACAAATCTCTCAGGGGAAATTTCTAAATGAACTCTGGTATCACCCAAAAAAGTCGTGTCTACGGTAGCACTGCCTAGATTAAACAAATCAGACATAGGTATTTGAATAGGACTAGTCAATCGACGACTAGCAACAGACCCCTCTTTTTTGAGGTCACGCCATATAGACTGTGCATGGTTCGTGCGTGTCTTATGGGGTAGAATCTGTTTATAGAGGGTTCCATCGTTATCTTCAGTCGTCTTGCTTAAATAGTGAAGATTGGTTCTGAGAACGTCGCTTCTTCGAATGTCCTCAAGCATTCCTTTATTTGCTGAACGAAGGGAACAATTACGGACAATTGCTGTATTAGGAGCAGTTAATTCGTGACCGCCGTTGTGGGTATACTCCAATTTAAAATCAAATACACCAGTAGATGAATCTACCGTTTCACAATGACACTGAAGATTAATATAACTTTTTGCCATATCAACTGCCATACCGCTAGGAATTTCAAAGTCGATGAGGTTCTGACGAGCATTAAAAGGGCCTCCTTGCTTAGCATTCAGTTTTACTTGTTTATCTGCCATTTTATATATAAGTATTAGAATATAATTTTAATAAACATTTTGTTTGATATTATTTTATTTACAATATATAAATAGAATATGCCTAAAAAACAATCTGAGATATTTGAAAATGTAGAAGGGGATAACCAAGAACCACAGACTCCTGCTAAAAAGACCACAATTAAGGAAAAAAAACAGGTTAGTGCTGAACGTCTCGAACAATTAAAAGAACAATTGGCACGTGGAAGAGCCGTTCGTCTTGCTAAAAGAGAATTGATTGAAAATGAAAAGAAATCACGTGTTTCAAATACTAAAACGGAAACGGAAGAACCTTCTAAACCAGTTCAAAAAAAACAGGAAGAGGTTACTGACACCAGACCAGTTGCTAACCAATTATGGGGTGAAGAAATTGCCGAATTGAAAAATGAGATTAAATCTCTTAAATCACGCCTAGATAAACCTAAACCAGTTCATGCAACAACTCCTGTTAAAGTTCCTGAAAAAATAATATCTCCAGTTACTAAAAAAGACAATGTCATTATTTCAAGACCTACTAATGTGCCTAAAAAGGTTGTTGAATCTCCCAAACCACCGCCCTCACAACCAATAAGCATTCCAAAACCAAAACCGAATATTTATTCAGCGTTTAAGGTTGCTTTATGGTAATTAAATACTTTTCTTTATAATTATATATACTTATAAATATATAATTATGTTAATTAATTTATTTCTTCTTATTGCTAATTACGAATATTTGTTTTTCCGTCTTCTTCTTAGGTTTTTTATTTGGTGGGTTGGGTTGTAACATCTCCATCGTTAGAGGCGTTTTCTCCATTCTGTTCTAATACTACTTGAGATAACTTTTTTTCGATTAGTTTCAATCGTTTTGCTTCTAGGATATTTTCTCTGTTCGCTAGATATCGTTCTTTAGAGCGGTTAATTAGTATCTCTTTATTTGCTTGATAATATTCTTGTTTTTTTTGTTTTCCACCTCGCTCTTCATAGTATCGTTTAGAGATTTGTTTAAATTTATCTGGATTCTCTTCATAATAATTTTTGCGAGTCCGTTTTACATCTGTTTGTTCCATCTTTATCTTATATATATGTAAGATTATTATTTTCTTTCTAAATGTATTTTTCGCTAAACTATTTTTGAAAATCAGAGAGAAATGTATGATTTAATTAATTAATTACAACTAACCCTTTTTTGTAATGCTTTTTGTTCTGCTTTTAAAATTGCTTCTTCCATTAGTCTATTTTGCTCGTTAAAGTTATTATAAAATGTGCTTCTATCAATTCTTGTAGCACGTTTGCGTTCTGCTATTTTATTTTGATGTATACACTTACAACATTTCATATTTCTCATGCAAGGAATTATAACCGACTGATTTGATTTTTGAGTATTAATTGTATTAATTAAATTAGTTGCGTTAATTTCATACCATTCTATATGATTAGGTCTATTACATTCATCTGTTTTATGTGTGTGACAAATCTCAAATATATTTATTAAGTTATCACCTTCAAGCATCGCAACATCTGCGGATTTATTGCTATTATTATGTTTAAATCTATGTTCTAATACTGCTTTTGTATTATCATTATAATTAGTTTTGGATATTCCGCTCTCTATAGAGTCATTACATTGATTACAACTTCTAAAAAACATTATGTTGGTTTTATTATCTAGGAGGGATTTCATCACTAACTTTCCTTCTTTGTGTATTTGTGATTCACTAGGAGACTTATAAAAATTACAAGGACTATCTGATTTATTATGAGCGAAATGTGGCATACGTATCTCCCCTTTTCTTAGTTGAACGTCTCTCGAACATTCAGGGCATTTATAAGTATTTGCTTTATTCGCAAAGCGAGGGATTTCACGTTGGTTTGTTTCTTTGTTGATTGCTCCCATAAACAAATGGTTCATTTATATTATACTTATATTTTAATTTTCTTTATATCGTTGTTTTCTCTAAATATATATAAATTCATTGAGAGAAATTACTGATTTAATTCATTTTTAAATTGTTCTATTTTATTTTTAAGTTTTTCATTTTGTTTGCGTTTACGCCATTCTTTACTATATGTGCGTTGGATTTTATTGCGTTTATCACGCCATTCTTTATCTTGAGACATTAAAGCATAATATGCGTTATTATAATCATTGCGTCTTTTTACATATTCAGGGTTTGTCTTCAATTTAGTCTCATAGTATTTTTTTTGATATTGTCTTTGTGATTGAGTTGTTTCAGGCATTATTATAAATTATATATAGGTTTTTATATAATTTATTTAATTAATTTATTGACTCATAAATAATAAGTGTTTTTCGGTTTTAAGGTGTCTTGCTTTATTTTCTTTGTAATAAGATAATCCACATTCACAAGTTATTTTATGGTGTCTTTTGCTTATGTATTTCATTAAATCATCATAATCTAAACCCATTCCACTAGAGTTAAGTGATACTTCTTTATAACAAAAAGGCATTTTATACTATATAAATATAATGATTTTTTTTAAGTGTTTTTTCTTTTAAGGTTTTTAAGTTTTTTAAGTTCGCATTAAGTTTTTGAAAAACTTAAAAGAAAACGCCATTTTGGAGGGATATGGTAGACGATGCCACCGAATCCATTCCCAACCTGTCATCTTTTTAGCAACTCGTCACCAAGGTCATCACCTTTAAACTTTTTTACTTTTTTTTTATTTCCTTACCTTTATGGTCTTATTATTATTATTATTATTATTAGAAAAGTGTAAAAGGTGATGAGATGATGAGGTGATGACTTGTTTTGCTATTTTTATGGGAGGTAAAACCTCTTTTTTTATAAAATGTATAAAAATAAAAAAAAAAGTAAAAAGAGTTTTTGCTGTGGGGTAAAAAAAAAGGGGGGTCATCTCATGTTGTCATCACCATATGCCCTCCCTTAATTATTTGAATTATGTATTTGCGTCAAGTTCATAAATATTTTAGCACCAAATTTAGTATGCTTTTTAGTAATATGCGGATTATTTAACTGCTTTAACTGACAACCGAGTTTAATCGAATTAACTTCATAAATAAAATGATTTTTGTCTCGCCAACTAATAAAATCTTTAATTACAACAGACAACAGAGCAGAGTAGATAACATCACCCCCTTCAAAAGCACAATTCACAGGTAAATATTCCCCCCAATCTTCGTTTGCATAACCAGATAATCCAAGCATTATGTCGTTTGCTTTTTCGTTAATCCATATTTCAACAGGATTATTATTCATCTCTTTAAGGTCATCTTGGTACTCAGTAGAAGGAGGCGGAGGCAATTTAATAGGACTATCAACCCCTTTAATGTAGTCGTAAAATGTTCTTAGAACATTAATATCCTCTATTTTCTCATAGAACTCATTGAAATATTCAGTATTACCAATTAATTCATCAGAACAACGAACCATGAATTTACGACGGTCGTCTTTTTTGGTTACGATGCCTCCGTCTTTATTATTAGTCATCATAAAAAACTTATGAAATGATTTAATTGGGAAGGGAGTGACACCCTTATTATTAATAGTTATAGTGGGTGCTGTGATGAGATTTTTAATAACTTCATTTGCTTTTGTTGTTAACGATTTACTTAATTCATCGAGAGCAACAAAATAAGAATTACACATTAGGGAATTAAACGACCCCCAAATATCTCTATCTGGTTGGGCGGTTGTTAATACTTTACTTTGACCGAGAATGTTAGAAAGTAAGTCAATGAAAGAGCCTTTACCAGCCCCTTCATTAGAAATAAATACAGGACAAGTAGACTTTTGTTCTGGGTGATTTATCAAATGTGCTAACCAAGTAATAAAATAGTCATATACTACTTCCTCGTGATTACAAAGAACTTTAATATGATTCAGTAGGAAGTCACACCCTTCAAGGTCTTTTTCATAATCGTCTTCATACATTTCCATTACAAACGGATTCCATAGATTAAAAGTATCATCAGGACAATCATATTCATTTGGATATACATCTGTATGTTCGTAGCGTCTAATATCAGGGCATTTAATCCAAGTTCTAATAAAAGATAATGGTTCTCCTTTTACAGGGTCTATGCCGTGCGACATATGTTCGAAACTTTCTATAAGTTGGTTTTTGCTACGTGTAATAACAATGCGTTCCCTTGTTTTTTTATTGTGTGTAATCTCAAAATATACACCCAAGGAAACAATTTTAAAATGTGTTTTTTCAAAGTCTTCTTTCATAAGAGTAAATGTATCCTCTCTTTTCCTTATTTGTTCGTCTTTTAATTCCCTTTTTTGTATTTCAAGACGTTCTTTAATCGTTTTACTTTCGTCTACTAGTGGAGCAGTAAAAGTAATATTGTAAAACTTATTCATTGGTTTAATTTCCCAGTCAATATCAAAACCAATATCATTATTTAATTTATTAATGAGGGTAAGAACACAATCAACCCCTCCATATTCCTCAACTCTACTTTTTAGAAGTTTAATACCGTCAAATTCGTATGTAGCAATATAATGATTAGGAATATCACTTTTACATATAGAAGTATCACGGCATAAAGTCTGTAAAACATTCTCAACAATTCTTAATTCATATTCTTGTAAATAAGTAGATAAGAATGCTCCAACGAGGTTATCTTCACCCTTAACCTTCTTTACTTTTGTAATAGTTTTATACAATTCAGGGTTTAGTTTGATGAATGTAGAGGCAATAGTATTAACCTGTTGTCTATATTTCTTTACAATAACTGGTTCAGGGAAATCTTCAATCTCCTCTTCTTTTAACCAACCATCAAATCCACCAAAAAAAGATAATCTAATCATAAGTTTTTTCACTTGGTCTCTCGAACACGTATTATTAGATGCTGTAATAATATCAGTAATGATAGATTCACGATTATTACAATATTCAGTAATAATATCGCATTCAATACCGTTGCTGGTACATAGTCCCTTCAATATGCATGGTTGTGCGTTTTTAAGGTCAAAATCATAATAATTATCTTT
>JGI10211J34971_10002212_pt1 | contig 15956 bp, 7 predicted proteins | sample Etolagsediment_FD_34971 | JGI IMG/M metagenome (IMG submission 34971) | reverse complement strand
TTGTTTTACGTACTGCCATTTATAAGTGATTACGTAATTTATTTCTTTTTAGATTTATTTCCCCAATTTTTAGCACCAACTTTGCGACACTTTGCTATTGCCCCGCTTGCGTAGGCAGATGGGAATACACGGTAACGTGCTTTTACTTTTTTATAACATGCATCTTTAGCCATCACTTTAGTTTTTTAGTTTTAAGTTTTTTAGTTTTTAAACCTTCGGTTTTAGTCTTAGGTTTTTTAGCTTGCGATTCTATAAGCCCAACATCCCATTTTGAATAACCAAGAGCCAGTGATATAGCTTGCCAAGTTTCAACATCTTGTCTAATAGGCGTAGAAAGGTTATCCATTTTTCTAATTACTCTGTCCGCTGGTAGATTCAAAGTTGCAGAAATAACTTGCCCTGTAGCGTCAAAAACAGGGTTGTCTAAGCTAAACCCTGCAGTTTTCATTTTTTCTCTGGTATTTCTATAAGTAAAAGTTCGGCCCGCTGACATAAGTTTTCTTAACTTAGAATCAATAGGTGGAGATAAGCTTAACGCTTTTAATGCAACTCTCTCGTAGTCAGGTCTTTTACTTTTTTGTTGTCTTATAGCTTCAAGAACCATGTTTTTTCCTGTAGCAACTGCCGCTCCACCAAAACCTAAACCTCTTAAAAATGAATCCGCAACACTATTTCCAACTCTAAAATATCTATTTCTAACTTGTTCTTCTTCTTCATCGTCAAAAGCAAGAGCAAATAGTGCCGATTGCAAAGTTGAAAATAATATGTTTTGAACAGCTCCGTAATATAATAACTTACTAGTATTAGTTTTCCAATCGCCGCGTCCATTAATTAAATCTAAAGCTGCTTTTTTAGTTAAGCGAGCATATTGCATAGGCGTGTTGGCAAAAGCTAATACAATGCGCCCTAAAGGGCTTGCTTGCTGCATTGATATACGGTCTGGTCTAGAAGATTGCTGTGACTCTTCTGTTGTTTCTTGAAAATCTAAAAATGCTTGCTGTTCTGCTTCTTGCCGCGACTTACCTTCTTTTAAATATCTATTAACTCTATTGCGGTAAAAACTTGCGCCACCTAGTGCGATTGCATGGGAATCTGCAATCTGGGTAGGTAAAAACCCTTTCTTAAGGAGCGAGGCAATCACAGATCTAATAGGATTTCTGCCTTCTTCTGCGGCTTTAGCAATTTCATCGGCGTTAACATCAGTTTTTAATCCTGAGCGTCTTTCTTTTAAAAAATCAGAATTAAATAACATTGTATAGTCAGACCAAAATTGTTTTTGATTTGTAAATGCTGCACTAGCCGCTAATGGATTATTATCACTAAAGTTAATAAAGTTAATAAAAGAAAGCTGCTGCAATAAAGCTGATCGAGTATTAAAGAACATAATAGCGCCGACTGAATCATTTATCCAATTTACAAATTGATTTGTTAATTTATTTGACCCAGCAACTCTCCGCCTACCTGTTTTCATTCTATAAAGAATATCACTTAACGCCTCTAAATAATTTTCGCCATATGCAGCTTTTAGCTTATTTGCTATAGGGCCTGTTAGTTTACCATCTTGCCCGAACTTACCAAATATACTCTCTATATTTGTTAAATATTTTTCTAAAAACTTTTCTCTTGAAGAAGTATTAAGATAATCTAAAATATCAGTTGTTAGTGTACCTGCGTCCCAATTATTTTCTACATTTGGCGTTTCTGCAAAAGCTGTTAAGTTCATTATTTGTTTTGCAAAATCTCTTAAATTAGAGTCTGCGGATACAATTCTAGTTAACTCAACAACATCTTCTCTACTTAAACCAGGTATTTCTAAACCCCTTGTAGCCCAGATATAAACTCTTACTGCAGTTTCATTAGTAAAACCTGTTGCGTTTTTAGCTTTTAAATTTATTTTTTTACCTCTCAAAAGTTTTTTAAGCTCTCTAAAACTATTCATAACGCCTTGCCTGTACCGGGTAAAATCATTTATACCTTGCGCAAAAGGATCCGCTATATTTTGTTTAATCCATGCTAAATCTTGGTCACCCTGCTTGCCTTTTCCAACCATATAGTACATAAGCCCCATAAGATCATCCGCGGAAGGCGGTATAAAAAATTTCCACTTACCTTTATTTTTACCCAATAAAGTAGCTCTTTTTTCTGATATTTCAGCTTGTGAATCAATACCAGATGTTCTACCAATCATTTCTTCAATTACACTAAAGTCGCTTCTTTGATTAGTTTCATTTAAAGATTTGTCTATAGTGATAATTTTATCTGAATTTATTACTCTATTTTGTGCGGCTAGTTTAGCTTTTTTGTCTCCCGACAAAGCATTTTCTTGTTTATCAATTTCAGCTTGTATTACGCTGTCGTTATACTGCACTTCTGGCACTATCCAAACTTGTTTATTTAAAGCAATATTAGCAAAAGCAAACGCTTCATTAATCATCATTGCTGGGAAATGCTCAAAATCGTAATTTTTTTCATTAGCATTAATATCTCCATTAAATATGCCGCCTGCAATATCAACTAAGCCTCTAGACCCACTAACAACATTAGCGCTTGCTGCTTTTATTCGTTTTACAAATATTATTCTATCTATTTGTTCTTCGCGTGAAATGCCTTCCTCGTGCACATACTCTCTTAAAAAAGAATTCAAGGCATTATACGTAATGACCCTAGTTAAGTTATCAGGGTCATTCATGAACTCTTGTAATACGTTTTTATATGACTCAATATTATTGCCGGCTTGTATTAAAGCCTTTTTATTATTTCTATTTTTAGTAACACTAATAGTCGGTATTTTTATTCTACCTCTTAATTGTTTTTTAAGAAGATTTATTAAGGTTTCGGTTATGCCCCCTTTTTGTAATTTAAGCTCGGTATCAGTATTAGCAGCAGCATTTGTTAATGCTATAGTATTTTCTAAACTATTTAAAGTTTCTATTCTAGGATCACCAATTTCGACTTTACTTCCGTCTTGGTTAATTAATGATTTTTTATCGCTTTTTTCAAATTTAAATTGAAAGCCATATCTATAATGCAAAGCCGCAAATCCTTTAGCTAAAGTCGCTGACTTTCCTATTATAGAAGGCATTAAGTTTAAAATTTCTACTTGGCGCTTTCTAAATTTTATTAACTCATCGATGTAAAATTCCTGATTTCCTGAAGCTTTATTGTTTTTTGTTAAATTGAGAGGAGCACTTAATATTTTTTGTTTTTCTTCAGCTGTAAAATTAGTAGACTTTTTTATTATATCATTAAATGTGGCTTCATATGTTTGCAAATTAGCATCAACAACTTCCCCTAAAAAATCTTTTGGATTCATTGCAAAAACAGCTTCTTCGGCTACAGTAAATTCTGATTTTTGCGCTTCAGATTTGCCCGCGGCTAAGTTTTGTATTTCTTCAAGAGTATATTCACCATTTTCAATGCGCTTTGACATTTCAGCCCTAGCAGCGGTATTTGTCATAAGCCTACCAACAAGTCTTGCAAAAGCAATCATTGATATTGCTCTAGCATCACCATTACTAAGCGATAAAAATGTACCATCTTTGTTAATACCAAATGTTGCTAAAAAATCTTCTTTAGTTATATTATCTTTTAATTTAAATGGATCTAGCCCTGCTCCTTTTGAAAGTCTTGGCTGTTTTTCATAAAAAGCTTGTTGTAGTTTTCTAGGAATTCTAACGCCAGTACCAGCTAACTCTTTACTAGCTGCGTCTGTTTCTAAAATAGCGCCTGAAGGAAGTAAAGAAATAAATTTATCTGCATTATCATATATTAATTGTTGGGCTTTTGTTTTATCGCCTGAAAAATTAGCAGATGTTGGTTTTCCTTTAGCATTAACGCCTAAATAAGCATTAAGCTTCATGCCAAACAATTCAGCAGTTAATTCAGGGGCCACATCTACGGCACTAGCAAGAGTTAAGCCTTTAAAATCGCCACTTGCTACTTTTTCCGATGCTTTAGCATAGTATTCAGTAGCTTTTATTTCACCTAATATATCTGTTGGGTCAACTAAATTATCAAGCCTTTCTGCTTCCGCTTTTCGTATATCTACCATTGTTGTAGAATCTAAATAGTTAGATTCAATTTGTATAGTAGGCGTGCCTTCTTCTGTTGTTTGATCTATAGGCACTTTAATTTGTTGCTCAATACCTAGTTCTGTAGCTAAACTGTTCGCTCTTAAAAAACTTCTGTTAACTAAAAATTTTTCTAAATCTTGTTTTCCATCATATTCATTTAACAAATTAAACACGTTATTTGCTAAAGATAATTCATAATCAGATCTAGGTACATTTCTTTTTTGTTCAGCTGGTATTTTATCGTATAAAGCTTTAGTTCTATTAGCTACAATTTTTTGAATAAGCGGGTCTAATTTTTCTTTTAATACATTTGCTGCTTTTTGGACTTGCGGTGTTACTATATTTTTGCCAAATTTTTCATTAAGCGCTTTATTTTCTGCTAATTTTTCTTTGTATATGCGCACTTCTTCTTGCAATGAAGATTCTTGCTCGGGAGTAAAAGTTCTAGATTCTTGGGGCATATCGCCAACTCGCTCTACTTCTGCTACTTTTTTCTTTTTTTCTTTTTCTCTTGCTTCAATAAGAGGCGCGATGCGCTCGTCAAATTTTCCAGATTTTACGCCCTTAGAATATTCTTGCAAAAAGTTATAAATACCTCTACCTGTATTAAAATCTATATTTTTAAAACCTTGTTTTCTAAATAAAGATTTAAAAAATATACCTAAGTTATCAAATACAGTATTATTATAGTTTATTTCGCCCCTGACTAAACCATCTGCAAAATAATTTATATATTCTGTGTCATGGTTTTCAGGCTTAACATTTGTGTCTAGCTGGGATTGTACCCATGCTCGTTGTTTTTTAGTTAGCTGTTTTTCAAATTCTATTCTAAGCTTTTTTTGCGCTTGCGCATCACCAACAAGTGCGTTCAATATGGGGTGTAGCAATTCATGCCCCGCTACCGCAAAATCAAATACTTTATCAGCGCGTTCTGGATTTATAGCTATTTCACCATTACCTCTAAACTCGCCTTTTGCGTCTATATTTGTATCAAAAACTATTTTAGTATCAAAACCTAATTGATTCATTAAGCTTTCAATTGATAAAATATTGTTTTCTTTTAACGCTTTATATTTTTCATTAAAAGTATTTTCTAGCTTATCATTTCTTTGTTTTATTCTAGCGTTTCTATCTGCTTTTTGTGTTTCTGAAAGGTTGCCATTTCTAATTTCCGCTTGTAGTTCGGATATTTCAGATTTTAATGATAAGGCCTCAGCAACTTCTTGGTCTGTATAAGTGTCATATATGGTACCAACACGCGCTTTTAAAGTTTCAATAGCCTCTTCTAATACTTTTATATTTTTTGTATTTTCTTTAAAAATAACACCTGAAGATTCTTGGTTTTTATTTTCAGACCTAAGCTTTACAATATTTCTGTCTAATTCTAAAACTTTTTTTGAAATATCTTCGTGCATTAAGCGCTCGTGAAGTTGTTTTTTCTGATTTGTTGTTAATGCAGCAGCACCGGTAGTTGCTCCCCCTAAAAGTGAAGAAATTAAAAATGTATCAAACGTACGCTCTAAAAGCATACGGCCATCAAACTCGCCGTCTTGATTGTAATATTTGTTTATATCCCAAAGCAAATCTAAAGAGTTATTTACTTCTTGAGCCGCGACTTCAGAGGCTCCTTCAAAAAACATGTTTTTAGCAATCAGCTGCCCAACCTTAGCAACAGATTGTTTTGTTTGCCCACCAAAAGCTTTTACAGCACCTTTAAATATTCCTCTTGTTACATATTCGCTAGCAAGCTCAACACCACCTTGTAAAAGCGCAGTAGCCCCCATTTTAAAACCACGCTCGGTAGGATTTGCTTCAGACAATTCTTCATAATGAGACCCCGCAGATGACGCCCCCAATGCGGCTAAGCCAATGCCAGACAATGATGCCAATACCGAAGGAGCGCCTTGGAATAAACCGCTTATTGTTTGATCTATTGCTGCTAAATAGTCTTTATCTTCAATTCTTTGTAATATACTTTTATCATCTCTTACTGTTTGTAGTTTTGTAAATTGGTTTTCTACAAAGTCAAAAGCTTCGTCTAATACAAATATATCTTCTATTTTCTGGCTAATAAAGGCTCTTTGATTTTCATCAATATCATCATCAGCAAAATAATTATATACACTAATAGCTTTTTGTGCGGCTATGTCAACTGGTATTTCTAAAAAATCTCCTACGCCTTCAAAAAGCCCAAATGTTCCAGCACCAAGAGACCCTATTTTATCCGCTACAAATTGAGCAGCTTTGTTTTCAAATAGATTTTCTCGTGGCTCCAAAAAACCATTTGCCGAACTGGATACCATATCGGATGCTTTTGTTACCTCTGCAGGCGCATCCAGACCCGCAGGTGTTATCTTTCCCGGCCCAATAGCTTTTAAGCCAACCTTTTGAACATATTCGTCCAATGTTTTATTTGATTTTGCTGCAGCGGCTTCAACTTGTGCTAAAGTATACTGCTTACCGTTTAATTCAAACATAATTATTATTCTATAATTGGTAGATCTGCAGAAGCCAGGCGGGAATTTACATTTTCAAGAGTATCACCTGTTTTTTGTATATATTCTGCTATTAAAATATCTTGCTCAGTTAAATCCATAGCTTGAGTTTTATTTACTGCTTTTAAAATTTTGTTTCGATCTGCGCTAGAAAGCTTTTTTAACTCAGCTCTTGTTAGTTTTGTTGTAGAGGCTTTTTGTATATTTTCTAAAGAAGCTTGCTCTTGCGTTCCTTTTTCAAAATCACTTTTTAATTTTTCATTATAATTTTTTCTTCCTACAACATCAAATATAGCTTTATTAATATTTTCTTCGCTATAATTATCGCCATAAAAATCTTTTAATTCTTTTTGTACCTTACGAGCAAACTCTCCTTTTCTAGCGCGAGAAACGCCTGCATCTACAACCATTTCTTGTATTTTAGTATATTCAGCGGTTGTATCTATTGTTGAGCGTAGTCTTTCAGTTGTGTCTAAATTAGCAAAATTTTCTGGGTATTGCCCCTCTTCTAATGTACCGGGTATTTTTTCAGGCACATTTGTTTCTATTTCTGCGGCGGTTTGCTTTGTTTCAGTAGTTGCTTCAGGAACATATACCCCGCCTAAGATAGAATATCCTAAAGCATTGCTTAATCCTATTTCAGCCGCAACCGGATCAGTTAAACTTATTTGTGTAGGCTCGTCTACTAGGCTGTGGCGTACTGTAATAGCAATAATATTACCATCATCGTCTTGAACTTGATCTGTTACGTTTAAGCCTAATTTGCTAAAATTATTGATTGCATCTTGGGCTGTTTTATTAGAATTTAAAAATGATGTTAAAGTAGGCTTTATTTGCGGTAAAGATTTATTATATAAATCAAGAATTTGCAACCTTTTTTGTTCTGAAAGAGTAAGCTTACTGGTTTTAGGTTCAGGAGCTTTATACAATTTAGCAGCCTCAGAACTTATATTTAAATAATTATCCATAAGTTTTTCTTGAACAAAAGCTTTTAATTCAGCACCTTCTAATGCTAATAAGGTAGATTTTTCTTCTGGTGTAGACAAAAATAAAGGTTGCCCATTTATAAACCCATCAATGCCTGCGCTTTTTAATTCTTGATCAGTATAATTATTTAATAAATTACCAAGCCCAATAGCAAGCTTATTATATTGTGTATCGCCTTCTTTTATTTCTCTGCCTGTAGATTGGCTATATTTTTCAACGGTTTCGATTTGTGTTGCATGTGCGGTAGCTAAATTATAATTTGGTATTGCGAAATCATCAAGTTGATCTTGCCTATATTCTCTGCCATTTGCAATATAAGTTAAATTTCCCTTGCCGTCTTCTCGCACATCAAATTTTTTATCTAATAAAATAGTGTCTAAATCTTTTGCTACTTCAGGAGGTAAAGCAGTACTTAGTTGTTTAGTTTTTCTAACTTCTGCATATTGTTTTGCAATAGAATTATAATTTATAGCATTTTGATTAAGACGATCAAAAGAACCTTTTATAGAATTTATTTCAGAAGTTATTTGTAAATAACGGTCATCAGTTGGAGATAAGCCTTGCCTTTCTTGTAATAAATTAGCAGCTTTTCTTTTAGAATTTATTAAAGCGTTAGTAAGCGTAGTATTTACTTCGGGCACTTCAAATAAACTTGGGTCATAATCGTCCCCTATAGTATTAAGTGTTGCTGAAATTTCAGCATCTATTTTTTTGCGTTCATCTTGGTATTTTTCAAATAAACCAAAACCTTTTTCAATCCCAGCCGCAAAAGATTCTGCTATTTTAGCGGGTTGTTTTGATTTGCCTATTTGAGCCGCGCCGGCAACTAAAGTTTTATCAGCTATCATAATTAAAATATTTTTTCAAGGCCTCTCCCTATTGATCCAAATAAACCTGTTTTACCCGCAACACCTTCGGCCCCTGGTGTTGCTTTTCCGCCAATAGCCGCTAATGCTCCGACCCCGCCAACGGCTTGCCCAACCGCCCCGGCTAAGCCCCCACCGGCTTGTTGTCTAGCTTCATTGGCCGCCGCTAATCTTTGTTGAGACATTCCTAAAAGTGTCCCGGTTTTTCTCATTTCCATTTGTTGCGACAAAAATTCGCCTTGCCCTCTCATTTGCTGCATTCTAGCTTCTCCTTGCGCTGCTAACATTTGATTACGTTGTTCTTGTTGGCCTATACTTGCCGCCGCTGCTTGTGCCGCTTGCGTTTGTTGATTTGCTAAGCTTTGTGCTAATGCTGCAATACCGCCTCCGCCAGCAGACGCAGCTAAATCCCCCAATATATTAGCCCTACTCTGTTCGGCTTGTTGTTGCGCAAATTCCGCGGCTTGTGTATTTACAGTAAGATCTTCGAATGTATTTGTTATATTTTTATATGGATTAGAAGTATCTAAGGCTTCATAACGGCTTTTCATTGCATTAAATTCAGCTTCAGCCGCTTTTTGTTCGCGCCTTCTTTCTCCTCCCCCGAGCAATCCTTGAGCAATGCCGCCAATAGAGCTAAGCCCAGTTTTAAGTAAAGCTGGGGCAAGCCCAGACAATGCTTTGCCTGCAGCCCCTTTTCCTATTCCAGCTAGAAGTGTTTTACCGGTTAAAGCTTTGGCTCCTGCTCCAAATAAAAATCCTAATGGTAGTGCCATATTTTAATATATTTTTATGTTATTTTAATTACGTATTAATTAACTACTTAACGATACCTCGCTCCCAACAGAGTAAAGCTCTTTTTTATTAGTGCTGTTATTAGATAGCCTAACTTGTAAAAAATACCCTAATACACCTGATGTATTAAACTTATTATTTTTTGCAAAGAAATTAAATGCATTTGTTGGCGCACCATCTAAAGTTATAGTGTTACCTGAAATACTAGTAACAGTTCTTCCAGTATCATTTGAATTATTGTATACCACATCACCAACTTGCAATGCATTATTCAATTCAGAAAAAGTCACATCATTACCTGATATATTTATAGGTGTTCCTAAGCCTTGTACATTTAATGCTTTTAAATCTAAACTTGATTTTGTAGCATTATTAAGTCCTTGAATATAATTATAGAATTTACCTTCTTTTTCTACAAAAGATAATACTGCGCCGCTATCTGTATTTGTTGTAACACCCGCCGCTGATGCGTCCCAGCCGCTATCGCCTTGGTAGTTTAATGTCCTGAAGTTTTTAATATTACCAGGGTTGCCATTTAAAAACGATGTTACCTGCGAATTGGTAGTATAGCTATAAAAAGTATTTCTAGTTTCGTTGTCATGCGAAAATATCTTACCATCTTTAAACGTGTAGTACATGTTATTAAGGCTTATGCCTGCTTCAGGAATAAATGATTTTCTACTAGGCCAGCCATTAACACTTTCAGAGAACGAAATAGTATCAGACGTAACTATAAAATCTGTTACAAAACTTACATTGTATTGATCTTTATTTTCATCATAAGATCCCACAATTCTATTATAGCTTGAAGAAAGTTTATCTTTAAAATAATCTTTCATACCATAGTTAGATATTTCTGTTAAACCGTCTAAAGACAACCTTAATACTTTGCCTCTTGATTTATCAACAAAATAAGATTTATATGTATAATCCGCAAAGCTTTCAGGGTGTTGACATCCATAATTACCTTGATAAGGTATAATAGTGCCTAAGAACCTGTCTGTGGAGGTAACCTGAGGATTACCATCTGCTTGAAACAATAAATCTTTTCTAGCCGGCACTTTTAATATTTTATCATCACAAAAAAGCGTAAGATCAGTATCTCTAGTATTTAGTTTTTGAATGCTGCCATATATTGGATTTGCTTCTTCTGTAATATTTTCAGCTATAATAAATTGGTTTAACCTATTAATACCGTTTTTGCCGTTATATATACCAGAAAATATTAATCCAGATTTTACACGTTCTTCTTTGTAATTATCTTCAAATACAGTTGATACTCTAACGCCTTTACCAATTGTTGGCGCATTAAAATCATCTCTAATCCGATCTGATTCTACACCGTTACCAAAACTAATGCAATTAGCCCAGGGTATTTCTTGCGCTGTAGATAGTTGCGCAATTGGATATGTTTTTTCTGTTTCATAATATATGTCAAGCACACCTTCTTTTGGTTCAACTTCAAATATTGGTGGATTAACTGAATCTCTTGATTGGCTTGCGTCAAAACTTCTAGTTTCTAAAACAAACCCATATGAATAATTAGGAGCAGTTGGGCCTGAGCTGTCACCGCCTCCTCTATATGGTAATGTAACTTCAAAAGCTCTATCAAATTTTAAAAGCCAATAACCTAAAGTACCTGTGCCTGGAATAAGCAAAGCTTCTTCTATTTTATAATTTGGATGATCGTCTATGTTTTTTCTGAACCTCAAGGTTGTTCCAGTAACAATGGATTGCGCTGAAGAAAGCGTTATAATATTGCCATTAATTGCCGTAACTTGTACAAATCCAGACTGGGTAAATCCGCCACTCCCCGTAACGTAGTCATTTACTTCAATACCTGTAGCGCTAACCACCGTAACATTTTTACTATTTGTAGTAGTACCAGACGTGGTAGCAAATGTTTCATATAATGCATTTTCTCCTGCTAATTCTGCACCTGTTTCAATTTGTTGGTCACCCCCGGATATTCTAATGTAATTGCCTTCAACAAAACCCTGCGTCAATGGATCTGAATCATAAAAAGAATTAGCATTATCCCAGTCACGTTCGGTTTGTAATATAATATGAAAACCAGCTTGATAAGTTACGCCGTTTAAAACGTCCCCAGGTAAAGCACCCCCGCTATAACTATAGCTGGATTTATATAATACATATTGTCTATTATCATCATCAGTTGTTCTAGCCACATAGCCTATATTTTTAGCGGCAACTGTATTTAATAAAGATTCATCAAAATCTGTTATTAAAGCATTTTTTAATTCAGTACTATTATTTAATTTTATAAAAAACTTACCTTCATATTCTGGGTTTCCAGAATCGTCAGTAGCCTCTACTTTTTCCATAAATATTTCACTACGTGTAATAGCGTCATTAAATAAATTTGAGCCATATAAAACTTCTACATCATCTCCAAATTCTTCTTCAAAAGTAAATTCACCGCCATTATTGTTGCCCGTTCCGCCACCGTATTGTATACTTTTAATTGTATATATATTACTTTTTTGTCCTGTTCCCGCTCTTCTAAATCTAATTTCAGTGCCTACTGTCATTTCAGCTTTAAAATTATCTGTAATACCAATATTAACATCAGTTTCTCCCGGGGCTCCTGCGTCTTGAATTAATATAGTATTATATCCTTTAACAGGGGTTTTACCAGGTTGTTTAAAATACAGCGTTTGATCGTCAAAAAATTCTCTTTCAAAAATAAAAACGCTTGCTGAATAAGTTGCTTTTTTAACATTGGCTAAAAAATCCGGCGGATTATTTAGTTTATCAATAACTTTAAATTTTTTTTCTACGCCTTTATAAGAAACATCTCCAGCCTCTTTCTTTAAAATAATAATATCATCTGTTTGTACTTTATTTGTTTCAGCAGATGGCACTGATAAATATAAAAATCCTTCTTCATCATCATAAATATTACTAATAACAAGATTATAATATTCATTTGAAGTTTCTTTTATATAATACTTATAATGCGTTGCTTCCGAAGGTGGGGTTGTAGATGTAGCTACTTTAAATTGTAAATTAAAATCAGCGTTTTCTTGTGTTAGCTTTTTTACACCCGACGTATCAGTAAATACAGGCGTTTGCCTTCCGTATTTATCTTGAAATCCAATACCAAACTGATATGTTCTACGTGTTTTTAATCCTAATTTTTGCGCAATTTCTATGCCGTCAGTTCTAGGGGCAGTATCTATAGTAAAGCTTGGCGTATCCGTATAATTAAAATTTTGTAAATAATTCCCAAATATAAGCCTATTACCTGTTATTTCCAGCGCTTTTGCTTTCCTGGGTATACTATCAAATGGTCTAAGTAATTGATTAGACTGTGTTGCTTTAAATATTTGCTCATCTTTTATTTCAAAAGGTGATGCAAAACTGCCGTTTATTTTTTTAATAGATTCAACTATATAAACATTTGGACTTACAGAATCTTTATACAATATATCTATTTCTTCAATATCGGCTTCGCATGTTGTGTTGTTAGGAATTGTAATCCAGCCTTCTAATTTCAAAGAACGAGCTGTGTTTTCCATACCTAAATTATATGCTTTTTTAGCATCATATTCAAAATCCCCAGGCAAAAATGCCGGCACAGAAAAAGGAGCAAAAGTAGAATACTGCCCGTTTGTATATTTATATCTATAAGAAAACCTTGGAAACTTTAATTCAAATAAAGGTTCATCTTCTTCTAGAAGAGGGATATAAGCTACATTGGCGTCATTTTCAACATTATCTGTTTTTGCTAAAAGAGTGCATGTAAATTGAGTTGATGAAGGCTTTGCTGTAATTTTTACCCGAGCTGAACTTGATTCTGTAGATTGTCCAACAGTAATATTTCTTTTTAATATAATTATATCATCTACCAAATAATTTGGCGCAACGCTAAAGGTTATACTTATTGATGTATCAATATCTGTTGTACTAAGGTTTGGTATTACAGTAGTTTCAATTTCTGTTAAATTGCCAGCTGTTCCAACACCCCCTCTTGTAGAGGCAGATAATGTATGAAATGTAGGCGCGCTTAACGGGCCTTTCTTGTATAATGATATTCTATCATCTGAAAGATTTGTGCTTGTTGTAAAATCATTTGCAGTTACACTGCGCCATTCCTCAATATCAACTTGCCTTGGCTCGTTTAAATCATCTGTAAAATATAAAACGCCATCAAGCACTGCAACACCTGTAATAAGATTTGAAGTATTAAAATTTAATACGCTTCCCAAAACTGGGTCAATATATATTGCATCTCCATTGCTTGGCGCAGCGCCGTCCGCTGTAAACCCTGTGATATTAAATACTATTCTTAAAGGCGTACCGCCAATAGTACTTATTGAGCCCGTAAATGTACCAAAACTTGTAACAATAGAAGTAGCTCCGTCGTAATAACTGCCAAGATATTCGCCATCTATTGTAGTTAAAGAAATACCAAGCTGCGTGGCTAAAGAAGGGTCTGCGTTATTTAGTTTAAAATTGCCTAGCGGGATATTGCTAACAGTCGTATCACTATTAAAAGTATATTTTTTACCAGCAGCTATTCCAGCGTCACATAAAATAATGTCCACACTATTGTCAGAAGGGTCTAGCTCGGCAATATAATCTGCGGTTGGCGATGTGCCAAACCAATATATTTTGTCATTTTCAGTGTCGCGCACAGTGCCTATACAGCTTGCGCCAGAGGGGAAAGTAAGTCCGCCATTCCTTTCTGTATTACCTAAAATATTTTGCAGCGCACCTACGTCAGAGCCTTCTGAGTAAGATACGCTAACNTTCAAAGCATCTCTATATTCACCTTGAGGAACTAATCTTTCATCAAGGTCTTTATTCATTTTACCTTTGATGAATAGGTTTTTTAATTCTGGCATATTTTAGTGTTTAATCCATTTAGATTGGCCACGAAGCGTTTGAGCAAACTCTTCTGGTTTGTAATTAGATAAACGAAGTTTTGCTTGTCTTACCGCTGCAAACTTTTCTTTCTTAAATCTGTTCACAATGTATTCTGGCGTATTCGCGCGGGTTGCTAATATCGCATGTGCTATACACTTATACATTGCTTCTTCAGCAAACTTATGCACAACTTTTTCTTCAGCCGTTGCAACACCGTCGCTGATGTATTTTAATGTAACAATTTTTCCAGATAAATGACCTGAAAAGAATATTTTACCTTTTAACTCATCTATAAAAAATGAGCCATTAGCATTCATAAGCTCGGGGTCTAAACCGTACCTGCCGCCTTTTAAATCTTCAAATCCGTCTTCGTCTTTTCTATAATAGCTATTGCTTAAATCTACAGTGGTATTTAATGCTCTAAATCTTTTATTTGTTTCAGACTCATTAGCAGTTAATAACTTGCCATTATTATCAAATAAGTAATTATAGCTATCATCTTGTAAAAGCGCGGTAGGGTTGCTTGAAACGCGAATTGGCATTATTCTGTGCTCTATCCCGGCTGCGTCTACCCATGCTAACTTCACATAATTAACATAATCATGAGGTAATTTCATTTGAAGATTGTCTGGCACTTCTATTTCTTGCGACTTTTCACTTTTTAAAGTATCATAGCTAAGCTCTTGTATTGCTCTTTGTGCAAAGAAAAGTACATTGCTACGCTTTACTTTTGGTATAATTTTTTCTTCACCAACATATGAAATCATAAAGTTATTTACAATATCGGCTAAAGTAATATGCTGGTAGCCACCTAATTCTTCAATTGCATTAACCTGAACAACTGTAATAACTAGCCCGTTTTTTGGCGCACCATCAGATTCTAATACATCTGTATTGTTTGTGTTTCCTGAAAATGTAATTGTAGGTGAAGAATAACTATAATTACCTTGGCTAATTTCTTTACCATCAACAAATATTTGCAAATCACCCAATGCTGTTGGTAGTGGGTCAAACATTGCTAAGGTTAGTGTAAACGCAAGCGTAGAGCCATCACCCGTGAAGTTTGTACTGTTATTATAATAACGTTCTTGTGATATTGTGAATAGTGACATTTATTATGCTTTTTCTTGTTGAACGCTTTTAACTTCTTCCGCAGATCCAATCTGATATAATCCTGGATCTTTTAATACAATACCAGCCATTGCTAATATTTTTATTACCAATTCGGTTTCTTCAGACGCATGCAGCTCAAAGTTTGTTGAATTGCCTGAGTCATATAATCCTGTAGTATTATCATATGCCCAATTAGCATTTGCAGGGGTTTTTATATAATTACAAGTTACATCTGATGTTTCATTTGCTGTAATACTATCCGCATATACTTTAATTGCATCTGTTTCACTATCTCTTAAATATACGGGAAAATTATTTGAAGGTTGTGATAGCGGCGATTTTTTAATATATAACCAGTCTTTTTGCGTTATATGTTCAGCGTCAATACCATTATATAATATGCTGCCTAATCTATACACATCAGACGGCAATGTAATACCACCTGTAACAGTAGCGCCAACTTTTTCAAATAAACTTATTTTTTCTTCTAGTATATCCAGCATGTCTGAATATTCTGTGCTATTGCCTGGTAGTCTAGCGAATTGGTTTAGATCATAGAAGTATTGCTCAAATATATCTAATTGAGCTTGATTCGCCATGTAGTTGAATTCCTGAGGTGTAATGTAGCCCCGTTGTTCTTTGTTTGTAATTGCTAATACCCTTTGGTATACAGTGTTTACATTTACACTCATATTTTAATATTTTAGGTTAGGCCCACGGATATTGTAGGCCTA
>JGI10211J34971_10002211_pt1 | contig 15964 bp, 19 predicted proteins | sample Etolagsediment_FD_34971 | JGI IMG/M metagenome (IMG submission 34971) | reverse complement strand
TCATCAGTGTCTGTCCATAAGTCGCCTAAGTCATCAGCAGTTAGTGTAGCTTCATTAGCATTTCGTTCAACTGTAGTGCCTATTCTACTAGTTATTTTACCATCAGCTGTAGCTTGTGCCTCACTAGCTGCATCTAAAGCATCAAGTATTTGAGTATCTACGATTTTAATCCAACCATCATTAGTAGAATCTGTACCACTAAACCTATAAGCTTCGACGTAGTCTCCTGCAGGAGTCGTATCATACCATACATCACCATCTTTAGCATTTCGCTCTTCTACAGTCAGTGTGGAATATCGGTAAGGTTTAGTACCTTGAAAATAGGTATCAGCTTTCCCGTCAATTTGATTGCCTATGTTTAGGAGATCGGCTGCATACGTTACAGTTAAGAAGTTATCTAGTGCTTCATCACTATTAGTATCACGTATAGCTACATAGCTAGTACCATTAAACCTATACAGTGCATTATTCTCATCAGTGTCTGTCCATAAGTCGCCTAAGTCATCAGCAGTTAGTGTAGCTTCATTAGCATTTCGTTCAACTGTAGTGCCTATTCTACTAGTTATTTTACCTTTAGCTATAACAGAAGCTGCCTCAGCCGCATCTAACGATTCTTTATCCTCTACCCTAGCCCAGTAGCTTGAGTTATGTGTATTAGAAGTATATACGTAGCTATATAATAGTTTATTAGCTGTATCGTACCACATATCATTATCCTGAGCGGATGTCATGTCTGTCCGTCCGCTAAACGGATCAGTAGCTTGATAGTAGTATTCTATTTTCTTATCTACAGCTGTAGTAAGTTCTGCGTAGTCCTGATTATAGAGTACTTGAAAACTATTAAGAGCACTATCATCAGTCCATCCTAATGAATTTATATGTTGTGATAGATTTATCTGCTTCGTTCCGTTTTCTATGTCTATTGCATATCGATCGTCTGTATATCTTAGAGGTTCTTCCCATGTACTGCCATCCCACACATATAGCGTTTTAGGTACTCTTCCTCCTTCTGGGTTATCTCCTGTTATCCAGATATCGTCAATCTCTAATTCAGGATTTGTTGTTATAGTAGGAGTTGTATTTCCTGTATATATAGAAGCTTTTCCGTCTATTGTGTCAAACACTATATCAGGAACTTCCATGTTAACCCAAACATAGTTCCAATTAAGACCATTAGCAACTTTTGAATATATGTATTCTTCGTTATCAGCTGCGTCTTTCCATAGATCTCCTACATTCTCATTATATTCTGCTGTATCTGATACATTTGTATACTCTAACCACGGAGCTGTTGCTTGGTAGTATGTGCCAGCCTTTTTATCTATCTGAGTACCTATCAGTTCTATTGTGTCTTTAAAGTCTTCCTCTATCCACGTAGTAATTTCTGTTTGTACTGCCTCAATAGCCTCAGTGTATCTAGTAGGCGGTACCCACGGAGGATTACCTCCATCTACATACACATAGATCTCGCCTTTTTTATATATAGTGTTATCTTCACTAGGTATCCACATATCTCCACTATCTAACGGAGCTGCTGCAGTTCCGGATGGTGGTTCTTCACCTGTGTATATCGCTCTTTTATCATCAGCAGTATCTTGAGCATTCGCTGCGTCCGCTAGAGCTCTAGTGATTAGGTCATCTGCTATAGGCTGACCCCACCCATATACTCCAGTTTGTGTATCTTTTGAGAATCTGTAAGCAGCTTGACTAATTTTGTCGTAGTATAGATCTCCTAAGTGAGCTTCCTGAATACTAGTATTCTCGTTAGTAGTATCTATACTTATCCAGTCACTCCACGGCAGTACAGTTTGAGAAGGGACACCATTGTAGAACCATGAAGATATCTCCCCATCTACTTGCTGCTGTAATTGCTCTAGGTTTACTCCTACAGTAGATGCAAAGCTTCCTAGTTCACTCTCTACTGCTTGGAGTCTAGTATAGTTTTCCATATCAGTAGTTTTCTTCCACCCTATGATCTCTCCAAGGTATTTCTTCCATCCATCGCTGAACTCATATACTTGCCCAAACGCAGGAGTACCGTCTCCATTCCATATGTCTAGCTCTCCAGACACCACATTTCTAGTATCGTTTAGTGTCACTTCCATATTATTATATGTAGCAGCCAGAGTATCATATGTAGCAGCAGTAGCATACTTGTCATCAGCGTAAGCTAGTGCTACTGACCCTATGTATGCCTCAGCGTCATCTCCAAACGTAGCCTTTAGTGCATTTACTTCAGCAGCGTAAGCTTGTGTTTCATCAGCGTACGTTTGTACTGTGTCTAGTATAGCAGATCTAGCAGCACCTATTTCAGATGCTAGTGTAGTAGTGAATGTGCTACTGGAAACGTATGCATTTTCTATTTGGCTTATGGCTTGATTTACACCTAGCTCTATCTCATTCATCAAGTCGGTACGTATTAGGTTTAGCGCATCTGCTAGTGTACCTCCTGTACCTATTGACTCTTGTACCAAGTTACTTACGTACGATGCCACCCATCCAGGCACTCCAGCAGAGTATCCTGTACTTGCTATTGCATATGTGTCAGGTTGTACTTCAGCAGTTATACTATGTTTTACATCTACTTCTACTTCAGGTAACCCAGTAGTTAACTCTATAGCAGTGTCTTTAACCACTTCTACTGCGTCTGTTATTACTTTATCCATTTAGCAACTCGCAGGTACTACATATACTTCTTCTAGTAGTACAGTTCTTGTAGGTATTTCAGGGTCGGTGAATCCTACTGTAATTATTCCTTCGTATGTAGGTTTTAGGTAGTACCCGTCTACTTTTTCGCCTCTTTCAGGACTCATTTTAGCAGTCAATGTATCCGCAAGCGTTACCTTTACTCTGCCACCTCTATATGTCAGTGGTACAGCAGTGTCATCATCTGGCAATTTTTCCATTACCACTTCACCAGCAGCAACTGCTACACAATCCATAGTTGCTAACTCACGGAATTGTACACTACTTTCTGCAGGGTCAAATGTTTCCACATCTTGAGTAAGGAATGTCTCTTTTTCCATTATCTTTAGTGTAAACTGGAACTCTCTTCCTTGAGGTATTATGAAGTCTGCCATTGCCTTATTCTCCTGTAATTATATTAGTAAGCTCCGTAGAGCTCACTATATAGCTACTTTCTTGAGCCTTCTAGTTGCTCTTTTTCTTCAGCTGTTAATGGAATTTCCATTATAGCGTATGCTTCAGTAAGCTTCTTACGAGTTACTTCTTTACCGTTTACTGTAGACGATTCTTGAATTACCATTTGTTTTTCACGTAATGTGTCAAGGATTATCTGCGGTTCCCATGTCGGCTCGTTAAATCTAACCACTTTAGTGATGAATCCGATATGTCTATTCCCTACTGAGAAGTACTCTGACGGAATTGATCTCATTCTTTCATCTAATGGAGTAATCTTAACTTTTTTCATAAGCATTGCGTTCTGTCTAGCATTCACTTTTTTAGATGCTTCACTAACTTCTGCTTTTACTGCTGCTTTCGATTCTTCAGTAGGTTTTTCATACTGAGCTTCTTTTTCAGCCATCATAATTTCTTCTTCTTTAGCAGCAATTAATGCTTCTAATTCAACTTTAGCGATTTGCCCTTTGAACTCTACACCTAAGTCTGTAGCTTTCTGTTTTAATTCATCATATGTCATTTGCATATTCCTTTATCTTTTGAGTTATAGTCCAGGGTGATACCTATTGACTTTGACTACTATTTTAGCAGTGTCTTGCTTATTTGTCGCTTAATTTCCAATCTTTAGCAGATTTTCTTTCTCCTGTAGCAACTTTATTCAGTGCGCCTAAAGGAATTTTTGTGTATTCTGATAATTGGTATGGAGTGCCTACAAATATTTCACTCCCGTTCTCCCATCTTACTTTGTCAGTTTGATAGGTCTCAATTGTTTTTATACCGGCACCTAGATTTTGTACTATATACCATCCTTTCATTTGCACTCTATCCCCAGTAAGCAGCCTAGTTACATTTTGAATGTGTTTTACACCAGTAAAATCTTTGAACTCTAAGTTAGTTCCTTCAAACTCAGTACCATCTATATTTTTCCACAGATACCTTGAAGTATACTTTCTATCCTTATGTTCTTCCCCTCTTTTATATTTTTCTAGGGGGACTCCTCTACCTTCTTGCCAACGTTTTTGTTGAGCAACTTTTAATTTTTCTATATGCTCTGGTTTTAATGGGATACCTTTTAATCTTTTTGAGGTTTTTTCACGCATTTCTTTTGTAGGAACATATTTTGTTGAATCATAGCCATGAGATAGAGCGTTGGCTAAATTCCAAAATTCTGGGTTTTTAGCAACATCATACTTTGCATGGAGCTCTACTTCATGAGCATTGGCTTCTAGTCTAGTATCAAAGACACCCAGCACTTTTTTAATGCATCTTTTTTTAGCTTCTTCACTCATAGCCCAAGAGGAACCTTTATAAGGATCATCTTCTATTTCGCATTTGCAGCTTCTTACACCTATGTATTTCATATCTGATTCTGGATCTATAAGTAAGTATGTATAGTGGTACATTGAAGAAACTCCTATAAATTTATTTTTTATAGGAGTAGTTTAACTAAAGACTCCTTATAGGAGTCTTAACTGGATTGCTATTAATACTTAGAACTTGTAACGTAGTTCGCGATCCACTCAGGACGTTCCACCAAAACTCCGTTCCACCACTCGATTACCGACATACCAAATTTAGCATATGGGTTTTCACGTGAACGTAACTCTTCTGGAGTTTTGTGTTTTAGGTTGAATTTACCTTGTGTACCAGCTCCGAACTCGAACCCGATGTGTGTAAATGAACCTGAACCAACTACTAAGTTAGCGTAAACTTCGAAGTTTGAACCGTCATTACGGAACTCATCTGTAGCAGCACTTGATGTCCAAGCAGCACCTGAAGCACCATTTACATCAGTAGAGTATTTCACCATTTTAGGGTGTACAACGATACGGAATGGACCAACTTTACCGATCTCACCGTGGATTGCAGTTACATACTTACCTTGTTGGTTAGCTTTTGCATATTGCTCAACTGGAACGAATGCATCATCAACACCGTTAAGTGCTTTAATTTCCATAAACGCCATTTTCATATCTGGTGAGATGAACATGTAACGTGCAGCTTGTACTGTACGAGTGTCAATCAAGTTTGAACCAGCGATGATTGTAGTGTCTTTTGGACATTTGTTGTTATCTAACTGTGTATCAATTCTGATAAGGTCTTGGATAGTTGGAACCGAAGTTTCATCTATTGTAGCTATAGTTGTAGCGTCACCTGCAAAGTATGTAATACCAGCGCCATTGATTAGTTCAGTTGCAAGGATGTCCTCATTAACTTGGTTAGCCGCACGTACTGCTTCAGTAGTTGTGTGCATTTTAAGTTTAGCATCTGAATCAAAGTTCATTTCGTCTTTAGTCCATTCATAGAAGAACCCACGATTTTTAATTGAACCACGTACTTCTTTACGTGAGAAACTAATTTTGTTAACTCTTTCAGAATCTTCACCGAGATCTGGAAGTTTTGCAGCAATGTATCCCATACCACGGCTTGAACCGTATAAGTTACCCTTTGATGCTACACCAAGTGCGTCAAGTCCTGAGTTTGCAACTTCATTGTCATCACTAAGTACTGGTACATATCTGTATTTTACTACTTCTTTACCTTGATTCTTAGGCATACCCATTGTGTTTGACATTTGTGAGAAAATCATCTCATCTTTGATGTCAATAATTGCTTTTTTGTTATAGTGCTTTTGATTGAATTGTCCAATCCCAGCTTTTTTGTCGATTGTTGACGGAGTTGCCGTCGTACCTGCATTATATCCCATTTGTCATTTCCTTTGCTCTATCCGAGTCTTTTTTCCATCCACTTTACATAGTCGTCATCACTCATACTAAGTGCTTCTTCTAAGTAATCTACGGATTTCTTTGTTCCAGTGCTACTTTTAGTTGGCGCTGCTGCCTTACGTTTTTTAACTGCTGCTTTTTGAGCAACCTTTTTTTCTTGTGTTTGTTTAACTTCCGCAATCTTTCTTTGGGCACTTTCTACTTTTTCAGATTCTGCTTTTCTAGCAGTTTCTTGTGCTACTGTTTGCGAGTATACTCCAACAGCCTCTTTGTAGTAGTCTAAGTCAGATTTTATGCTTCTGCCAAATCTCACAGAATCTTGTACTTTTAACTTCTGCAGAATTGGGTTAATCTTGTTGAATACCCCACTTTTTACATCAGTATGTAGTAGTTTAATCATGTGCGGTTTTTTAGTTAGCTCTGTCCACGATTCATCGTCCCACTCTTTAGTAAGCAGTCTGTGAGTAATTTCATACTCAGGATCTTTACTAATTTCTGCAGTAACTTCTTGGATGTCTAACTCAACATCTGTCCGACCATAATTTTTTGGCGTATAGGCTAATTTATCTTCTGCTTCAAGTTCTAGTGTATCTACACCAGTTTTCTTAATCAGTTCTGCGATAGCACCTTTATCACCTTTTAGTAGATCTAGCGCAAAGTTTATGTCTTGTAGAGTGAGTTTCTCTTGTTCTACTACATCAACTATCTGTCTATGCTTTTTAAGCGCCTGTGTTTTTTGTGTATAATCCATTGCTTTTGCAAACACTGCTCCGAACTGCTCTTTAATCTCAGCTTCTGTAAACTCAAATTCTTGGCCATTCGCTTTATACACATATTTTTCAGGTTCTACTTTTTGTGCTTCAGTTTTCACATCTTCCGTTTTAGCTTCCGGTTGTTCTTCTTCAGTTTCTTCAGGTTCTCCGTCGAGTTCCTCTTCATCTTCTGTAGAGCCTTCATCTTCATCTTCATCTGTTTCTTCATCTTCACTATTATCATCGGAATCCTCTTCAGGTTGTTCCAAATCTTCATCATTTTCTTCTTCGTACTCTTCTTCGCCTTCTTCAGGATCTTCTAAGTACTCTTCCTCTGCTTCTTCAGGTTCAGCAGGTTCTTCTTCTGTACCATCTACTTCAATTTCTTCAGACTCTGCCTCAGCATTTTCTTGTTCCTCGAGCCATCTCACGAATTCTTCATCTGTCATGTTATCTGGATTCATTAGAAGTCTCCTTTAAGCAAATCTTCTTTAGCAGCATTTCCTACATCTTTGATGTAGCTCATGTATGCTTCTAAGTACTTAGCAGCTTTAATTTTTTCTAATGCAGCTTCACGAACCATTTCGTTTGCACTAATTAGTTGTTTTGCCTCTTCTTCTACCACAGTTTTACAGAAGTTTTCTAGGAACACTCTCTGGAATCTTTCATCGTTTTGCAAACCTTCTAGGTCTTCTGCTAGCGACACATCTTTGCGTAATGCTTCTTTTGCTAATTCTAAGTCGTTTGAATCAGCCGAATTTGTTTGGTTAGTCATTTAATGACTCCTTTCGGTTATTGATTTTTAGTGTACATAATTCCACTTAGCTTATTATAGCCCCTCATAACTTAAGCTATGCTTATGCTACTTCTTTTTGGGCCCTATTTTCTTAGGTTTGCACTTACGCATTATACAGCTCCTTCAGCCATGTACATATCTGCTAGTCCACCAGCAGCAGGTTGTTGTTGTTGTTGTTGCCCAGCTTGTACTTCTTGTTGTAGTACCATCATCGCCTGGTCAATCAGTTCTGCAGGAACTCCATTTTGAGCAAGTTCTTCTGGGGTAATTCCTTGTTTCAGCAGCATTACTAGCTCTTCTACACTTACCATAGCAGGTTGTGCTCCAGCACCTCTACCATCTCTCGGGCCTTGACCCATTCCTAATCCTGCTCCGCCCATTGCTGCAGCTAATCCTTGTTCTTCCATTATGCAATTCCTTGTTCTTGTGTAAATAAGTCAGCTAACCCCGCTTCTCTAGGAGCCGCGTTTACTCTCTGTCTATTTGCTTCTATTTTTTGAGCCAGCAATCTCGCTCCACTTAACTCACCTTCTGCCTGTGCTTGAGCAATCATTGGGTTAGCTCTCTTACGGAACGCAAGTTCACCTTCTATCGCATCCAACTTTGCAGCTTTTTGTGCATTTGTTAATACACTCTTAGCTGCTCCTGTTCTTGTTTGTTCTGGGTCCATTATCACATCATTCATGTTTATCTCCTTGCTATACCTATGTTTGTGTCACCTGCTCTACGCTGCAATTCTGCAAGCATCAGCTGATGCATTCTATCTTTCTCTTTTTCATTTGCTTGGTGAATTTCACTAAATCCGTGATCTTTGTCCAAGTAATTCAAGTCTGCCATATCAGCATCACTATTTAGTTTTCTAGCTCTTGCTCTCTCAGCTTCGACTTTAGCAAGTTTTACTTCTGCGTCGATTCTGTCTTCTGCTGCTCTAGCTCTATCACGTTCTATCTCAGCTCTTATTCTGTCATTTTCTAATTGCGCTCTTTCTAGATCAATTTGCTTCATTTTCTCTACCATTGGATCAGGCTCTTGTTTGAAGTCTTTGATACCTTTTTCTAATTCAGGGTCTTTAGCAAGTTTAGCTATTTTAGCGAGCACTTGCTGACTTAATTGGAATGGTAAGTTATTTCCTAGTGTTTGTAGTAGGAACGAGTATTGCTCAGTTCGTGCCATATTGTCCTCAGCAGTGCTTATTGTAATCTCTATGTCTAATCTACCTGTTAAATCATCTTTTCTTATCGGTACAAACTCTGTATTAGTTACTCTCACTACTTCTTCAGGTTCCATGAACTCTCCGAAGTAGCCTAACCACTTACGCATTAGCGGTTTTATCATGTTCTCAGCAATGTTTCTAACTAGCGCTGTTCTACGTACGCTTGTAGCATCTAACGCTCCTCTAGCAGATGTCGCAGTGCTGCCTAGGGACGAACCATTTATTCCGCCACTGAACGACTTAACTCCTGTCTGAGCTTCTATTTCATTATTTTGCATACCAAGCATATCGAATGCACTTCCAGGAATTTGGTTGTAACTTCCTTGCCAGAACTGACCCATACTTCCATTGTACTCGAAGTTATCTCCTTTTAGGAACTTTCTTCTATTTGCTTCATCTAACGCACCTCTAGCAAATCCTATCTGCCCGTTGTTTGATTTTGCCATATTGTCAATTATTCCACGAGTTATCGCAGTCTTAACTTTTTGGTTATCTCCAATTATTTCCGCAAGTGCTTCACCGAACATCTGGAATGGTATGCTATTGAACGGCACGATCACGAATGGAGGTTTATCATCTGGGTATGGGTTAGTTTCTAATCTAATTATTTGGTTATCTACCCAAGTACAGATTATTGGCTCAACTTCACCGTCTCCATCTACGTCATAGTAACCCCAGTATTCGTACACAACTATCTTTTTACGCGGCTCATCTTGGAACTTAAACGATGTCTCATCTTCAGACATATACCCATGCCCATCTCCATGTGGATCTGCATTTTCAGCGTGTATTTTATCTAGGTTTTTATATCTGCCGTCTTTTCTCAGTGTGCTCATATCTGTTTCATATCTATGTATTACGAATTGGCAGTTATCCAGATCATCCATACATGTAGGGTCGATGAAGATGTCTTCATTTCTGCATACTTCAGCAGTAGGTTGGTTTTTGATTATTTGGATTTCGGTGTCTTCTACTATTTCAATGTACTCATTACCGTACTCATCTATAGCAACTGTCTCTGTTTCTACCTCTACTTCTTTATCCTCGTATTCCCAACCTGTCTTTACTACTACCGTACCTTCTGTAAGTAGTACTTTTAGGGCCTTCATGATAAAGTTATGTCTTGGGAATTTTCTACAGAAGTATGTATTTAGCAGTAATTCACTCTGCTCTGCTCCAGGACCGTCTTCGAATGTTACAGGGTTTGCTTTTACTATGTCATTTGAGCTTAGGAACGGATCAGCAAGTGATGGAAGCATCCACGATATTTGCTTAGCAATGTCTTTACTTACTATACGGGATTTTCCACCTACTTCATTTCCATACTCAGCTCCTATGGATTCATTTCTCCACTGTTGTCTCTGAGCTTCCCAGTCTTGTTGATGTGACTCCGATGAACGAAAGTCTTGTTTTAGTGCTGTGAGTATCTCTTTTTTATTGACTTTCATTCATACTGCCTTATTTGTAGCCTTTCATCATAGCTTCTGCTAATCCTGGCTCCATTTCTCTTACATCTTCTAGGTCTAGCTCGTACATCGCTCCGTTTACAATCGCGTCCCACCAGCCGTGGAGTATTGCTTCATCTTTACATAGTTTTGCTTCTTCAGTCCATTTTTCATAGTGGTACTTACTCCACATCCCGCGTTTGTATAGCAGATCTAGCACTGCTAGGATATCTTCTCTAGTATCTTCGATGAATTTTTTTGTAGTAGGTCTTTCTTTCTTTGCAAGGAATACTGGCGCATGTATACTCATATTATTGTCCTGTTTAATCTAATTGTTGCTATTTTACCTCAGCTATGCTTAAGGTGTCCTTAGTACCCAAGCATTGTAGGGTTAACTATATTCATCCCAACTGTGCCTCTTTCTTTATGGTACACGGTACATCTCATATCTCTATTGCTTCTATATCCACTAGCACTATGCCACGCATCTTTTGGAGCAAGTGTTCTGTACGTTATTACATTACATCCCGCATATTCTTTTTGCGACAGGTGATGTACATGTCCAGTACGCCATACCCTGTTGGTAGTTTCTGCCCACATTTGCGGTACATCTACTGCCATTATCATTGGTAAGTTATCCGCTTTAGTAGTATGGCCATGTGTATCTGCTAGTAGATTTATTCCAAATTGGTAGTAGTTGAACATGTTAGGGTTGTCTAGTACTTCTAGCCTAGGCTCATCGTGGAAGCGCATTTTTATTGCTAAATTGATCATCACAGCACTATGCTCATTATGGTTACCTATCACACTTCTGTATATTACTTTTTCATGTTTTTGAAGTGCAAGCATTATCATTGTGCACAGGCAATCTATTCCAGCACTTAGTATTTGGGCATATCTTCCATCCACATCTAGTGGATTTCCACTATGGTTTGTTACGTTGTTTTGATTATCTGAGTGGAAGAAGTCTCCTACATCTAGGATATATGCAGTCTTTGCAGCAGGGGCATGTGCTACTAAGTGATTCATTCCTTTACGGAGTATATCCACACTTTTTTCTAAGTTCCAATCGTCACCGGCTTCTTTTGCTACCGCAAACATCCCTGTGTGGTTATCCCCTATTGTGTAGTCACACAGCAAGTCTTCTAGTACTTCTTTGGGAGGTTCTGTTATTTCAACTCTTGGCAATGCGCTACACACCTCTTGCCATGCTTCCATCATCATGTTGAATTGGTTTTCTTTATCACGATTAGCGATTACCCATTGACGAGATATTTTACCTTCATCATCTAGGAACGAGCTTACCCTATCTATACTGAATCCTGCAGGGGCTTTATGCGTTAATCCTGCTTCAGGAGCATCTCCTACTTTAGCAGCAGCTATCCTGGCTGCTTTTACAGATCTACTTACAGTACTATGGTTTAATCCTAGTGCTTCAGCAGCTTTAGTCACACTTCCGTGATCTATTACACCCTGTATGTTTCTTTTCTGAGCATCTGTTAACGCATACTCTAGTAACTTCGCTATTTCCATTATGTTGCCTTATGTTAAGTTCAGTAGGATTATACCATAGCAGAGACTCTATACTATTTCTATAGTTATTTCTTCTTTCCTATCGACAGCTTCTTGTAGCTTACTTATCAGACTCTTTAGTGCTATCTTAGATCCACCTATCCAGTCATCATCTTCTCTACTATTAGTTGATCCTACCAGTATACAACCCTCACTATCTTCCGGTTTATTACCAGAGTGTATTCTTATTCCTTCGAAGAAGGGCACATCATCTAGTAGAGGTAGAACTGTTTTAAACCTAGGAGATCTAGTTAGACGTACATTATACTTACCTCTTGGTATAGCAGTTTCAGCGTATATCTTCTGTTCTATAGTATTTACTTCTAGAAACCGATCTTTATCCTCAAGAGTGTAGCACTCGAATTCCCCGTTTATGAATAGCTTACCTTCTGTCGACTTGTTAGTGAAGCTTTCTCTTACTAGTTGTAAATACATTATTGACACCTCTCTATATTTCTATGAAGATTTGCTATGTACTTCAACAACTCTACATACTTCTCACTTGTATTTAGTGACTCATTTATTTCTCCGTCTGGCAACTCAACTTTACATTTTATAGGCACTTTTACTTCAACTGGAACTTGTATATATTCAGGCTTGCAACTACAAGCTGTTAAGGTTAATGCTAGTAGTACTATTAATAAGGTCTTTGACTTCATCACATTCTCCAGTTAGATTTACATCTCTTACTACATCCCTATAGATTGTCTCATATTTTACTTTCGGAGGTTTTGCTCTCCACTCGTGAAGTTCTGCATTCTTAGCCTCTATGTCTATTTGCATATCACTTATGATTTTATTACTAGATTTGAGTGAACTTTTGAGCGAACTCATTTGATTGTGAGCATTGAGCAGTTCAGTCCGTAGGTTTTCTATCTTAGTCTCTGCCTCGCTTAACGACATTTTTATCATTATCACATACCCTATAACCAGACCAGCTACTGCTGTATATACATACCCACTAATCATTATTCGCCTTTGTTATCATATAAGCACTTATCACTATACTGAATTGAGCAGTAACAGCACCTAGCACTTCTATTGTAGTTATCTTATACAATGAGCCTATATAGCTAACTATTACTGCTATGAACCACACTATCGCTGTGAATATAGCTAATACTTTTCTAAGTCTCTTATCATCTTCTTCTAACCATAATATAAATGCTTTCATTCTACAAGTCCTGTGTGCTTTAGCATTGTAGTTACTCGTATATCTGTCTCATTTAGGGCTTGCATAGATTGTACTACGTAAGTCCCAAATGACACCAGATATAGCAATATTCCGCCTATTACCCACCTAATCGTACCTGAGCTAGGATAGGTTTTTATCACTTTATCTACAGCTTCTACTTTTAATTTCTCGTCTTCTACAGTCCCTATCAACCGTATTACATCTCTTGCTATACTCTGTACATCTTTATTCAGCAACTTTACACTATTACATCCAGTATCACTATTTTGTACAGACTCAATGATATCTATTCTCTGATGGACTCTCTTGAAGCTTTCGGTAAGCTCTCTGTCCATAGTACTCAACTGACTGTCGAATACTGCTTGTTTAGCTAGATACTTACTAATTTCTTGGAGTCTTTTATTTGTTTCTGCTTGTTGTTCGTTTGTTTTGGCTTGTGCTGCGACCAGATGCTCTACACTTATTACTAAGCTATTTATTGTAGAGTCGTGCTTAGTTACTAGATCTCTTAGTGTTTCATCTGTCATTGTTGCAGTTCCGTTACATAATTTTTCTGCAGTTTAGCTAACATAACCTTAAGACTACGTTAAGCTTTATATCTCTGCTTTACCTGAGTATATTTATCTAGCCTAGTTTCAATATCTCTATAGCTGTTAGTACACCCACCATAGTCGCTATAAAGTCCATGCCATCAACAGTGTGTTTCTCTGGATGCTTACTGTCATAAACTTCTTTTGCAACTGCTACTGATATGCCAGCAATTAGCCCTAGTCCTAGCGATATAATCCCGAGAGATATCGCAACACCCATTCCACCCATAAAGTGAAATGCTTTGTCTTTGTTTAGCATCTTAGTAACCTATCTCAGCTTTTAGCCCATACCCAATAGCCAAGCACTCAGCAACATAAGACTCATAAGCGACTCTCTTTTCGTCTGTTGTGTCTCTCTTGCTCATAGCTATCTCATCTGCCAAAGAGTATCTCTTAGCTATCTCAGTAGCTACCACTTCTCTTATGCGTTTGAGTTGTAGAGACTCTCCCACAAGCTCTTTAAAATCATTTTGAGTTATAAAGACACAGTTGATTGCTTCATCTTGAGCATTTACAAGTTCATTTATAGCTGACTCGATTTCTGACTCAATACTCACCGCATAACTTAAACTGTTCGCGCTACTGAAATGATTCACTTTCACCTCTTCACTCATTCCTCTAAACTCCAAGACTGTGTGCTCAGTCTCAACTTTTTCAAACTTTACATACTTAAACATTTGACGCTCCTCTTTGGTAATATAAACTCATACTCGCTCATGTGCGTCTCAAGCAGTTGCTTGAGATATCCTATGCTTTGAGTATTTTTCGAATGACCTATGATAGAAACCATAGAGTCCACCTTTTTCTTTTTTGCCGCTTTTGCAAACTTGTAGAGCGAGTGCTTTCTTACAAACTTTTTAGCTCTCCAAGTTCTGTATCCCACGAAATTGATTCCGCGTTTTATCTTTTGAATATGCCAGTGAGAGAGTCTTAAGCCAAGTCGCTCTTTTACGAAAAGCTCACACTTATCTTTGACGCTCTTTGCTTGCTCAAGAGTAAGACCTATGAGTACAAAATCATCTACATATCGCACATAGCTCTTTACTTTGAGAACTCTCTTAACATACTGGTCAACTTCATTCATGTATATCAAAGAGTATATTTGGCTCACCAAGTTGCCTATGGGTATGCCGACCTCCGATGTCTTTGAGTTTGCAAACATCATCATCAGGTCCACAAACTCTCTGTCTTTTATCTTTTTCTCAAATATCTCTCTGAGAATTTTTCTATCTATGGAGTAGAAAAACTTTTTGATGTCAAGCTTCACGAAATAAAGCCCACCACTATATTTTCGCATCTCTTTTTGAGTGTACTCGCTCGCCTTGTGAGTGCCTCCGTTTTTTCTACAAGCGAAGCTCGTATCTATAAACGTTGGATTAAAGATATTGTAAATCACTCTATATATGGCGTGCTGCACTACCAAGTCTCTAAAGTGAGGCGCTTGTATGACTCGCATCTTTGGCTCATAGACTACAAACTCTCTATAATCACGCACGGAGTAGCTTTTACTCTCAAGCTCCTTATGAAGATCATCTATGTTCTTTGCCAAATGCGTCTCAAACATATATGTTCCTATCTTGTTTCTCTTTTTCTTTCTCGCGTCAAGATACGCCGCGTAAAGACTCTCTTTGCTAAACGCGAGAGAGTAGAGATTTGAGTATCGTTTCGAGGATTTTGGAATTTCTATACCGTGTTTTACTTTACACATCTCGGTCATACTTTAACATCCTCCTCTTTTAGATTTCGCTTATAGCTGGACTCCACACCCCTCTGTTCCAATCTTACCTTTATGGGGCATTTTAGGATTGAATAAGAGTCGAACCCGCCCACATTGTTGTTCGAATTGAGCGACCAACCGTGCACATCGAGGGCGAACACACCCGCACTAGCGGCACCGTGCCAACCCGCGCCGACACCCGGCACCAGCACACATCATGTTAATGTGGTAGCCCATTGAGTATTTACTTAAACTCTCCAGTTTCTCTTAGCTTGCCTATCCAAGCGCCTATGATTCTGCCTATCTCGTCAATTAGCAAAGAGACCGCCATAAACCTATGAGCGGGGTCCACGCCCTTTGAGTGAGCGCCATCTTTAAACGCGAAGTATCCTAGCTCGTTGGCGAGGTATATCTGCATTCTTAGTTTCTCGTGCTCAATATCAAGAGCGGTGAGAGACGTCTTTTTGTAGTACCTCTTTTGGCACTCAGTGATAAGATCGTAAACCCCATACGCCGTGTTGCGAATGTTGTTTGCAAGAGCGTACTTCTCGTACCGTGGAAAATGATTGAGGTACACGTTGAGTAGTCTCATCATCTCCAAAAACTTTCTGTTTAATGTCACCTCCCCTTTACTAACTGACATCGCTCGCTATCGCTCCCTCTTCAAGGAAACAGAGGCGAACCCGCCCACAGTGTTGTACGAATAGAGCGACCAAGCGCTCACATTGAGGGCGAACACACCCGCACTAGCGGCACCGTGCCAACCCGCGCCGACACCCGGCACCAGCACACATCATGTTAATGTGGTAGCCCATTGAGT
>JGI10211J34971_10002209_pt1 | contig 15979 bp, 10 predicted proteins | sample Etolagsediment_FD_34971 | JGI IMG/M metagenome (IMG submission 34971) | reverse complement strand
GCCCGCCGGTATCCTCCCCGGCACCACCCAACGGCAGGAGGGAAGCCGTGCCGGACTTGAGGCCGGCCAATGCGAGTGCGGAGTCCGTCACGTCGTGTCCGTGGGAATCGACGACCAAACCCGCGGGGATTGGCTCCCCCAGGCGGTCGGCCACCTCGATTTTGCCGCGCTGTGCGATCGAGGTGGCGCAGTCGAGGATGAAAGGGAACTCTTCATCGGTCGGCACGCCGAATGTCAGCGGGTTTGTTCCGAACATGTTCTCCACAGCAAACGTGGGAGCGACCGTCGGGCTGGCGTTTGTCCCCGTGATCCCGATCATATCGGCGTCGGTCGCCATGCGGGCGTAGTAGCCGGCGATGCCATAGTGTGACGAATCGCGCACGACCACCATTCCGAGCCCGTAGGCGCGGGCCTTCTCCATGGCGATGGACATACTCCGGTGCGCGATCACCTGCCCCATGCCGTGGTGCCCGTCGACGACTGCCGTTGTGGGGCCCTCGCGGACGATCTCCATCTCGGTCACGGCCTGCTGCACCCCAGCGCGGATACGGTCGTAGTAGATCGGCTTCAGCCGATTGATGCCGTGGGTATCGATACCGTGCCGGTCGGCTGCACTCAAGACGTCAGCACAGACTGCGGCGTCGCTCGACGGAACGCCCGTCGCCTCGAAAACGTCGGCCGCGAAGGCACGGAGCAAGTCGAGGGGCAACCAGACTGTTTGGTCGGGATACACGGGGTATTTTCCTTCAGAAACGGTTCTTTCGCACTCGATCGGTGGAGTCCTGTTAGCTTAGTCTGTTCAGGCAGTCAATTCCAGCGTGTTCCGCCTCGGGAATCGCCCCCTCCTACCGTCTTGTACTCCCCCCTTGTCGGCAGTAGGTTATGCGACAGAGTTCGCCCCTTGATACAGGGCAACTTTGTCTGTATCGACCGTGATCAGCCGAGAGGTAACGGCATTGCTTGAGATAGTCGCGATTTACGGGGACAACGAGGATCGGCACTTCATCGAGTCGATGCCTTGCACGATTGGACGCAAGTCGAGTTGTGATATCCCCATCAAGGACCCTTCGATCTCCTCGCTCCACGCCACACTCTCGTTGGGTAGCGACGGTGTTCCCGTGCTGGTGGACAACAACAGCACCAACGGCCTGTACCAGAACTCGCAACGTGTCGAGCGGGTCCGCATCACCAACCCCACGCGCCTGACGTTGGGAAACGTGGTGGTACGGATCACCCCCAAGGATGCCACACCCAAAGCCCCGGAACCCGAGCCCGCTGCGGAGGAAGAGCCGGAGCCGCCAACCCAGGGGAAATGCTACTACCGCCAGGAAGGCCGGGAGCACGGGCCATATTCGTGGGACGAACTGAAAGACTTGGTGGCGGACGGCACCGTACACCGTGCCGATCTCGTCTGGATGGACGGGTTCAGTGCCTGGATCAAGATGGAACTGGTGCCGGGGCTGTTGGGGTCGCGCAAGTCGAAACCGACCAGTGTGGAGGATGTCCCCCTGCCGTCCGCCCCGGAGCCCGACACGGTGGTGAACATCCCCGTCCCCTCGACCGAAGAGAAGCCGGCGACCAAACCGGCGAGTAAGAGATCTTCTCTGATCCCGGAGCTGCCGACCCCAAAAGCGAAGTCGTCGCTCATCCCGGCTCTGAAGAAGCCTGGTGATGACGCTCCTGCCCCTGCGCCTGAGCCCCCTCCGCAGCGGTCGTCACTCGTTCCTCCGCTCAAACGCGCCGACGATCAGGGCGCGGGGTCAGCGCCCCCTCTCCCGAGGCCATCCGATCGTGAACCACTCATCCGTGGCCCCCGCTCCTCCGCTTCGGGCGTTGCCGCGGATAGCGACATGGGCATTCCCCGGTCGAAGCGCGCTCCACGTGGCGAGATTACGTGTCCGCACTGCTGGCATCGGTTCGATGTCGAGGACTTCCTGTACATCGCGCGGCACCAGAGCCTGCTCGGCGACCCTGTTCTCGGTCCGGAGGCGCCCCAACGGTTCCTGCCCTCCAAGTTCAACCCCGAAGGCAATGCCATCGACAGCGCCGGCATGAGTTGCCCGGACAAAGCGTGTCCGCGCTGCCATCTGCGGATTCCGCAAGGCGCCAGCGAGCAACCTCCGTTATTCCTGTCCATCGTCGGCGCAGCGGCCAGCGGCAAGTCGTTCGCACTTACGGCCATGATCTGGGCGCTCCGGAACAAGCTGGCCCGCAACTTCGCCGTGTCGTTCACCGACACGGATGCGATCAACAACCAGATCATCAACGAGTGCGAGGAGACACTGTTCCTCAACTCGTCGCCCGATCAGCTTGTGGCGCTCCGCAAGACCGAGCTGCAGGGAGAGCTCTACAACCAGGTTCTCCTGGACGGCATGCTCATCAACCTGCCGAAACCGTTCATGTTCACCATCACGCCGGCCGAGCACCATCCGCACTATGAGGATGTGCGAGACAAGATGTCGCGTACGCTCGTGCTCTACGACAATGCCGGCGAGCACTTCGAGCCCGGCATGGACTCGGTGGACAACCCCACCACAAAGCACCTGCTCCACTCCGATGTGATCTTCTTCCTGTTCGATCCTACACAGGACATGCGTTTCCGAAGCCGCCTGCGCGGCGAGGACCCGCAGTTGATCCAGGGGGCGCGCGTCCAGCGGCAGGAAATCCTCCTGACGGAGATGATCAACCGGATCAAGAAGTACTCCGGCATGAAGACCGGCAGCAAGGCGACGAAGACGTTGGTTCTGGTCGTGTCCAAAGCAGACGTGTGGTTGGACCTGCTCGGGTTCGACCTCCCCACCGACCCGTGGCGATGGGAGCCGAAGTTCAACACGTGTGCCTTGGACGTGAACATGATCAAGAACGTGTCGTTCGCCGTTCGCCACATGCTCGAGCGCATCTGTCCCGAAGTCGTTTCTACTGCCGAGTCGTTTGCGGGAGACGTTCTGTACCTGCCCAACAGCGCCCTCGGGCAGAGCCCCGAGCTGAGCGAGGAGACAGGCATGTTGGGAATCCGGCCCAAGGACATCAATCCGTATTGGGCGGGGGTGCCCATGCTGTATTTCTTCTACGAACGGGGATTCGTGCCCGAGTTGCCCAGGAACCGCGTGCACGAGGAGATACCCGAGGTGGCTCCAATCGAGTGCAAGACGTCTGGAGACGTCGTCTTTGTGTACTTGCCTGGTCGGGATCAGCCGTTGCAGATCCCGGTTTTCTACATGGGGGCTCGACTGCGGTGCCCCGAGACGGGCGTATGGTTCGACATGCCGGCCCGACGTTCAGTCCGACGAACGGGCGGCCGTCCCAAACGCAAATCCCGGACGGACTCCGACTAGGCTTTCTTAATGGCGGAAGAACTCTACTACACATCCGCGAACCGCGGATTACGCCCCGGAAGCCGGGGGTTCTGCACGGTTGCCTACACGCGAGGCATGTCACCGTTCACGATTCGCCTGCTCGAGTCACTCAGCGGCTACAGGGGGGCCTACGCGGTTCACGACCCCAGGGCAGCTGTCAATCCCGTCGCGTACAGTCATTACCGCACAACGCTGGCCGGGAAGAACTTGAGTATTCTCTCCCGAGTTGGTGACTCTGGTGCAGACCACACCAACCGGACGAACAAGATCGCGCACCATGTTGTCCTGTCGACGAGAGAGCGCGTGCCCGGCGGACCGGCCTGGATGGCCATGCAGGACGGTTTCCTGAACGACGTGTGGGAGGGCGAACCTGAAGAGATCGGCCACCCCAAAGCGGTTCCGGATGGCGACTCTGGAGGTACTTTTGCGGCCCATTGGGAAGAGCTGACTGGCGACGCCGGTTGGGCCGGCATGCTGGCCTACGCCTTCCAGGCCCGGGCCGCCGTCCCTGCCTACATCGTGTTTGAACCCGGCATGCAGGTGCTTCCCCTTATCGCGGAATCCCTTGCGCTTCTCGACGTGAAGCAACGATGGCTCGTCACATTCAACACGTACTTCACCACCTTGCCCGCGGGGATAACGTGCCACTGGCGCTGTTGCGTACCGGATGCCGCCTGTCTGCGTGAGGCGCGACGGAACCCGCGCGCGACCATCCTTGACCTAACGAACATGGCAGGGGCTCCAAGGGATCACCGGCTCGTGGCCCTTGCACGCGGCCAAGACGCGCCTGAGGACCCCTCGCCCAGCACGGCAACGTCCAACTTCGTCATCTTGGCAAACCGACGACAGCAGGCAATCCGCATGAAGCCGGAACCACGAATACCCAACGGTGGGCAGAATGACTCCTGAAGCTCGACTTGTCAGCGAGATACGTGAGTTCCTCCGTGAGGGCAATCAGGAGAAGACGCCTGAACTCGAGGATCTTGCGGAGCAGTACGCCGACATCTGTATCGCCGTTAACGAACGACTGCTCAAGTGCTCTGAGTTTTTGGACAAAGGCATGCGCTCCGAGGCTGTTCACGAAGCTCAAGTCCCCCCCCCGCTCATCGGCTTGGTCGACACGCTCAACTTCCGCGAAGTCACCAAATGGCGGAATATCTGTAGCGACTACGAGATGCGAGTGGTCCCCGCCCTGCGCTTGGACATCGTTGACCAGTTGCGTGCGGAGTCCGCGAAAGAGCAGTCACTGTCGCCTCTGCTGAAAGAGTACCGGCGCCTCGTCCACCAAGGCAGCCGCGACGAGGTCATCCGCATCCTTCACCGAATTCGCGAGCATGACGTGAACAACCCTGTCTGGGTCGAAAACCTCACGCCTCTGGAGCAACAGCAGATGGAGGTGCTCGTGCGCGAGGTCAAGGCGGCCCTGCGTGAGAAGGACCTCGACATGTTGCGCAAGCTCTACGCGGACATGACCGATCCCCAGCGTGTGGTACGGCCTCCGCAGGACATCGTGAACGACGTCCAGGTACTGCTGGATGCCACGCACCGAGAGGAAGCCCTCGGCGAAGCCAAGGCGCTTGTCGACAAGGTCCAGGCCGCGCACTCCGCACGCGACGAAAGCGGGCTGTCGCGGCTCCTCGCGCAATGGCAGCAGTTAGCCGACCGCGAGGACTTGGAGCTGAATCGCACGATGATCACGGTCGTTGCCGAAGCACGCCACTGGCTTGACTCCGAGCGTGAGAAGGTCCAGAAAGAGCGTGACTTCCGGGAAGCCGTCGGCGCTCTGGGTATTGAACTGGACCGCCCCGTCCCGGAACGCGCGCGCCTGGCGGATCTCTGGCGTCGCGTCAACTCCTTCGATCGTGAACCGCCGGCCGAGCTTGGCCCACGCGTCTCTGCCGCGATTGCCATGCTTGACAAAGCCGAGCGTGCGCGCAAACGCCGCCGGAGTATGGCCATCACCGCTGCGGCAGCCTTGGTCCTGATCGTTGCCGGCGTGGCTTCCGTGATCGTGTGGCGTGCGCGCAGCAAGGAAGTGACTGTCGGGCATCTGCGTGCTCTGTTCGAGCGCGAAGACTACGCCGGCGTCCACGAGTACTTGGCGCGCTTGGAGAAGGACCAACCGGGCGTGTTCTTTCTCCCGGACGTCCAGCAGATCCGTCAGAAGACTGAGGAAGTTCTGCAGCAACGGGAAGGTGCCAAGCAGGCGTTCGAGGCTGCGATGGCGCAGTTGGAGGAGGTGCGTAAGGACGGATTCGTCTTGGGAGACGCACAGATCGCCGCCATCCTTGCCCGTGCCCGGGAGCTTGCCAAATCGCCCGAATCAGAGGCCGAGCTCATGGCGTGGGAGATGGCACGAGAGGCCGACCGCCAGCGGAAGCAGACACTGATTGACACGGAGCTCACGCAGATTCTCGATCTGATCGAGAGGGCTCTGGGCGAGAAGGTCGATTTGTACGGGGATTTCGACCGCGAAGCCCGGGCGGTCGAGCAGATCCGACGCCACATAGCACGTGCAGATGCGGCTGCCCCGAAGGCATCGCAGGGACTCAGGCAGAGAATCGCCCCTTTCAAGACGCAAGTCGAGACGTGGTCCGCGGATCTCACCAAGCGTCGCCAGGAGATTGTGCGCGAGGAACAGCGCCGGGACCGCACGGTCAACGCCATCGAGAAAGTGCTCCCCGATATTGGAGCGTACGGCGAGCTTATGACCAGTTTCGCCGAGGACTTTCCACAGGATCAGGAGACTCCTGCATTCCGCCGAGTATTGGGCGAGATGGAGCTCTACAGCGATGCCGTGGCGTTGGCCAACGAGCGTGTAGGGACGTTGCCTCTCTCCGAGCGTGACGCGGAGAGGATGAAACAGGACATGGCCAAGCTGCCGGGCGTCACCTCAAGCATCTGGCATACGGATATGAAGCGATGCGTTGACTACGCGGAATCGCTTGAGCGCGCCAAAGCCGGCTTAGCCGTTTTGAAAGGGATGAAAACCCTCAACCTGAAGGTCCTCTACCGACGACCTCTGGGGGATGACGAAGGAGAGTGGGAGCCGATCTACTACACGGACACCATCGGTTGCGGAGAGCGCACGCTCGCAGACGGTACGCGCATCGAGATCTACGGCGGAAAGGTCTACAATTTCAACGAGGCGGATGATGAGCCGTGGGTAGCACACATGAAGCTGACCACTGACGAGTGGGACGTGAAGATGAACAGGAACGACTTCGCGAACCAAGTCCCGCACGGCAGGTTCGTGAACAGCTACCTTGCTCACGTTCCGGATGCCGACAAGATGGAAAACTACCTGTTCACAGGCATTGCGAGCGTGGTCGGCAACGAGGACATGCAGCCCATCCCCAAAGTCCGTATCATCGCGCGTCTTCTCGAACTGGCCGAGCGAACGGTGCTTGCCGGCAAAGACGACGTGCAGCGTGCGCTCAAGCTGTTTGCCGGCATCGATGTGGCCGGCTCAAAGTGGATGAACACCCGCAACCCCGACACGCGTAAGACGAATGACCGGATCCTGGCGATCTTCGCTCAACTCCCGGACTTCTCGAAGACCATGGCCACGATCGAGCGTCAACGTTCCCTGCTGGCCGGCGCGCTAAGCCGTCGAGTCGCCTGGGCCGGACGTGTCCGCCGCAGCGCCGACGGCAAGCCAGAGGTCGTGATGTCCGTGCCGGGTCGACAGACCGCCTGGATCATCATGCCCGACCCCGCCACGCGGCGACGTCGTTTCATGCTCGCCGCACGTCGAGCCCGATCCGGTCGCATGGAGATTCTCCCCGGCATGGAAGAGCACCTGCACCCCTGGCAAGTGCTTTTCGCCCCGTCTGACGGCCGCACCTGCGAGGCCGTCCTCACGGAACTTGAGATCGGCCCCGGCGCCGATGTTCAGTGGCCCACCTGCTGGCCCGCCAACGCCCTGCCGCTGATCGAGAATTGACTGCGGCCGGCGTTCCCCAGCCCTCTTCCCGCGCCCCCTTCACGTCTGGATGTTGATCCGGCATGAGGAGACAGAGGACTGGCCTTTGTGCTTGATGCTTGAGATACGGCAATCGACCCTCCTGACCGCGTCTTGCAGACGAATCAGGCATGCTGCCCACTACAAGACACATTGCTCCGCCGACAGGAGACAACCGTGTTGAATCCCAGACGATTCAACGGCCATCGTCCCGCCCTATGCCACGGCAACGCCAGCCTCAGACCGAGGGGCAGCGTGCCTTGGTACCAGTAGCCGTACACCGTCTCGATTCGGAATCCGTTGCGCCGCAACTTGGCCAGAATTTCCGGTGCGGAGTAGATCGTCACATGGCTATCATCCCATGCAGTCCACTTGCCCCAATTGCGGATCTTCTCTCCCCAATAGTAGTTCCCGAGCCCCTCGACGGACATTCGGTTAGGGGTGGAGAGGATCAGCCGGCCGTCTTCCTGTAACACTCGATGGATGCCGGCCAGGAGCAAATCCCCATCTGCTGCCGGCATATGCTCAATCAGTTCGAGAGCCACGGCCAGACCGAATTGATCGCGCCCCAGTCCGCCGAGGACGCTCAGGGCGTCGCCCACGAGTGCTTCTTCCGCGTGCCTTGTTGCCTTGTTGATGTTGGCCTCCTCCATGTCCACGGCGGTCACACACCATCCTCTATCAGACAGCGCGTTGCAGTAGACCCCCACTCCGCAGCCGATGTCGAGCGCCCTTTCGGTGCCTCGCGCGGTCGGGAGCAGAGACAGCACCAGCTCCGAACGACCTTTCTCGTAGTCGCTCTCATACTTCTCTCTGTGTTCGATGGTCATATCCTGCGGAGCGTCTCCTCAGTGATCTGCGCCAGAATCGTCCTCAGCCCGAACTGGTACTTCCACTCCGGGAAGTGCTGCTGGAACTTACGGACGTCCGAGATCCACCAGATGTGATCTCCGATCCTGGCGTCGTCGGACAGCGTGTAATCGAGCTCACGTCCAGTCAGTTCTCGGACTATCTCGATGGCCTCGAGTACACTGCAGTTGCTGTGACGACTCCCCCCCATGTTGTACACTTCGCCAGGACGCGGCGCCTGATGGAAGTGCCAGAAGGCGCTGACCAGATCGTGGCTGTGGATGTTGTCGCGAACCTGCTTGCCTTTATAGCCGTATATAGTGTAATGCCGTCCGGTCAACTGACACTTCACCAAGTAGGCAAGGAATCCGTGCAGCTCAGCCCCGCTGTGCGCCGGTCCTGTGAGGCATCCACCCCGGAAGATGCCTGTTTTCAGACCGAAATAGCGACCGTATTCCTGGCACATCACGTCGCCCGCAACCTTGCTTGCCCCGAAGACCGAGTGTTTGGACTGGTCGATCGACATGCTTTCGTCGATGCCATGCTCCGCGTAGGCGTGTGACGGATCGCATTCCCAACGCGTCTCCGTCTCGATGAGAGGCAGACGATTGGGCGTGTCCCCGTAGACTTTGTTGGTCGAGGTGTAGATGAACGTTGCGTCCGGGCAGTACTGCCGCGTGGCCTCCAGCAGATACAGAGTGGCAAGCGCGTTGACCGTGAAATCAGTGATCGGCTCTTTGGCGGCCCAATCATGCGACGGTTGTGCCGCGCAGTGGACGACAAGGGCGATCGACTGACCGTATCTGGCAAAGGTCGAATTGACGGCGTCCTGATCGCGGATGTCTATCTCCACGTGTGTGTAGTTCGGGAGTTCTGCTTGGAGACGTCGTGCATTCCAGTCTGTCGCCCCGTCCTCACCGAAGAAGTAGGCGCGCATGTTGTTGTCAACTCCGACAACGTCCAGGCCCTGCTCGTGGAAGAAGCGACATGATTGGCTGCCCACAAGGCCTGAAGCCCCAGTCACCAGTGCTACTGACATAATCGAATACTCCTCTGCATCTGTTCTTCTCCTCAGCCGCCAGGCCCCTATCCCGTGCCCTGCCCTTTGCGCCACACTCCAACGACGGACTTGCCCACACGGTAGGCTAGCAGGGGATCAAGAACTCTCGATAGACGCACCAAGCCCCTATCCCAGAAAGCCAGCTGTTTTGCGGCGGGGGTGTGTCGCCGAAGCAGGAATCTGTTTGCTATTGAGGCAAGCAACCCCACTGAGTCCAAGTAGAACGTGGTGATGTGTTCGAAGCCAGGCGGAACCACGGTTGCCAGAGACCGTGCCGTGTACCTCCTGAAGTGTCCGATCGCGGCGTCGAACTCCGAGAACAACCACTGGTGAGCCGGCGCCAGGATGGCTAGTCGCCCCCCTGGTCGCAGATGACTAGCGGCCATGGCCAACTCATTGGCGTCACATTCAATGTGCTCAAGGACGTCAATGTAAACAACAGCATCGAACGTCATCTCTTCCCCAAGCTCCTTCAGAGAGCACACCTCAACTCGCCAGGGCGTTCTGGGCAGATTCCTGAGCAGGCGATCTCGCAGGACGCGCGCCAAAGCGGCGTCCGGCTCGACAGCGGTCCACGACGTGGCCTTCTGGCTGCATATGTATGGTGTCGTGGCCCCGTTCCCTGCACCTACTTCGAGGACATCGCCAGTCAGCCAAGGCAAGACGCAGGAGGACAAGTACTGCTTCCAGTTGACTGCCTTCTCAAACAGATCGAGCTCCGCGCCCTGGTAGCGGAAGCGGCTATTGTCATTTGCCTCAGTCAAGATGTCCATTCTGTGGAGTTGGTCCGTTCCTCTGGTCCGCGGGGAAGAGGCGCTCTACGTTGCGGACAAAGTACGAGTAATCGCGCGTTGGCACAAAGGACAGATTGGCGCGCGACCCTAGGGTAAGGAACGTGAAGACAGCGGTGAGAAGAATGAGTTGGAGGAAAACAACGAGCAGGACTCCCGTTCCCCATGTAAGCTCGTCTCCGATGGCAGCGACACCAGAAATCCTCAGAGTAACAGCCAACGCCACAGCCAAACCGGCCAACGCGGCAACGGGGAGGCATGCCACCAGCATCCGTACGCCAATCACCTCGCCATGCACGGCCAATGCGCTCAGACCATGAGCGACCAGCGAAACGAATCTCATACGTCCCTTGCCGGCCAATCGCCGTGCCCTGTCTGTGGGGATCGAGGAGTATGGAATGCGAGAACGGAACACGGCGGCGGCGTAGTGGCTCCACAGTTCGGACGTGACAACAAGCCGGTCAAGTGCCCCTCGAGATATGGCACTGAAGTTGCCGACTCGTACTGAGATCCCCGTCAGCCAGAAGTGCAAGAACCTATAGATGCTATAGCACAAGCGGAACACGATGCTCTCCATGCGTCTCCGCCTCTCGGCAAACACCACGGCACGTCCGTCGCTCTCACGCAACGCTGCCAGGAGCCGCGGGACATCCTCGGGCGAGTCCTCGCCGTCCCCGTCCATCACCACGAGAGGGACGTCCGATGTGTGCTTCTCGACATAAGCCAGCCCTACCGCGATTGCTCGCTGATGGCCTAGGTTGCGACGAAGGTGCAGCACAGACACAGAGGCGAGAGCCCTTGGTCGATTGCCCTTGAGAAGGTCCCTCATGGGCTCATTGGACGCATCGTCGAGGACTAGGATCCCTGGCCGGAGCCCCTCCCTAACGCAGACGCGATCCAGCTCTTCCAGCATTCTCCCAAGTGCATGCCAGTCGTCAAACACTGGCACAATGATGACAAACTCCCCTAGGCTAATCCGCTGCTCATCCTGACAACGCGTCACCGTGCCCGACATCTCTTGCGGTACGTCGTTCATTGCCGTGTCCTGTAGGCTGTGTCAGTTCCGCGGGGAGCAACGTTGCCAAAGGGGATGGCTATGCGCTTGAATCGCGCCAAGTCGATCCGCTCGGGTGGGGCGGTCAAGTATAGCCCCGTTTGTCTCTCAAGCGCGTTCCCCTGGAGTGAGATGTAGATGGTGTAGTCTGCCAGCGAATGCGGGCGAACCAACCGATACCTCCCCGCGTCGCGTTTGAGAAGCACATCCGCTGCATTCCCGGAGGTCGACCTGTAGGTCGCAATGTCGGCTGCCGACGTGGTCGGGACGAACGACAGCCTCTCCACGAGAGTCACCGTGATAGGCAGGGGGGGGTAGGGGGCTTTCTGACAATTTTGGTGGATCGCTGTGTAACAGTGCCCTCCCCCTGGCGTAATGACTGCTCCCCCATCTGGTAGGGCAGCCAAAAGAAGCAGATCCCGGCGAGCATTGTGACGCTGTCCTTCGGGCATGAACAGGTACGTACAGCCTCCCTTCTCTCGCCGTTCGACTACCGGGTCGGAGCCGACCTCAACTTCCGAAAGGCGCACCTTGGCGAGAAACCCAACAGGAGAGTCCAGCATGTACTCAAACGTTCGGGCGGACAGCGACCGGAACCCCCAAAACTCGTCGTAGGGAAGGAACACTGGATTGCGCGTGGCGATGCCGTGCAGTGCCAGTGGCCGGAGGATATGTGAATATGGAGGGGGCTCATCGTGCAGGCGGTCGGCCCACTCCTCCCACAGCACCGGTCGCCCGCGGGAGACGACCTGTTCCCTGAGCATGTCTGCTGCCTCCCGCAATGCCGACATGTCAAGCGCAGGATCTACCCGTGTACCCCAAGCGCGCACTGCCGGAGGAATCGCCCACAGGAAGATGCAGAGGATGAGCCCCAGGCCCGCAATAGATCGGCCGATGGGGCGCTCGATCTTGCTCTCCACAAACATCTCGATGTGCTGTGTGCCTAACAAAGCAAGATAGATCACACCTGGCACGATGGGGAACACGTAGCGGGCCTCTTTGTGCCACATGACAAAGGTCATGATCGTGAAGAAGGTAACGGAAACGCCAAGAACGAGAAGCGGGAAGTACTTCCGCATCCGTAGGGCCACAAAAGCTCCTGCCAGAGAAGCCAGACACACAGGCACTGAAAGAGTGCCGACGAGAGTTGAGACGTACTCATGGACAGGATTCCCCATGTAGGGACCACTTAGCCCGAGTTCCGCAAAGTGGCGTTCGAAAATGTCTGAACCACGGTGCAGAAAGAACGTCCTGAAGAGCCTGATGTAGAAGTGAACGTTCGCATATCGGAACGAGAAATGAGGGAAAGCTCGAAGCAGGACGGCGACCTGAGCAACGTGGAAAAGCGCGAAGGACATACAGACACCACAGACGAGGTGTAGACCTGTCCAATGCCGTTCGGAGAACCAACTCCGCAGGCGCGGGCGCAGAAGCCCCAGCACCGAACGCCGTCCGGTCTGCTCGGAGAGGATGAAGGCACCATAGTCTACCCCCAGGGCAACAAACGGCGTCACCAACAGAGGGTACTTCGAAAGCATACACAAAGCCAGCGCAGCTGCCAGTCCCACAGTGCGTTGCCAAGTTGCCGCTTCTCTGGCACGGGCGAGACATATGAGCACGAGAGTGGTTACGAGCATAGACAGTATATCGGCGTAGAAGGTGTAGGCGTAGTTGACGAAAAGGGGATTCACAACAAGGACAAGCACTCCCAGCATACACCAAGCCGGGCCGAACGACAGGCGCAGAAGGTGGTAGAGAGCGACCATAGAGGCCAACACGATCAAGAGATCTGTCAGCCGAAGCAGAGCGTGACGCCAGAAGAACGAGTTGGCGAAGTGTGCTGGCAGGAAAGCGAGCGAGATCAGCGGTGGGCGGCTGTCGACGTACTCGGCATTGGTCCAGCCGGCGCCATGGCACAGGATGCGGCTGTTCGTCAGGTAGTCCAATCCGTCAAAGCGAATAGTCTCGTTCCGCGTTTCCGAGAAGAGCGTCAGCACAAGTGCTGCAACAGATAGTGTCAGGAGCAAGAGAACGGCTGCCCTGACGGAGACAATCCCATCCGTTGCATCGGCGGTTGCTTCGTGGTTCTGAAGCTCCACTACGTCCTGCCTTCCTTGCGCGCCATCATTGCACATGTCACTCTTCAGTGGCCCGTTCGTGTCTGTAGCCTTCGGACCAGAGCCGCAGCTGCTCGGAAGGGATGGCTGACAATCCATCCGGCACGGCACTCGATTGAGCCGCGGAGGCTCTGCAACTCCTCTTCCTTTTCTTGTAGCATCTGCTCCTTGCCCACAACAACATCGCTCACGTGCCGTTCGTAACTGACGCGATGGTTCTCTATCAACTGCTCGACAAGCTCCACACGCACTCGATCCGAGGCGACGACCATACTGGATTGGGAGGTCCGGTAATATAGGAGGACTTCGGGGACTACGTGGACGAGCCATCCATGTTCACACACCGAAATCCAGAAGTCCCAGTCTTCATAGCCCCGAACCATGGCCTCGTTGTATCCCCCAACATCCTCCCAACACTTCCTGCGATACAACGCGCTTGCCGCACAGGAGTTCCGGACCAGGAAGTCAAGCAGACCGCCTCCTGAGGGGAAGCGCGTTCCCGTTCTTTCGCCGAAATTCTGTACGCCGCAGGTCACGACGCCCGCGTCCGGCGTTGGCGGCGAATCGAGAATGGTGACGCCCTTCTCCAGAAACGTCGGCGCAAACCTGTCGTCCGCGTCGAGCGTACAGATGTACCGGCTGTCCGTTGCTCGTATCCCCGTGTTGCGCGCTGCGGACATGCGTCCGTTCTCGCGATGCATTACGCGAGTCTTCGGGCGGTCGTAGTTCGCCAGCAACTCGCAGGTGAAGGGATCGGTGGACCCATCGTTGACCACGACGATCTCGTAGTCGTCGAACGTCTGTGCCAAGATGCTGTCGACAGCGTCGTCCAGGTATTGTCCGTGGTTATAGCACGGAATGACAACGGTTACTTTCGGCATGCTCTCGCTCCTACAGACACCGCGCGCGGCATTTCCCTGCCGTTTCGTCCGCCTGTCCCTTGTCGTAGAACCACTGAGGGGGGCGCCCGCTGATGAGCACGCGGCCAAGAGCCCCAATCCAGAGGCGTCGCGGTCGCAGGCAGGCCCACACGTCCATGTTGGCTAGCAAGTACCATAGCGCCCGAACACGCCTCCCCGCGGCAAGGAAGGAGTAGACGATGTCCACCAGCCGACCTGCTCTGTAGCGTTTCAGATCAGCCAGTACGATACGCTGGTCAGCCGGACCCAGCCGATCAAGATAGCGTTCCGCAATTCGCACATCCTCCTCCACAAAGCCATGTTGTAGACTGACCGATTTGCTCGATCCATGGAGTCGGAAGAACGTGATGGGGACGTCGAACAACGTGGGCTCGAAGCCAGCGATGACGGCTCTCGTCATGAAATCATGATCGAAGCAGTAGTGCATGGTCTCGTCAAGTGGCCCGACAGCATCGATCAGCTTCTTGCTCCAGAACATCCCTGGGGGATGAAAATGGTAGCCGTTCATGCCCAGGCATTGAGCGAGGTCCGACTGTCGGGGGTGGTGACGATTCTGAATCTCGTCTCCCGAGAAGCCGTTGTTCACTGCACCGAAGAACCAGTCCATCTCAGCCGCGTCAGCAAAAGCCCTCCCGGCGGCCTGTAAGGCGTTGGGGTAGTACCAGTCATCACTGTTGATCCACGTGAGGACGTCGCCTGTCGCCCTTGCCCAGCCTTTGTTGATGGCGTGTGCCTGCCCGCGGTCCGGCTCACTCACCCAGTATGCCAGCCGATCCCCGTACTTCCGGATGATGTCAACTGAGCCATCCGTGCTGCCTCCGTCGATGATGATGTACTCGGTGTGGGGGTAGTCCTGGGACAGAACGGAGCGGATTGTCTGCTCCAGATAGTCCGCCTGGTTCAAGGAAGGCGTAACAACGCTGATCGTCGGAGGGGGGATCACTGCCTGTAGCCCCGTCCGCTGTGTTCTGCTGGGGGGCCGTGCTCCCGTGACGATGCTCCGTGGCCAGCCTGAGGCAGTGAGGAGTGAACGGGAGACGTCTCTGCCAAAGAGCGATAGACTCCTGCGTAGGCGCGGGCCTCTGCTTCCCAAGAGTACTCAGCTTGCACGATGCGAATACACTCCTCAGACATGCGCTGTCGAGTAGCCTCGTCTCCGACCAGAGCAGAGATCGCGTCCCGCAACGCCCCAGTGTCTCCGACAGGCGCCAGCAAGCCATTGCGCCCAGGACGGACCATGTCGGGAATGCCACCGGTATCAAAAGCCACTACCGGCGTGCCACACGCCATTGCTTCAAGCACAGTGTTTGGCAGATTGTCCTCCAGAGAGGGAGCCACGAAGACGTCGGCCATGCTGTAGACGACCGACAACAACCGCGGGTTCTCTATCCGCCCCAAAGAGAGAATCTGTGGGACGCGCTCCGTCTCACAGCGCCCAGCGCCAACCGTCACCACTTGGACATTGCTCCTAATCGCCTCCTCAAAGCCAGCAATAGCATCGATGGCGTAGACAAGCCCTTTGCGCCGGTTCCCCATCGCGTCGGCCACGAACAGTATGACAATGGCATCTGCTCGTACCCCCAAGGTCTTCCTCAGGTCCAGCCCTTCCCGAGGACAGAACACGTCGGTGTCCAGTCCGTAAGGGACTGTCGAGACACGAAAACGCGAGAAAATCGAACTAGAGGAGGCACAACGGGTGAGCCACCTGCTCGGGGCAACCACGAAGAGATGCTCATTCGGGACATGGGCCAGTGAGTCGTTCTTCCGCAACCACGTCCGACGCGACAGATCATTTCGTTTCCTTGCCCCAAAGAAAGGGCAGAACCCACAGCCATCCACATAACGGCTGCAATCTCCACTGTAATGAC
>JGI10211J34971_10002208_pt1 | contig 15982 bp, 14 predicted proteins | sample Etolagsediment_FD_34971 | JGI IMG/M metagenome (IMG submission 34971) | reverse complement strand
GAAGACAGTGTGTTCAACAATCGCACACGGCCCTGTTTGCAGTATCAAATCGAGCGTTGCAAGGCGCCGTGTGTGAATTTGGTGAGCGATACGGAGTATCGCGACGACGTGCGTCGTACGGAATTATTCCTTGAGGGCCGCAGTACCACGCTGGTGGAAGAGTTGGTGGTAGAAATGACGCAGGCGTCGGCGCAACAGCACTACGAACAGGCAGCGCAGCTGCGCGATCAAGTGCAGGCGCTGCGCCGCGTCCAAGAGCGGCAATACATGAGTGGTGAGCGTGGCGATCTCGACGTGGTGGTTGCACTCACGGATGCGGGTGTGGCCTGTGTGCAGGTGTTCTTGTTTCGTGGTGGTCAGAGTCTCGGCAATCGTGCCTTCTTCCCAAAGCATGTCGAACTGACATCCGAGGCTGAGGTTCTCGCAGCCTTCCTCTCGCAGTATTACGTCGCGCGCGGTGATCACAACGGCATTCCTGCCGAGATTTTGGTGAATGTCATGCCCGATGAGGTTGCCTTGTTGGAAGTGGCGTTGACCGAACAAGCGGGACGACAGGTCAAGATTCGTGATCAGGTGCGTGGCGATCGTGCACGCTGGCGTGATATGGCTTTGGAGAATGCGCGACTTGCCTTGCAGCAACGCTTGGCGACCCGGGGCGGGGTGATGGCACGACTGGAAGCCTTGCAAGATCTGCTCGGCATGGATGTTGCGCCAGAACGGATTGAATGCTTTGACATCAGCCACACCCGCGGCGAAGCGCCGGTGGCGTCATGCGTGGTGTTTGTGCAAGGTGAATCGTTGCGCGCGGATTATCGGCGCTTCAACCTGCGCGATACCAAGCCGGGCGATGACTATGGCGCAATGCGCGAAGCACTGACGCGGCGTTACCAGAAGATTGTCGCTGGCGAAGGCAAGCTGCCCGACTTGTTGTTGATTGATGGTGGTCCGGGTCAACTCAAGCAAGCGGTTGAGGTGCTCGATGAGTTGGGGGTGCAGGGTGTGATGCTCATTGGTGTCGCCAAGGGCGAGGGGCGTAAGGCCGGGCTAGAGACCTTGCATCGTGTGGGTGCGCCACCCTTGCAAAATCTCGGCCACACCGCAGCGTTGAATCTGATCTTGCAGGTGCGGGATGAAGCGCATCGATTTGCGATAACGGGCCATCGTGGGCGGCGTGAAAAAGCGCGGCGTGAATCTGCATTGGAAGAAATTCCTGGCATTGGTGCCAAGCGCCGCCAGCAGTTGTATCAACAGTTCGGTGGTCTGCAAGAAATTCGTCGTGCCGGGGTAGAGGATCTGGCGCGCGTGCCCGGCATCAGTCGTGCGTTGGCACAAAAGATTTATGACCACTTTCATGCCGGATAGTCGCGGGCCGCTTGGCAGTACGCAGACAAGCCCCTACAGTGCACGCATGATGACCATTCCTACTCAGCTCACTTTGATGCGCATCGCGCTGATTCCGGTGCTCGGCGTGTTCTTTTACTTGCCGTTAGCGAGCGCGCGTTGGATTGCGGCGGGGATCTTTGTCTTGGCTGCACTGACGGATTGGTTGGATGGATACCTTGCGCGCAAGTGGCAGCAGACCTCTGACTTCGGTGCGTTCCTTGATCCCGTTGCCGATAAGCTCATGGTCGCGGTGGTCTTGGTGTTGATCGTAGGCGAGAGCCAGGCGCGTGTGCAGCCCTCCGGTGCGTGGCTTGCGATTCCAGCTGCGGTGATTGTTGGTCGAGAGCTGATGGTCTCTGCATTGCGCGAGTGGATGGCGGAGATTGGTAAGCGCGCGACGGTTGCGGTGTCGATGGTGGGCAAGGTCAAAACAACCTTGCAAATGATCGCGATTACCCTGCTGCTTGTGCGCGACCCAATTGCTGAATTCCCCACGCATTTGGTGGGCGTAGTGCTGTTGTATGTAGCCGCCGCATTGACCTTGTGGTCGATGGTGGTCTATCTGCGTGCGGCGTGGCCGAGCCTGCGCGCCAGCGAAAACCCTTAATCGTCCGAAAAGCCCTGTCCGGCTTATTGACATGCCCGGGTCCGCCGCTAGAATGGCGAGCCCTACGCGGGAATAGCTCAGTTGGTAGAGCACAACCTTGCCAAGGTTGGGGTCGCGAGTTCGAGTCTCGTTTCCCGCTCCAGTTTGAAATCGAAGAGCCTGTACCCACAGGCTCTTTTGTTATCCGAGTTTGGCTGGGTGGCAGAGTGGTTATGCAGCGGCCTGCAAAGCCGTGGACGCCGGTTCGATTCCGACCCCAGCCTCCAAACGAAAAGGCTCCTCATTCGAGGAGCCTTTTTTATTTGCGTTGATTTGCGTGTTTATCGCGCATTTGTTGCGCGAGGTTATGATCGTGCAGATGTTTGGCGGAGAGGGAGGGATTTGAACCCTCGGTGGGGTTACCCCCACAACGGTTTTCGAGACCGTCCCGTTCAGCCGCTCCGGCACCTCTCCGAGATTCGACGATTTTGTCGAGCGCGCATTCTACTCATTGGTTTTTTGCTGACAATGCTCTTGTGCGCGAACTTTGGTAGGATTCGTGGGTCCGTAGGGGGCCTTCTTTCGGTTTAAATCGTGTAGGTTTTGACCACGACAGCATGGAATATTTGAACGATTCAGTAAATGATCCGGTAAAGGATCCATGGGAAGATGTCTTTCGCGCTTGGCCGCTTGAAGAATTGCGTGCATTTATTGATGAATGTCGCAGTGAATTAAAAAGTCGAGAACGTCATAAAAAAGACGCATTGTTTGACGAAATTTTTCGTCTCGCAGAAAAGACCTAACCCTGTTTTAAATCTTGTTAAGAATGGCGCTTCGCGTCAGGGTTTCTTGCGTCTTTATGAATTCGTGTTTATGGGGTTCTGTTCTTGTTGGGCGAGCGCCCAGTCGATGTGTTCATCCACGAGCGGATCAATGATGCCGCGATGTGCGCGTAAGGCTTCGCTGATTGCGAGATCTTTTTCAGCGTTGCCTAGCGCCACGGCAAGGTTGCGCATCCAGCGTACATAGCCGAGTCGGCGCAGTGCAGAACCTTCGCTTTTGCGCAAAAATTCGGCTTCATCCCAGGCGAAGAGTTCGAGCAAGCGTGCTTGGTCAAGGTTGTGGCGTGGTAAGAAATCCGCCTCACGCGTGTATTGGGTAAACCGATTCCAGGGGCACACCAATTGGCAGTCATCGCAGCCATAAATGCGGTTCCCCATCGGTTTGCGGAATTCTTCCGGGATTGCGCCATGCAGTTCGATGGTGAGATAGGAAATACAGCGACGTGCGTCGAGTTGATACGGTGCGATGATGGCCTGGGTTGGGCAGACCTCGATGCAGCGCGTGCAGGTACCACAGTGATCGTCTTGTGTTTCGGTCGGGGAGAGTTCGAGGTCGGTGAGTAAGACGCCTAAGAAAAACCACGAGCCACTCTCACGTTCAATCAGGTTGGTGTGTTTGCCAATCCAGCCGAGACCGGACTCGGCAGCCAAGGCTTTTTCCATCACCGGGCCGCTGTCGACAAACACGCGATGACCAAAGGGGCCGATCGAGGCTTGAATGCGATCGGCGAGTTGTTGCAGGCGTTTGCGCAACAGCTTGTGATAGTCGCGCCCAAGCGCGTAGCGACTGATATAGGCGCGGGCAGGATCTTCGAGAGTCGCTTCGGCGCCGGCGAGTGCGGGTGGCGCATAGTCCATGCGTACGACCAGAATGCTTTTGGTGCCGGGCACGATGGCCTCGGGTTGGCTGCGCGATTCGCCGTAGCGTTGCATGTAGTCCATCTCGCCATGATGACCGGCCTGCAGCCATTCCTGCAGACGATCTGCATGAATGCCTAAGTCGGGGCTGGCGACGCTGCAGTCCGAAAAGCCTAAATCTTGCGCCCAGCGACGCAAATCCGCCGATGTGGGCAGCCGATTCGCGTTTGGCTTGTGATCTGGGGTCTGGGTCAAGACAATGGTTCGCGTTTCAGGGATGGTAGAGCTTCAGGATTTGGATGGCAGATTCTCGCATGATGAACCCGCAGGACGCGGAAAACGCGCATCACGATCTGGCTGCGGCGGAGATCGCTCTGCATTTGGCCGATACCGCGGCAACGGAACGTTTGGGCGCGGCCATCGGTGCAGCGCGTACCGGTGCGGGTTTGATTTTTCTGGATGGCAATCTTGGCGCTGGCAAGACCACGTTGACGCGCGGATTGTTGCATGCCTTGGGTCATGTGGGCACGGTGCGCAGCCCAACCTACACCTTGGTCGAGACCTATCCGCTGCATGAGGCGGCTGTCGCGCGTGTCGCACATTTCGATTTGTACCGGCTGTGCAGTCCCGAAGAATTGGAAGACATGGGCTTTCGTGATTACCTTGATGACACCTTGGTTTTGATTGAGTGGCCCGAGAAAGGTGCGGGCGCATTGCCAGTGCCCGACTTACACGTGCACTTCTCAATTGCGAAGGAAACACGTGATGTGGTGCTGCGAGGCGATGCCGCGTGGATCAAGAGGATTCAAGCGGCATGGGAGCAGGGCGCATGAAGCGTCGCCAGTTCTTACACGCTTGTGGGCTTTTGCCCTTCGCGGCGCTGCTGCCCTCCCAGGCGCGCGCTGCCGACACCTTGGTGTTTGGTTTGCGCTTGTGGCCCGCGCCGGATCATACGCGTTTGGTGCTGGATCTCTCGGGTCCTGTCGAGTACCGGATCGATCAGAGTGCGCGCGCGCTGACCTTATTTTTGCCCAATGCCGATAGCTTCTTGGCCTTAGATGCCGAGCTTCCCGAAGATCCACGATTGCGCAGTGTGCAAGGTAAAAGCAATGCGCAAGGTCTGGCGCTGACCTTGCGCTTGGAGTCTGAGGTGCGCCCTGAGGCCTTCTTGTTGATTCCAGAAGGTGAGTTTGGTCATCGTTTGGTGTTGGATTTGTACGGCAAGGTGGCTGAGCAAGAAGAGCCTGCGCCGAAATCGACACCGAGCAAAAAGCGCACGATTCGAGTTGCGATTGATGCGGGTCATGGTGGTGAAGATCCGGGTGCGATTGGTGCGAAGAAGACACGAGAGAAAGACATCGTGTTGTCGATTGCCAAGCGCGTCGCCAAGCGGATGAATGCCTTGCCGGGTTATGAGGCGCGCTTGATTCGTAGTGGCGACTATTACATTTCTCTCGGTGGGCGCATGCGCAAAGCGCGCCAGCTGAATGCAGATCTATTTGTTTCTGTGCATGCCGATGCCTTTACCAATTCCAAAGCACGCGGCGCCTCAGTCTTCATTCTTTCTGAGAAAGGTAAGTCGAGTTCTTCCTTTGCGCGCTGGATGGCAGAGCATGAAAATCGAGCAGATGCAATTGGTGGCGTGAATCGCGAGCGTGACAGTCAACTCGATCGTGTGTTGTATGACATGGAAACCACCGCCAATAAGGTGGCTAATCAGAGCTTAGGTGGTTTTCTTGTGCATGAGCTGGAGAAGGTGGCGCGCTTGCATGGCAAGAAACAAGTCCAGCGTGCACGCTTCGCAGTATTGAAGTCCGCCACAATCCCATCGGCTTTGGTCGAAACCGGCTTTATTACCAATCGAGAGGAAGAACAAAAGCTACGCACCCGTGCACATCAAGAAAAGATTGCAGCGGCATTAACCCAAGGCATTCAAAACTTCTTTAAGAAGCACCCCATCGGATAGTTCGTTTTGTCTGACGCACTCAAACGGATTCATCCGCTCTCTAGTCAGCTTGCCGATCAGATCGCCGCGGGTGAGGTGATTGAGCGTCCCGCTTCGGTGGTCAAAGAGCTGGTCGAGAATAGTTTGGATGCTGGTGCGACCCGGATTGAAGTTGACATTGAAGGTGGTGGGGTGCAACGCATCCGTGTGGTCGACAACGGCGCGGGCATTCATGCCGAAGATTTGGCATTGGCGTTGCAGCGTCATGCCACCAGCAAGATTGCTTCGGTGCAGGACTTGATGCAGGTGCAAAGTCTTGGTTTTCGTGGTGAGGCCTTACCCAGTATTGCCTCGGTCTCACGACTCGAGATGACTTCACGTGCGCAGGATGCAGACCATGCTTGGCGTTTGCGCGGTGAAGAGGGTGCACGTGCGGAACCGGCCGCACATCCGCTCGGAACGCGCATTGAAATTCGGGATTTGTTTTATGCCGTGCCGGCACGACGCAAGTTCTTGCGCACCGAACGCACCGAGTTCTCGCACATTGAGGAGCATCTACGTCGGCTTGCCTTGTCGCATCCAGAGGTGGCGTTTCGGTTGACCAACAATGGGCGTGAGGTTTGGGATTTGTCTGCGGTGCAAGATGAAGCAGGGCAGCAAATGCGTTTGCGCAGTTTGTTGGGTGCACCCTTTGCGCAAGCGGTGTGGTCGCTCGATACCCAGCGTGACGATTTGTTTTTGCATGGATGGATCGCGGCGCCGACCTATGCTCGCGCGCAAGCGGATCAACAATACTTTTTTGTGAATGGTCGGGTTGTGCGTGATCGCGTTGTCGCGCATGCGGTGCGTCAGGCTTATCGCGATGTGCTCTATCACGGGCGGCATCCGGCTTTTGTTTTGTTCTTGACCGTGCCTGCCGATGCAGTCGATGTGAACGTGCATCCGGCGAAGCACGAAGTGCGTTTTCGCGAGCAGCGTCGCATCCATGATTTTCTCTTCAGCGCGTTGCATCACGCCATCGCGGAGCAGCGACCTGCGTCGAGTTCGTCCGAGTCGGCCGCCATCTTCTCGGGAAGGTCATCGGCATCGTCTGGTGCGACTTCTGCTGTCACGGCCGCTTCATCCTCCCTGCAAACCCCACCACTCAACACCCAAGTGCGCATGCCGGGTTTGGTGTCCGCAAGTCTGCAGGTGCAAGAGCCACGCGCGGCATACGAATCAGCAGCTGAATCTGCACCTGCACAAAATGACTTGCCGCTGGGGCACGCCTTGGCGCAACTGCAGGGCATCTACATTCTTGCCGAGAATGCACAAGGACTCGTGTTGGTCGATATGCATGCGGCGCATGAGCGCATTACCTACGAGCGGTTAAAGGTGCAGATGGATGCGCAGGGCGTGCGGCGTCAGCCTTTGTTGGTGCCGATCACCGTGGCCGTCAGTCGCAGTGAGGCCAATCTCGCCGAAGAACTGAACGTAACGCTGCTGCAAGCCGGTTTGGTGGTGGAACGTATGGGACCGGAACAACTGGTCTTGCGTGAAGTGCCAGTCATGCCCGGCAAGCTCAACGCGGAACAATTGCTGCGTGATCTGCTCGCCGATCTTGCGCAAGAAACCGGTGGATCCGATCGTGTGGAAGCCTTGCGCAATCAATTGCTTTCCACCATGGCCTGCCACGGCTCTGTGCGTGCGGGACGTAAACTCACACTCCCAGAAATGGACGCTTTGCTGCGCGACATGGAACGCACCGAGCGCAGTGGTCAGTGTAATCATGGTCGTCCGACATGGCGTCAGCTCAGCATGGATGAGTTGGATCGCCTGTTCTTGCGTGGTCGTTAAGTCATGCGGAATGTTGGGACGCGGGGCAGTTGTTTTCAGGGGCGTCGATCGACAGGGATGTCGATCGTCGAGCGCGCCATGGACGGCGAAGAGCGCCCGCTGAACGCAATGCCCCGTGTTCCGACACCCTGACATCACAAGTTCACTCGTGGCATGAGCGCATTACTTCCGAAAGCCATTTTTCTGATGGGCCCTACCGCGAGCGGTAAGACCGATCTTGCGGTGCGCTTGGTCGAGGCGTTGCCCTTGGAAATCATCAGCGTCGATTCCGCGCTGGTTTATCGCGATATGGACATCGGTACCGCCAAGCCCGACGCGGAAACCCTGCATCGCGCGCCGCATCACCTCATCAATCTATTGGATCCATCCGAACGTTATTCCGCCGGCCGGTTTCGTAAAGAGGCCTTGCAGGCGATGGGCGAGATTCATGCGCGGGGCAAGGTGCCATTGTTAGTCGGTGGCACCATGCTGTATTTCAAAGCGTTGTTGGGCGGTCTGGAAGAATTACCGGCGACGGATGAAGTGGTTCGCGAGCGACTCGCGCGCGCGTATCAGCAGCAAGGCCGTGATGTGCTGCATGCACGACTGCGTGAGGTGGATCCGCTTTCTGCTGAGCGTATTCGACCCAGTGATCCGCAACGGATCCTGCGTGCACTTGAAGTGTTTGAAAGTAGTGGCACGCCGCTGAGTGCGTGGCAAGCCGGTGCGGGGACGCGGATTCCTTGGGACATCCAATCATGGGCGCTGGTACCCGAAGATCGTGCACAGTTGCGGGAACGCATCGCATTGCGCTTTGAGCAGATGTTGGCGGCGGGCCTTCTCGACGAAGTGCGTCGCTTGCACGCGCGTGGCGACCTCGATCCGTCGCTACCATCGATTCGTTGTGTCGGTTACCGCCAGGCTTGGGATTTCCTCGAAGGCCACTTGGACGAAACCGAATGGGTGGAGAAGGCAATTACCGCCACCCGCCAGCTTGCCAAGCGTCAACTGACCTGGCTGCGGAATTGGTCGGATCCCGCGCTCCGGCGGATCGATCCGTTTGCGTGCTCACCCGAGGGCATCTCCGCATCCAGACCCGAAGAGATATTCAACAAAGTACTTGAAGACCTAGGTAAGTTCCTGCATACTGCGGCTTCGACTGGAGGGTAGACGCGATTGCACACGTAGAGGCAACGTGCTCTTCCTCAGAAAAAGAGAAGGAAATCAAACCGTTACGGGCAACCTGTAGCGGTTTTTTGCTCCTTCGAACCTTGGGCAGCCGGCATGGTCTGAGCTGTTCGCATAACAACAGCCGACAGCGCATGCGGATCGGCGAGGAGAGCTAAGCATGAAGAGCCAACATTTGCAGGACCCCTTCCTGAATGTGCTGCGTAAGGAGCGCGTTCCGGTTTCCATTTTCTTGGTCAACGGCATCAAGCTGCAGGGTCGAATTGAATCCTATGATCAGTTCGTGGTGCTGCTGAAAAACACCGTGAGCCAGATGATCTATAAGCACGCCATTTCCACCGTGGTGCCGTCGCGTCCGATTCGCGTCGAGCGTGATGGTGAAACCATCGTTGACGATACCGTTGAGGATTGATCCTGCGTATTTTATTAACGTTTTGGTTTGCTGATCTGAGGACGACCACACGCTTCGCGGCGTGTGGTCGTTTTCGTTGGCTTGGACACAACGCATGAGTCTCGTTAGTGAACGCCATGAAGGTGGTGAGCGCGCCGTACTCGTGCATGTCGATTTCATGGGGCATCGTGAGGCTGGTATTCGCGAAGATCTCGAAGAGTTTCGTTTGTTGGTGAAATCGGCGGGTGCGGACGAAATGCAGTTGGTACGCGGACGCCGCACGGCACCCGATCCGCGTCTATACATCGGCGAAGGCAAGGCCGAAGAAATCAAAGCTGCAGTTGAGGACGCGGAAGCCGACGTGGTGATTTTTAATCACGCATTGTCACCGGCACAGGAACGCAATCTCGAACGGCTGATTCAACGTCGTGTGCTCGATCGCACCGGTCTGATTCTCGACATCTTCGCGCAACGTGCGCGTTCGCATGAAGGCAAGCTGCAGGTCGAGCTGGCGCAGCTGCGTCATCTTGCATCACGTCTGGTACGTGGCTGGACCCACTTGGAGCGGCAGAAGGGCGGGATCGGTCTGCGCGGACCGGGTGAATCGCAGTTGGAAATGGACCGTCGATTGATTGGCGATCGCATCACTCATATCGAAAAGCGGCTGGAAAAAGTGCGCGCCACCCGTGAGCTCGGACGCCGTGCACGCAAGCGCAGCGAAACGCCGACCGTATCGTTGGTGGGGTATACCAATGCCGGTAAGTCGACCTTGTTCAATGCGCTGACCGGCGGTGAGGTGTATGCCGATGACCGCTTGTTTGCAACACTGGATCCCACCTTGCGGCGAATTCGTCTGAGCAACACCGGTAATGTCATCGTGGCGGATACGGTGGGTTTTGTACGCCATCTTCCACATGAATTGGTGGCTGCGTTTCGTTCGACCTTGGAAGAAACGGAACAAGCCAGTCTGCTGGTGCATGTGATTGATGTATCGAGTGAGGAGCGCGCCGAGCAGGTTGCACAGGTGCAAGAGGTTCTGGGCGAGATCGATGCCGAGAAGATTCCTCAACTTGAGGTCTACAACAAGATCGATCGCATCGAGGGCGTGATCCCGAAGATTGATCGTGGGCTGGAAGGACGCCCAGTGCGGGTCTGGATTTCGGCGCAGCAGGGCATCGGTTTGGATCTTTTGCGTCAGGCGCTGGATGAACTTCTTGCCGAGGATGTCGTCACAGGCCAGCTTGAGCTTCAGCCCAGTGAGGGCGCCTTGCGTGCCCGCTTGCATGCTGAGCATGCAATCCGTGAGGAACAGGTGCTGGAGGATGGCCGATTACGACTTTCGGTTGAACTACAACGCAAGGTACTGGATCATCTGGGCCTTGCCGCGCGTCTGGAGGAGCAAAATTCGGACGCGCATCCCAACCGGACAGCCGGAAACCCACAAGCTGCAATGACGGCTTGAAACCGACTGGAACAACATGATTCAGCTACGAACCCTATTTTCGCGCCGTGCTCGTACCGAGGCGGTCGCAACATCTCCAACATCCACCTCGCACGAGATGGCTTGGAACGAACCCGGCAACTCCAACGACAAAGACCCTTGGTCTGGCGGTGGTCGCAAGCAAGACGGTCCGCCCGATCTCGATGAGGTTGCGCGCAAGCTGCAGGATGCGGTGGGCCGCGTGCTTGGCGGCGGCAAGAAGCGGAGTAGCGGTTCGGGCGGCGGTGATGGTCGCTCCGGCGGTGGTTCGGGCAACGTCAACATGCCGAGCTTACCTGTCGGTGGCAGCACGATCGCCATCCTCGCCTTGGTGCTGTGGGGCTTGTCCGGCATTTACATCATTGATCCTGCCGAGCGTGGTGTTGTCATGCGCTTTGGCCAGTTCGTGGACACCACCATGCCGGGGCCGCATTGGCACATCCCGTATCCGGTTGAGTCGGTGGAAAAGGTCAATGTGGAAGAAATTCGTAACGCCGAAATCGGTTATCGCAGCGGCGGTCGCGCTCAAGGATCGGTAGGTGTGGTCCAGCGTGAAGCCTTGATGCTGACCCAAGATGAAAACATCATCAGCGTGCAGCTAGCAGTGCAGTACCGCATTAAAGATGCAAAAGATTATTCCTTTAACGTTGTCGAGCCGGATCTCGCATTGCGTGCAGCCACCGAAAGTGCACTGCGCGAAACCATTGGTAAATCGACCATGGACTTCGTCTTGACCGAAGGTCGTGCTGAGATTGCTGCGCAAGTGCAGCGTCGCACCCAAGAGATCCTCGATCTCTATGTCAGTGGTCTGCAAATCACCAGTGTGAACATGCAGGATGCACAGCCACCCGATGAAGTACAGGCGGCGTTTGCAGACGTGGTTAAGGCGCGTGAGGACCGTGAGCGTTTCATTAACGAGGCGCAAGCCTATGCCAATGACATCATCCCGCGTGCGCGTGGTGCATCTGCACGTATCGTTGCGGAAGCCGAAGCCTACCGTGAGCAGGTGGTTGCTGATGCCGAAGGTACCGCGAGCCGCTTTGATCAGGTCTTAACCGAATACAAAAAGGCGCCGGATGTGACGCGTGAGCGTCTCTACCTCGACACCATGGAGAAGGTGTTGAGCGCCACCTCTAAGGTTGTGGTGGATCTCGGCAGTAATAACTTGACCGTGTTGCCGCTCGATAAGATGTTGGGTGGCGCACTGCCTTCAGTCACCGGTTCTGCTTCTTCGGCGTCATCTGCGACGACCGGCAGCGCCAATGCGGGTTCGTCGAGTGTGCTCGATCGTGTGCGTGAGGAAGTTTCACGTCGCGTGAGCAGCAGTCGTCCAGACCTTCGCAACGAGCGATAAGGAGCGAACCATGAACAAGAATTCATTGCTATTGATTGTGGTCGCAGTCCTGTTGGGCGGTTTGTATCTCGCGACCTTTACCGTGAACGAACGCGAGCTGGCGATCAAATTCCGACTCGGTCAGATTGAACGTACAGACTACGATCCGGGCCTACATTTCATGATCCCGGTCGTGAACAATATCCGTAAGTTTGACGCGCGGATTCAAACCCTGGACGCAGAACCTGAGCGTTACCTGACGGTAGAAAAGAAGAACGTGCAGGTCGATTCCTTCGTGCGCTGGCGCATTAAGGATGTTGAGAAGTTCTTCATCTCTGCGGGGGGTGACATCAATCGCGCCAACTTGCGTTTGTCCCAGATCGTGAAAGACGGACTGCGTGGCGAGTTCGGTCGTCGCACCGTACAAGAAGTGATCTCGGGTGAGCGTAAGGAAATCATGCGCTCCATCACCGCTCTGGCAGATCGTGAAACGGAAAACTTCGGGATTGAGGTGGTAGACGTGCGTATCAAGCGCGTTGACCTGGCTCGTGAAGTGAGTGAATCGGTGTTCCAGCGTATGGAAGCCGAGCGTGAGCGTATTGCCAAGGAACTGCGTTCGCAGGGGGCGGAAGAGGCGGAAAAGATCCGTGCTGAGGCCGATCGTCAACGTACGATTCTGCTCGCAGAAGCGCGTCGTGAATCCGAACAGCTGCGCGGTAACGGCGATGCGAAGGCGACGGAGATCTACGCCGATGCCTATTCCAAGGATGCCGAGTTCTACAGCTTCTACCGTAGCCTTGGTGCGTATGAGAAGAGTTTCACCAGCACACAAGACATGCTCGTGTTGCAGCCGGATTCTGCGTTCTTTAACCATTTCGGCACCAAGTAACCCGCGGATTGCTGACCCCTAACGGCCGCCGTAGTGCGGCCGTTTTTACGTTGAGGCATGGCCTCTAAGGACCTTCATGATTCTGGATGACTTTCTTGCAGCGCTGGCTTTGGTCTTGGTGATTGAAGGCCTGATGCCGACCGCCTTTCCGCAGATGTGGCAAAACACCATGCGCGCCATGGGCGAGGCCGAGCCGGCAACCATCCGCAANATCGGGCTGGGCAGCCTGATTGCCGGGGCGGTNTTGCTGTANTTCGTGCGTGGCTGAGGTATCGAGATCTCAGCGAACCTTGATGATTGATTTTGCGGGCGTGGGCGGCAGGACGCCGCCCTCGAGCAGCCAAGGACGGCGAAGTGCGTCCCGCAAAATCCGATCACAAGGGTCGCAGAATCCAAAAACGAGCGGGCGTTCTCCTGTAAAATCGCGGGGTTTTGTGCCCAAATCAGCTGGGTGTTGTGAAGGAAGGAAGTGCGCGGATGTCCGTTTCTGATCGTTGGTTATTGCCGGATGGTGTTGAAGAGTTGCTACCCGCAGAGGCGTGGCGCATGGAGGCCTTGCGCCGCCGCGTGCTCGATTTGTTTGAGCGCCATGGCTACGACCTCGTGGTGCCGCCGCTGATTGAATACCTCGAATCCTTGCTCACCGGCACCGGCAACGACCTTGACCTGTCTACCTTCAAGCTTACTGATCAATTGAGCGGTCGCTTGATGGGGGTGCGCGCGGACATGACGCCGCAGGTCGCACGTATTGATGCGCACCGTCTCAATCAAGAAACACCAACGCGCCTTTGCTATGTCGGTCCGACCTTGCGCACCCGTCCGGAAGGCGTGGGTGCCAGTCGTAGTCCACTGCAAGTGGGTGCCGAGTTGTACGGCCATGCCGGCATTGAAAGCGATCGTGAAGTGATTGCCTTGATGTTGGCAATGTTGCGTGCTGCGGGTGCGCAAGAGATTCACCTCGATCTCGGTCATGTCGAAATCTATCGCGCATTGATGCAGCAGCTGGCCTTGCCGGCGGATGCCGAAACTGAGCTGTTTGATGCGCTGCAACGCAAAGCCAATGCCGAGATTCGTGGGCTTGTAGAACGACTCAATCTACCGCAGGCGCAGTCCGATGCCTTGTGTGCGTTGCCGAGTTTGTTTGGTGCGGCGGATGCGGTACTCGAACGTGCACGTAAGGTTGTGCTGCCGCTGGTGCCGCAGATCGAATCGGCACTGCATGAACTGCAAGGCTTGGCGGCCGATCTGCGTACGTGTTTGGGCGTGAGCGAGATTCATCTCGACCTGGCCGAGTTGCGCGGCTATCAGTATCACACCGGCGTGGTGTTCGCGGCTTATGTGCCGGGGCAGGGGCAAGCGGTTGCACTCGGCGGTCGTTATGACCATGTCGGCGAGGTGTTTGGGCGTGCGCGCCCTGCGACGGGGTTCTCATCGGATTTGCGGACGTTGCTGGCACTCGATGCTGCGGCTGCGAGCACGCTTGCGTCAGGCGAGGGCCACACCTATCCTCGCGCCGGCATTTTTGCGCCGGCGAGCCGCGATGCGGCGTTGCTGGTAAAGATGGAAACCTTGCGTGCTGAGGGTCTGCGTGTGGTGCAAGCGCTGCCGGGGCAGATTGGTGATGCTGCGGCCATGGGTTGCAACGAGCAGTTGGTGCAAGACGGCAGTAAGTGGAAAGTCGTTGCGCTCTAGACAGCGCAAAACAGAAGTAACAATCAAACCTTTTCTTTCATCCGCAGCGTAGCTGCGTAACGGACGAGTGTGGACGCTATGGGCAAGAACGTAGTCATCATCGGTTCTCAGTGGGGCGACGAAGGCAAGGGCAAGGTGGTCGATGTACTGACCGAAACTGCTGCAGCTGTAGTGCGCTTTCAAGGCGGCCATAACGCTGGACATACCTTGGTGATCGATGGCGTGAAGACGGCGCTTCACCTGATCCCATCGGGCATCTTGCGCAAAAACGTGATGTGCTACATCGGCAATGGCGTGGTGGTCGATCCGACTGCGTTGTTGAAAGAGATCAAAATGCTCGAAGACATGGGCGTGCCGGTACGCGATCGTCTGCGTATCTCTGAGGCATGTCCCTTGATCTTGCCGTATCACGTGGCGCTCGATCAGGCGCGTGAGATTGCGCGCGGCAAAAAAGCGATTGGCACCACCGGTCGTGGCATTGGTCCGGCCTACGAAGATAAGGTTTCCCGTCGTGGCATTCGCTTGGGCGAGCTGTTCCACCGTGAACACTTCGCAGCTCGTTTGGGTGAGGTGATGGATTATCACAACTACGCGCTGAAGAACTACTTCAAGCAAGAAACCGTCGATATTCAGATGGTGTTGGATCAAACCCTGGCGATGGCCGATGCGCTGCAAGCGTTGGTGGATGATGTCCCAGAGCGTTTGCATGAACATCGCATGCGTGGCGACAACATCTTGTTCGAAGGCGCCCAGGGCACCTTGCTCGATATCGATCACGGCACCTATCCGTATGTCACCTCATCGACGACGACGGCGGGTGGTGCGGCATCGGGCTCCGGTTTTGGTCCAGCTTATTTCGATTACGTCCTGGGTATTACCAAGGCCTACACCACGCGGGTCGGCGGTGGCCCGTTCCCAACCGAGCTGTATGACGGCGTGGATCTCGTGGATGCGAGTGGTAAGCACATGGCGGATAAGGGCCATGAGTTTGGAACCACCACCGGCCGTCCGCGTCGATGTGGTTGGTTCGATGCGGTGAGCGTGCGTCGCGCGGTACAGATCAACAGCTTGACCGGCATGTGTGTGACCAAGCTCGACGTGTTGGATGGTCTGGATGTCATCAAGATCAGCACCGGCTACAAGATCAATGGCGAAGTGCGCAGCACGCCGCCGATTGGTGCGGACATGTATGCGATTGCCGAGCCGGTGTATGAAGAGATGCCGGGTTGGCAGGAATCCACTGTGGGGGTTCAGCGTTACGAAGACCTGCCCGAGAATGCGCGCAAGTATCTCGAGCGGATTGAAGCGTTGGTGGGGATTCCGGCGGACATCATTTCTACAGGTCCAGATCGCAAGGAAACCATCATCAAGCGTCATCCGTTTAGTGTCTAAGGCGGCTGCGCCGATTGATTGATGTGGATCGCCGCGCTTCGCTCGCGATGACGCTGAAATCAGTCAATACGTCACTGCGAGGAGGCCGAAAGGCCGACACGGCAGTCCAGTGCCGCAGGCACAATGCAACAAAAAAGGCGATGCACTGCATCGCCTTTTTTCGTGACGGGGCTGAGCCGACTTAATTG
>JGI10211J34971_10002206_pt1 | contig 15991 bp, 15 predicted proteins | sample Etolagsediment_FD_34971 | JGI IMG/M metagenome (IMG submission 34971) | reverse complement strand
ACTGGAGTAAAGTTCAAAGACGGTGTTGAGGTAACAGACGTCGATCTGGTCGCCGCTTGATTCAGGTGTCAAAACACCACTTTTGGGCATAACTCCAGCCCAAAGTGATGGTGATGAAATCCAGGTCATGGTGTCCGATACTGGCATGGGCATGACACCGGAATATGCCGCCAATATTTTTGCTTTGGACATAAAGACGACGACAAAAGGCACCGACGGCGAAAATGGGACAGGCCTCGGGTTGCCGCTTTGCAAAGAAATGGTCGAAAAATGCAGAGGTGAAATTAGATGTACGAGCGTTCCCGGTAAGGGGACGACGTTTACATTTACGCTACCCCTTCAACCCAGTTAAGAACAACCGTTTCCGCATTCCAAAATGTCTCCTGAGCGTGTCAAAAGCAAACACAATAAAGGCGGTCCCGTAGGAACCGCCTTTTAAATTGTATACGTCCGTAAAGGACTCACTTCAACGCGGCACACGCCCGTTGAATGCGGGTGCAGGCTTCGGTGAGCGCGGCGTTCGACGTGGCGTAGGACACCCGGAAGTAGGGGCTGAGGCCAAACGCTTCGCCGTGAACGGCGGCGACGCCTTCGGCTTCCAACAGGTAGGTGACAAAGTCGCCATCGTTTTCAATGACCTTGCCGTCCGGCGTGGTTTTGCCGATGCAGCCGGCACAGCTGGGGTAAACGTAAAACGCGCCTTCGGGCGTCGGGCATTCCAGGCCTTCGGCTTCGTTGAGCATTTTCACCACCAGATCGCGACGGCCCTTGAAGGCATCGTTGTTGCCTTTGATGAAGCTGTGATCGCCGTTCAGGGCCTCCACCGCGGCGGCTTGCGAAATCGATGAGGTGTGGGTGGTCGATTGCGACTGCACCTTGTTCATGGCTTTGATGACGTCGGCGGGACCGGCCGCATAGCCGACACGCCAGCCGGTCATGCAATAGGCTTTGGACACGCCGTTGAGCGTCAAGGTGCGGGGATACAGACCCGGTTCCACTTGGGCGGGGGTAACGAATTCAAAACCGTCATAAACGATGTGCTCATACATATCGTCGGTCATCACCCACACATGGCTGTTTTCCGGCTTCATCAACACGTCGGTCAGAGCCTTCATTTCCGCGCGCGAATAGGCGGCGCCGGTGGGGTTGGACGGCGAGTTCAAAATCAGCCACTTGGTTTTCGGCGTGATCGCCGCTTGCAAGGCCGCCGGTTTCAGCTTGAATTTATCCGTCACCGGACAATCGACAAACACCGGGGTGCCTTCGGCCAACAGCGTAATGTCCGGATACGACACCCAATAAGGCGCCGGAATGATGACCTCATCACCGGGGTTCAAGGTCGCCATCATGGCGTTATAGATGTTTTGCTTGCCGCCACACGCGACCTGAATTTGCGCGGGCGTATAGTCCAGTTCGTTGTCGCGTTTGAGCTTGGCGCAAATCGCTTGACGCAGCGCCATAGTGCCTTCGACCGGGGTGTACTTGGTGGCGCCCGCATCGATGGCGGCTTTGGCGGCAGCTTTGATGTGATCGGGGGTGTCGAAATCCGGTTCGCCCGCACCCAAACCAATGACATCCATGCCCGCGGCTTTGAGTTCAGCGGCTTTGGTGGAAACGGCAATGGTGGGGGACGGTTTAATGCGGCTCAGACGGTCGGCGATAAAGGCCATGGTGTTTGGTCCTATTAGACTGGAGTTAGGATAATAAAAAGCGCGAGCAACGCTCACGATTGCTCAAGTATTACGACACCTTCGGTTTGTCAAACACGATGCCATAATGATACGGCGGTAATTCGACAACACCATGGAGACGAAAGCCCACCGGCAGGACTTCATCCATCACCGCTTCAGGCGTCATCCGCAAGGCGGTGTTGGGGCCCCGCGGTTGGCCCAAGACGGTGGTGTCTTCTTTGGGCCGAGAATGCCAGTTGACGATGGCCAACTGACCGCCCGGCTTCAAGGCGTTAAACACTTCACGGGCCAATTGTTGTTTTTCCGGGCAGCCGTGAAAGGTGTTGGCAATCAGCACGTAATCGGGCTGGGACGGCAAGACGTTGTGCAAAGAGCACGCATCGCATTCAATCCAACGGATGGTGCCGTTCAGAACCCCTGCGCGGGCCGCACGGTTTTTGGCCTTTTCCAGCAGCTCAGCGTCCAAGTCGACGGCCATCACCCGGCCCATGCCGCCAACGATGTGCGCCAATGGGATCGTAAAGTGTCCATCGCCACAGCACAAATCCAGGACCGAAACCCCAAAATCAATGCCCAAGCGCCGAAGCACACCCTCTGGATCCGGCCATAAAGCCTTCCACCAATCCGAATCCGGCATCATCGTGGCCGGAAAAATTGCGGGACGATTCATGCTCATCACGCCTCCCCCTGTTGTGATTTGAGAAATATATAGCCCGATTCTGCCCTCAATGCGAGTCGATCATTAGTCTTGCACCCCAGCCCCATCGTCTTATAACAAACACATGAGCGATCTTGTGAAACCCGGATATCTGGCCGACGCCCAGCCCAAGCCGCAGCCCCAGCCGGGCCAGGGCCGGCCGTTTGAGCTGGTGTCTGATTTTGAACCCGCCGGAGATCAACCCGAAGCCATTCAGGAGTTGGTTCAAGGCCTCCGAGACGGCGAGCAAAATCAGGTTTTGCTGGGCGTGACGGGCTCTGGCAAGACCTTCACCATCGCCCACGCCATCGCCCAAGTGGAGCGCCCGGCGCTAATTTTGGCCCCCAACAAAACCTTGGCGGCGCAGCTGTATGCGGAAATGCGCGATTTTTTCCCCCACAATGCGGTGGAATACTTTGTCTCGTATTATGACTATTACCAGCCCGAAGCCTACGTCGCGCGCACCGACACCTATATCGAAAAGGACGCCTCGATCAACGAGCAAATCGATCGCATGCGCCATTCCGCCACCCGCGCTTTGTTTGAACGCCGCGATGTCATCATCGTCGCCTCGGTATCGTGCATCTACGGTATCGGTTCGGCGGAAACCTATGCCGACATGGTGGTGAAGCTGGAAGTGGGCCAGGAATATACCCAAGACGACGTACTTAAGTCCTTGGTGACGCTGCAATATCGGCGCAATGATACGGCATTCGGCCGCGGCATGTTCCGGGTCCGGGGTGACGTTATAGAGATTTTCCCCTCTCACTATGAAGACCGCGCCTGGCGGCTGAGCTTTTTTGGCGACGCGTTGGAGAGCATTTTTGAGGTCGATTCCCTCACCGGAGAAAAAAACGCTCAACTCGACCACATCACCGTCTACCCCAACAGCCACTACGTCACCCCGCGCCCGACCTTGTTGCAGGCCATTCCCCAAATCAAGGCGGAGATGAAGGCGCAAATTGAACGCTTTCGCGCCGAAAACAAGCTGCTGGAAGCCCAGCGCATCGAAGAGCGCACCACCTTTGATCTGGAAATGCTCGAAACCACCGGGCATTGCAGCGGAATTGAAAACTATTCGCGCTATTTAACCGGGCGCGCCCCGGGTGCGCCGCCGCCCACCTTGTTTGAATACCTGCCCGAAGACGCCTTGATGATCGCCGACGAAAGCCACGTCTCGGTGCCGCAGATCGGCGGCATGTACCGGGGCGATTTCAATCGCAAATCGACTTTGGCCTCGTTCGGCTTTCGCCTGCCCAGCTGCATCGACAACCGGCCGCTGAAATTTGAAGAATGGGACGCCATGCGCCCGCAAACCATCTTCATTTCCGCCACCCCCGGGCCATGGGAACTGGAACGCACCGGGGGCGTGTTCACCGAACAAGTGGTGCGCCCCACCGGCCTGATCGATCCCGAATGCATCATCCGTCCGGTCTCCTCTCAAGTGGACGACTTGCTGGGCGAGTGCAAAGCCGCCGCCGCCAAGGCACAGCGTGTTCTGGTCACGGTTTTAACCAAAAAAATGGCCGAAGAGCTGACCGAATACATGCATGAGCACGGCATTCGCGTGCGCTATATGCATTCCGACATTGAAACCCTGGAACGCATCGAAATCATCCGCGATTTGCGCTTGGGCGCCTTTGACGTGCTGATCGGCATCAACCTGTTGCGCGAAGGTTTAGACATCCCCGAATGCGCCCTGGTGGCCATTTTGGACGCCGACAAAGAAGGCTTTTTACGCTCCAAAACCTCGCTGGTGCAAACCATCGGGCGCGCCGCGCGCAACTTGGACGGTCGGGTGATTTTATATGCCGACAAGATGACCAACAGCCTGGACTACGCCATCGGTGAGACCAACCGCCGCCGCGCCCGCCAGGAAGCCTATAATCTTGAACACGGCATCACCCCCGAAGGCATCAAAAAGCACATTGGCGATGCGCTCGGCTCCGTTTATGAAAAAGACTACGTCACCGTGGATACCGGCGACAGCGGCGATCCCCATCTGGTGGGCAAAAGCCTCAAACAGCACATTCAGGACCTGGACGGGCGCATGAAAAAAGCCGCCGCCGATTTGGAATTTGAAGAAGCCGCCCGCCTGCGCGATGAAATCCGCCGCCTGGAAGCCCATGAGTTGGGCCTGGATGGCGCGGGCGTGTCTAAATTCGCCGCCGCCCAAGCGGGGGCCGGATCACGCAGAAAGACCAAAAAACGCTAACGTTTTTGAGGACCCGTCATGTTTGGACCCAACAGCCAAATCCCGCTCCGTTCCACTGCCGTCGCCTGCGCTGTGTTGCGGCAAACGTCAAATGAGACTGAAGTGCTGGTGATGCGCCGGACCTTAAAGCCGTTGGACGGCGTGTGGTCGTTGGTCACGGGACACGTGGATGAAGGCGAAAGCGCTTGGCGGGCCGCGTACCGAGAAGTAGAGGAAGAAACCGGCCTGACGCCGTTAGCGCTCTACACCGCCAATTTCTGCGATCAGTGGTATAACCACCGCGTCAACGTGATCGAAATTGTGCCGATGTTCGTGGCTTATGTGGATAGTGAGCATAACATTAGCCTCAACGAAGAACATTCGGAATTCAAGTGGCTCAGTGTTATGGACTCGATCAGCCTGATTCCCTTCCACGGCCACAAAACTGCCTTAGAGCACATCCGCCATACGTTCATCGACAACACACCACCCGAATGGCTCAAAGTCGAGCTTGGCGCTTAAGGCTTACCCACCAGTTCGGGGCGCATCATCCAGCTCAATTGCCAGCCGATTTGGTCGCGTTCCAGGCACACAATGGTGCCCGGTTTAAAGCCCACGGTGACACCATCTTCGCGCCCTGTGAGGCAACGGGCGGCTATTCGCCCCAGGAACGGCTGATGCCCCACGACCATCAAATCACCGCCTGCCGCCTCTGCACCGTGCAACAGATGATCGGTGTTGTCGTTGGGACCGAGCCCGTCCAGATGAACCGCGGCCTTCCCCGGCCACACGGTCTTGGCCAAGACATTGGCGGTTTCTTCGGCGCGGGTTTTTCCAGAATGAGCCACTTCATCGACCAGCACCCCGGCATTGAGCAAAAAGGCTGCCATTTTGGCGGCGTCGGCGAAGCCCTTTTCACTGAGCGGGCGCCCGGGATTTTGCTCTTTGGAGACGGCTTGGGCATGTTGCACCAAATACAACTTCATCTCCTCAGTCCTCTTCTTTTTTGGCGCCCCGCACCAAACGCGGCCCCATCATCCAGCGCAATTGCCAACCATCCCCATAAGGCCCCCGCGACAAGGACATGATGGAACCGGTCTTGACCTCAACCAGACCGCCGTGGGGGTTTCCGGTCAACAAATAAGAGGCGGCTTCCCCCATAAACGGCTCGTGCCCGCACACCAAGGTGTCGTCGGTCCACGTTTCCGCCACACTGGCGAAGGCTTTGACATTGCCCCAAGGCTCAATGCCTTCCATTTCTTCAAGCTCAACACCGGGGGCAATTTGTGCGGAAACGATTTCGGCCGTTTCTCGGGCGCGGGCCAAGGTGCTGTGCACGACTTTTGACACCGCAATGTCTTGACCGCCCAAATACGCCGCAACAGCACTGACATCCTCACGGCCGCGCGCGCTGAGCCGCCGATCGGCATCTTCTGGCCCAAACTCAGCCTTGCCATGACGCATCAGATACAACCGCATGACAATCCCCCCTCTGTCGCTTTGCCCGCGATTCAAGTCTACCCATATACGCCCCAAAGCGCCATAAGCGCTTAAAAGATTGTCTTTTTATTTTTATTAAAATGAAACATTGACCTTGTTGCCAGAATGGTTTTAATTCGGCCCCTTATATAAGCCTTTTGGATTATACTCAGGATTGCGCCCATGACCTTTATTCAATGGAACGACAGCTTCAAAGTTGGTCATGCTGTGATTGATTTTGATCACATGACGCTGGTCAACATCACCAACGAGCTTTTTATGTGCGTTGACCGGGGCTCATCGGGGGAGCGCATTGCGCAGACCATTGCGCACCTGATTGATTATGTCGAACGCCATTTTCACCGCGAGGAGACGTTGTTTATAGAAACCGACTATCCCGACGTGCAAATGCATCTGGCGATGCACCAAGACATCACCAAAACGGTTCGCGATATTGCGTTGATCTATAAAACCAAGCCCGAGGCCATCAACATTCATGAGGTTTTGGAGTTTCTCAAAAAGTGGCTGACCAACCACATTTTGAAAGCCGACCAAGGCTACATTGACTACTTAAAATAATTTTCACCTCAATTCCCAGCCCCGAACCTCGGAGGGTTCGGTTAGCGGGTCTGGTCAGCGGGCCCGAGCGGCATCGAAAATCACTTTACCCAAGATCGTCGCCGGAACACCGGCCTTGCCACTTTCTTGCGAAAGAATTTCGGTCGCCCGGTTGAAAACGTCCATAATCAGGTCTGAAAGGTCAATGCTGAGGCCCTTCGGCAATTTGGTGAACAAGCCATCGACGCTGACCACCAAGCGCTCAATCCCGATGCGCAGTTCATCATCGTTTTCCACGGTGCGTGATAAGTCGGCAACCTTACGCGCCAGAACCAGCACAAACCCTTTGCTCCAGCACGTCACGCGGGCCTTTTGACCTTGCTCGCTGAGCAGTTCCATATCCTGACGGGTCAGGGATTGGGTCAAAGCCTCGACATAGCCGGCCCCACTGCCGTGTTGCTCGACCGCGTCATAAAGCTTTAGAATCAATTCACTCAGGACATAACCACGACATTTTGTCCCCTTAGGGCACAACAAACAGTTCTTCATTTAGGCGCTCCGTCGACCCCCACTTCATTGTCATGCCACTGTAACCTTCGTAAAGCCACTTTTCTAGTGTGGTTTAGCGCAAAGACAAAAAAAACGGCCCCCCATTTGTGGAGAGCCGTTTTGTGTGTGTTGTGGCATTAACCAGATAACGTCCGCAGAGCCTTAGTGCACCGCACTCGACACACCGAGGGCTGCCAGCATGGCTTCAGCGGTATGGATCGCCGCCTCAGCGTTAGCTTTTTCAATATCACTACCGGCCTTTTCCAGGGCTTGGCGTCCAGCTTCGAGACGCGATTGCGCTTCGCCTTGGTTTAAGTCGTGGATGAAGGTCGCTTCTTCCGCCAACAGCGTGCAACGATCCGGAGTGACTTCAACAAAACCGCCGGACACAAAAATGCTTTCCGACACCTTGCCGTGCTCGTATATATCCACGATGCCCGGACGCACGGTTCCGATCAACGGCGTGTGCCCCGGCAACACACCGATATCACCTTCCGAACACGGTATGACGACCATGTCCACCAATTGCGCCTTCACCAGCCGCTGCGGCGATACCAGTTCGAACTCGACCCTGTCGGCCATGTGCTTTACTCCAAACCCGAACGTACGTTAGGCGGCTGCGGCGGCCATGCTTTTGGCCTTCTCAATGGCCTCTTCAATGGTGCCAACCATGTAGAAAGCGGCTTCCGGCAGATGATCGTATTCGCCTTCAACGATGCCTTTAAAGCCCTTGATGGTGTCTTCGAGCGACACCAACTTGCCCGGCGAACCGGTGAAGACTTCGGCCACGTGGAACGGCTGGGACAAGAAGCGCTGAATTTTACGGGCGCGTGAAACGGTCATTTTGTCTTCTTCCGACAATTCGTCCATGCCCAAAATCGCAATGATGTCCTGCAAGCCTTTGTAGGTCTGCAAAATCTGCTGAACCTGCGTTGCCACACCGTAGTGTTCTTCACCCACAACACGGGGATCAAGAACGCGCGAGGTGGAGTCCAACGGATCCACAGCCGGATAGATGCCGAGCTCGGCAATCTGGCGGCTCAAAACCGTGGTGGCATCCAAGTGAGCAAACGACGTCGCCGGGGCCGGATCGGTCAAGTCATCGGCCGGCACGTAAATCGCCTGCACCGAGGTGACGGAGCCCTTCTTGGTCGAGGTGATGCGTTCTTGCAGCGCGCCCATGTCGGTGGCCAGCGTCGGCTGGTAGCCCACAGCGGATGGGATGCGGCCCAGCAGCGCGGACACTTCGGAACCGGCCTGGGTGAAGCGGAAAATGTTATCGACGAAGAACAACACGTCCTGGCCTTCTTGATCGCGGAAGTATTCCGCCAACGTCAAGCCGGTCAACGCCACGCGCGAACGGGCTCCGGGAGGCTCGTTCATCTGACCGTAAACCAAGGCGGCTTTGGAGCCTGTGCCTTCCAGGTCGATAACGCCCGATTCAATCATTTCGTGGTAGAGATCGTTGCCTTCACGGGTACGTTCACCAACGCCCGCAAACACCGAATACCCACCGTGACCTTTGGCGATGTTGTTGATCAGTTCCATGATCAAAACCGTCTTGCCCACACCGGCGCCGCCGAACAGACCGATCTTGCCGCCTTTAGCGTACGGGGCAATCAGGTCAACGACTTTGATACCGGTTTGCAGAATTTCCGAAGACGTCGACTGTTCAGAGAACGCCGGAGCTTCGTTGTGAATGGGGGCTTTGGATTTCGTCACCACCGGACCGCGTTCGTCGATCGGCTCGCCGATGACGTTGATGATGCGTCCCAGAGTTTCCGGGCCAACCGGAACCATGATCGGCGCACCGGTATCGGTCACGTCCTGGCCGCGTTGCAGGCCATCGGTGGAGTCCATCGCAATGGTCCGCACCATATTCTCACCCAAGTGCTGGGCAACTTCGAGAACCAGGCGCTTGCCTTCGTGTTGCAATTCCAATGCGTTTAGAATGTTGGGCAGTTCGCCAGCCTTAAAACGCACGTCGATAACGGCGCCCGTGATCTGGGTAATTTGTCCGATGTTTTCTTTGGCCATCGCTGGAGCTCCTTCAGGGGTGTGCAGCGTTTCTCTACAGCGCTTCAGCGCCGGAGATGATTTCAATCAATTCACTGGTGATATTTGCCTGACGCGTACGGTTGTACTTCAGCGTCAGCCTGTCGATCATTTCGCCAGCGTTGCGGGTTGCATTGTCCATGGCCGTCATACGCGAACCATGTTCAGATGCTGAGCTTTCAAGCATCGCCTGGAAGAGCTGGACACCGAGATTCTTCGGCAACAGAACTTCAAGGATTTCGCTTTCTTCGGGTTCAAATTCATAAACGGCTTTGAGTTCATGACCATCCGCGCTGGCCCCGATATCCGCGTCTTCCGGCGCAAATGGGATCAGTTGCTGGTTGGTCACAATCTGCGTCATCGCCGACTGGAACTTGTTGAAAACGATGGTGCAGACATCAAATTCGCCGGCCTCAAACATGGCTGTTATGCGGTCTGAAACGGCGGTCGCTTCCGCGTATTCGATGCCCTTCTTGCCACCGATACCGGTGATCCGATCCACGATATCGTTGCGGAATTCGGATTTCAGAAGGTCACCGCCTTTGCGCCCGACGCACAACAGCTTGATTGTTTTGCCCTTGCCCCTCAGCTCAAGAATGAGCCGACGGGTTTCGCGTACAATCGTGCCATTGAAGCCGCCGCAGAGGCCACGGTCCGATGTAAACACCACCAACAAGTGGGTTTGGTCTTGCCCGTTACCGGCAAGCAACTCCGGTCCGCCTTCCACACCGGCAAACGAGCCAGCCAGGGAACGCAGCACCGTGTCCATACGCTGAGAGTATGCGCGTGCGGACTCGGCGGCGTCTTGAGCACGGCGCAATTTTGCAGCCGCGACCATTTTCATCGCCGAAGTGATCTTGCGCGTCGATTTGACGCTGTCGATCCGGATTTTTAGGTCCTTGAGGTTAGCCATGAGCCGTTGTCCCGCTCCGCTCCTTGAAGTCTACGATTATGCGAAAGACTTGGTGAAGTCTGCAATAAACTTCGCCAATTTTGCTTCGGTTTCCGCAGACAGGGCTTTTTCGTCCCGAATGACGTTCATAATATCGCTGCCTTTGGCGCGCAACTCGCCGAGCAATGCATGCTCGTAACGGGTCACGTCCTTGGTTGCGATTTTGTCCAAATAGCCCTTCACACCAGAATAGATGATGCAAACCTGTTCTTGAACGGTGAGCGGGCTGTATTGCGGCTGTTTCAACAGCTCGGTCAAGCGCGCACCACGCGCCAAGAGCCGCTGCGTCGCCGGGTCCAGATCAGAAGCAAACTGAGCAAACGCTGCCATTTCGCGGTACTGAGCCAGTTCCAACTTAATCGAACCCGCAACCTGCTTCATGGCCTTGATCTGCGCCGCAGAACCCACACGAGACACCGACAGACCCACGTTCACAGCAGGGCGGATGCCTTTGTAGAAGAGTTCCGATTCCAAGAAGATCTGACCATCGGTGATGGAAATCACGTTCGTCGGAATGTATGCCGAAACGTCGCCCGCTTGGGTTTCGATGACCGGCAGTGCGGTCAAAGATCCGTTGCCAGCAGCATCGCCCAACTTACAGGCGCGCTCCAAAAGGCGAGAGTGAAGATAGAACACGTCGCCCGGATAGGCTTCACGACCAGGAGGACGACGAAGCAACAAAGACATCTGACGATAGGCAACAGCCTGCTTGGTCAAATCGTCATAGAAAATAACCGCGTGCTGGCCATTATCGCGGAAGAATTCACCAATGGTGGCACCCGTGTAAGGGGCCAGGAACTGCATCGGTGCCGGATCAGATGCGGTGGCCGCGACGACCACGGAATATTCCATCGCCCCATTGTCTTCCAAAGATTTTACCAGCTGCGCAACCGTGGAGCGCTTCTGGCCAACCGCGACGTAAATGCAAAACAGCTTGTCGCTGTCGTTGCTGGCCGCATCGTTGGTGGCTTTTTGGTTGATGATGGTGTCGATGATGACAGCCGTTTTGCCGGTTTGGCGATCGCCAATGATCAATTCGCGCTGACCACGTCCGATGGGGATCAAGCTGTCGATCGCCTTGAGACCGGTCTGCATCGGTTCGTGAACCGATTTACGCGGGATAATGCCCGGTGCTTTGACTTCAACGCGCGAGCGCTTGGCGTCCGTGATGGGGCCTTTGCCGTCAATGGGGTTGCCCAAACCGTCAACGACGCGACCCAACAGGCCCCTGCCGACGGGAACGTCAACGATGGTGCCGGTGCGCTTAACGATGTCGCCTTCTTTGATACCCCGGTCATTGCCGAAGATAACAACACCGACGTTGTCTTCTTCAAGGTTCAGAGCCATGCCCTTGATGGCGCCCGGAAACTCGACCATTTCACCGGCCTGGACGTTATCAAGGCCATAAACACGGGCGATACCGTCACCGACGGACAACACCTGGCCAACCTCGGCGACTTCTGCCTCGGTACCAAAATTTGCGATTTGATCTTTTAAGATTGCGGAAATTTCCGCGGCACGGATATCCATTATCCAATCCCCTTCATGGAGAGGTGTAGCTGCTGCAATTGCGTTTTAAGCGACGAATCGATCATGCGTGAACCCACATTGACGATCATCCCGCCAAGCAGGCTCTCGTCAACATCGGTCTCGACAGAGATTTTGGTCCCCACCGATGCCTTCAAAACGTCAATAACGGCCTGAAGCTGAGCGTCTGAAAGCTTTTTGGCCGAAACGACATGTGCCGAGGATTCACCCCGACGGCGAGAAAGTTCATTTAAGAATGCTTTGATGATGCCGTCCAGCACGGGCAATCGACGGTTCTGGGCGACGGTGCCGACAAACCGGCCCGTGAGTTCGTCCATTTCGGCCTTCGCGCACAACGCGATCATGACCTTAACCTGATCGCCCCGGGACAGGACCGGTGACGTGATCACCCGACCCAAATCGGCACTATCGTGAATGAGTGTCCTCAATGTCTTGAGGTCTTCGGCAACCTTGTCCAGCTTGTTAGCAGACTCCGCCAGATCATAAAGAGCTGTGGCGTAGCGGCCTGCAAGGCCGGTGGTGGCAGTGGTCTCGGATGACACTTGGGAAGATTCCCTGACCTAAAGTGTGATACGGCGTTAGGAGGGGACCTAAGGCCCCCCGCAGAACGATCTTTGTGACGGCAAAAACAAAAATGCTGCCACTGCGAAACGCGGCAGTTATCTAACACACGGGTATGGGGGTTGCAAGGCGACTCTTTCGATATTTTTTTTCGCAGAAACACAGGGGGTTGGAGGATTTGTGACACAGCGCCCTATATGCTTATTTTCACATATTAGCGACATTGCATATTAAACAGGCGTAATGTTACAAAATCGGCTGAATTCTGCGCTGAATCAGTCCCTACAAAAGGACAACGCAGGTGCACAAAAAAAATGTCGGGTTTCGTATATTTGTCCTGCCTTATACACAGGGTCTTATAAAAAACTTTGTGGATCGACATCAATTTGGATTCGCACCCCCTTTTCGCGGCGTTTTGCGACATCCAAACGCGCCAACCATTCCTGAATGATCGGCTGGGGAACGATGCCCGGTTTCAACTTCATCAACAAACGCCGACGATGGCGTCCACGCAACAGCGCCAACGGTGCGGGGGCGGGCCCCAAAACTTCGATGCCGTCGTAGCCCGGCGCCAAGCGCGCCAAGCTCAACGCCTGCGCCTCAACCGCGGCTTCGACCTTGCCCGACACGATCAACGCCACCAACCGACCGAACGGGGGCATGTAGAGTTCTTCGCGGGCCTTGATTTCGGCGCTGATGAACTGATCGCGCACGCCCGACTTCATGGCCTGCATCACCGGATGGTCGGGCTGGAAGGTTTGCACCAGCACCCGCCCCGGATGCTGGCCTCGCCCGGCCCGTCCGGCGACTTGATAGAGCAGCTGATAAGTCCGCTCGGCGGCGCGCAAATCGCCGCCTGCCAAACCCAAGTCTCCATCCACCACACCCACCAGGGTCAGCATGGGAAAGTGGTAGCCCTTGGCGACGATTTGCGTGCCAATGATCAAATCCACGTCGTGGCTTTCAATACGCGCAACCAAATCCTGAGCGGCCCGCGGTCCGGTCAAGGTATCCGAGCTGGCCAACGCGACACGGGCATCGGGAAAGGCATTGATGGCTTCTTCGGCGACCCGCTCAACACCGGGGCCACAGGCATGAAAACTATGTTCCGCATGGCATTCGGGGCACTGCTGGGGCATCTGGTCGATGTGGCCGCAATGGTGACATTGCAGCCGCCCGCGCACCCGATGTTCCACCAGCCACGCCGAACAATTGGGGCATTTGAGACGAAACCCGCAGGTCCTGCACAGCGTCAGCGGCGCATAACCCCGGCGGTTCAAAAACAACATCGCCTGCTCACCCGCTTGAAAGGTCTCGGTCAACGCGTCGATCAGCGATGGCGACAGCCACCGGGTCGCCGGCAACTTTTCCCGTCGCATGTCTATCAAGTCCATGGCAGGTAACACCGCCCCGCCATGTCGTTGCGGTAAATGTAATAATCCATACTTTCCGCTGCTGGCATTCACCGCCGTTTCCAGAGACGGTGTTGCGGACACCAGACAAATGGGAATTTCACCCAGATGGGCACGCACCACGGCCATATCGCGGGCGTTGTAAATGACGCCTTCTTCTTGCTTGAAAGCCGGGTCGTGCTCTTCATCGACAACGATCAGGGCCAAATCTTTAAACGGCAAAAACAGCGCGGAGCGCGCCCCCACCACCACTTGGGCGCGGCCATCGGCCACCGCACGCCACGTCTCACGGCGCTCCTTCACCCCCAGTTCCGAATGCCACTGGGCCGGAGGCGCTCCGAATCGTTTTTCAAAACGCCCCAACCATTGCGAACTCAGGGCAATTTCGGGCAGCAACACCAGCACCTGCTGGCCGTGTTTCAAGGCTTCGGCCACCGCTTCAAAATACACTTCGGTCTTGCCCGACCCCGGCACCCCGTCCAGCAGCACCGCAGCAAATCCGCCGGATTTGGTTTTCGCCACCAAATCCGTCGCCGCCGCCTGCTGGTCACCTGACAAACTTGGTCCGTCCAGAGCTGGGTCCGGGTTTCGCCATTGAGGTTCCTGGATCTGGCTGACGACTTCCAGGGCACCGGCTTTGGCCAAGCCGGTCACCACCGCAGGGGTACATGCGGCCTCTAAGGCGGCATCGGATGCGCTTAGAGGCGGACCGTTTTTCAGCACCGCCAGCACCCGTTCGCGGGCGGGCGTCAAGCGCAGGTCGGGCACCTTAGCCGCCACCCGGTAGACCTTCACGCCTTTGGGCGGTTCCAGGGCATCCGGCACGCTCATGGCCATTTTGAGGACTGCGCCCAGGCTCGATAGGGTGTAATTCGCCAACCACGCGATGAAGCGCCGCATCAAAGCCGTCATGGGCAGGGCGGGCAGTTTTTCGACGATGGCTTTGAGCTTTTGATCCTCGACTTGGCCAGCCCCCGACCCCCACACCACGCCCACCAACTTTCTGGGGCCAAAAGACACCCGCACAAAATCACCCGCACGCACCGCCATGTCGTCAGCCACTTTATAGTCGTACACTTGACCCAACGGCACCGGCAGCAACACGCCACAGCGCATGCCGGACACGAACAATTGGGGTTCATCGAGGGGCGAATCGTCTTTTGTCATGATCCCAGTGCCCCGCAGCGTAAATTCAGCCCCCTATAATCCTTGATGATGGCAGGCTGTAAAAGCCTTCCCCCCCCATCGTCATTGCGAGCAAAGCGAAGCAATCCAGGATCGTGCGCGCCGTACCACCGTATGGATTGCCGCGCCCCCTTTGGGGGCTCGCAATGACGAAAACAAATAGACAATGCACGCCCCCCTCAGCCAATCCCCGAATATAATTTATAGGCCATTATTTCCGTTCCTCGGTATTAAGTCTACGGAAGGAAAGCCTTAACGAAAATGGTTCATGATGAGCTCAGACGATTCGGCCCTTTATTTCGCGCTGAGACCACCGGGGGCCATTTAACTGTGAGGGATGCCTTATGACGACCAATATGCTGAACGCCGAAACCTTGCTGAACGATGAGGACATCGGCCAGTACCTCTTGGACAACCCCGGTTTCTTTTCCCGCAATCCCGAAATCCTGGTCAACATGCAAGGTCCCACAACGGCACCACGCGCTGACGGCGCAATCGATTTTCAAGCCGCCATGGTAGACCGCTTGCGCGACGAAATCCAAAACCTCACCGCCTGTACCCAGGACGTGATTGAGACCAGCCGTTCCAATATGACCTATTTGACGCGCACTCACGCCGCCGTCTTGGCGTTATTGTCGGCCCAAGATGCTGCTCACATGGCGCGCATCATCACCGAAGATTTACCGTTGCTCTTGGATGTGGACGTGGTCGCGTTTGGCTTTGAGCAGCACATCAAAGCCGAAGGCGCTTTGCGTTTGCCCGGCGTGCGCATGTTACCGATGAATTTTTTGGATGCCCATATCGGCGAAGGCGGCGACGTGGCGCTGGTCCGCGATATGCTGGACGACGGCACCATATTTGGCGAAGACTCCGTTTCCGTGCGCTCTGCGGCCTTAGCACGGCTTCGCCCCAGCGCCTATACGGCGGGCGGTGTCATCGCCTTGGGCTCATATATGTCAGGCGCTTTTCATGCGGGCCAAGGTACAGACTTGCTGAACTTTTTGGCGCGGGTCAGCGAAAAGCTGTTCCAAAAATGGCTGGCCCCGGCGTAATCGCCCCCACATCTGAAAAACCGGCAGGGCCGCTGGACACGGCGCCTGCCGAGCCCGC
>JGI10211J34971_10002205_pt1 | contig 15994 bp, 8 predicted proteins | sample Etolagsediment_FD_34971 | JGI IMG/M metagenome (IMG submission 34971) | reverse complement strand
GGCTTCTTCATAATTTTCTTTTTCCACTGCTACTTTAAGCATTTCGGCAAGCTGATCATCGGACAAGTCATCATACTTACCCCCGCGTTTTTTCTTTTTTATTTTGATCTGATGTGCTTCAGGGTCTTCACCCATGGGTTCGTCTTCCATCACAATTCCGGCCTCATCCAATATCGATTCGTACACAAAAACCGGACAATTAAACCGCAGTGCCAGGGCAACGGCATCAGAGGTACGGCTGTCAATTTCTACTACATGTCCCATATGCTCACAAACAAGGAGTGAATAGAAGATGCCTTCTTCAAACTTATTGATGACGACCTCAATAATCTTTACCTGAAAATGCTCGGCAAAACGCTTAAACAAATCGTGGGTCAGTGGACGTGTGGGCACAATTTTCTCCAATTGCATGGCGATAGACTGCGCTTCAGGGCCTCCAATAATGATGGGCAACCTTCTTTTATCTCCGGGGGCACCCAAAATCAGAGCATACGCCCCTGTTTGCGATTGGCTATAGGACATCCCTATTATTTCAAGTCTTAATTTCTTCATAGTTTATAACAGCATGAGCTAATTAGCTTCCAGATACGAGAGAATAATCAAATTACAATCTCCTTGCAAAGGTAGTAAGTATTTGACAAAAATACTTCTACGAAAACCAATTGCATGTATACACCAGTTTTTTTTCACAAAGTTAAAGTTTTTTGCATATATTAAAGGTTTATTTCTATTTTAGCCGTTCCTTTCGCAATCGTTTGAAATATATGTTTAATCTAAAATAGTTGTAGTTATTATGAAGAAAATTCTATCATTTTTAGCCGCTGTGGCTCTGCCGTTTTTGGCGACTGCGAGCGAGGCTGATTTACAAGTGCCCGAAGGCATAAAAAGCGAAAGCCTGCTCTATTACGGTTTCTTGGTTACCCTTGCCGGATTGTTTTTCGGTCTGTACCAGTTTATGCAAGTTAAAAAAATCAGAGCCCACAAGAGCATGCTCGATGTAGCCCAGGTAATTTTTGAAACAGCCAAAACTTATCTCATTCAACAAGGAAAGTTTATCCTTATTCTGTTTGCTTTTATCGGCACAGCCGTAGCATTCTATTTTGGATTTTTATCAAAAGATGCGAATGGAGAGAATTTATTTGGTGTTGCAGGCGTATTGATGATCCTGGGATGGACCATCCTTGGTATCCTCGGATCGTACGCTGTGGCCTGGTTTGGTATCAGGATGAATACGCTGGCTAATTCACGCATGGCTTTTGCCTCGCTCGAACGCAAACCGATTAAGCTTTTAAACATACCGCTAAATGCCGGCATGAGTATCGGGGTTGTACTTATCTCGCTTGAGTTAATTATGATGCTGATCATTTTGATGTTTGTGCCGGGCGAATACGCCGGGGCAAGCTTCATTGGGTTTGCCATTGGCGAATCGTTGGGTGCTTCAGCCTTACGTATCGCGGGTGGCATTTTCACTAAGATTGCCGATATCGGATCTGACCTCATGAAGGTCATCTTCAAAATCGGCGAAGACGATCCACGCAACCCCGGAACCATAGCCGATTGTGTTGGCGACAACGCCGGCGATTCAGTAGGCCCTACCGCTGATGGTTTTGAGACCTACGGCGTAACCGGCGTAGCTTTGATTTCATTTATCCTGCTCGCCATCACCGATGCCTCCCTGCAAGTCCAGTTGCTTACCTGGATCTTTGTCATGCGTATCCTCATGATTGTTACCTCAATCGTTTCTTTCTGGATAAACGGAGCCTATACCAAAGCAAAATATGGTAACTCAGATGACATGGATTTTGAAAAACCATTAACCAACCTGGTTTGGATTACCTCAATACTTTCGATGGCTGTAACTTTTGTGGCCAGCTACTATCTTATTGGCGATCTGGCCAACAACCTTTGGATACCTTTGTCCATTATTATCAGTGCCGGAACACTTGGTGCAGCCCTTATTCCTGAGTTCACCAAGTTGTTCACCAGCCCTAAATCAACCCATGTAAACGAAGTGGTTGAAGCTTCAAAAGAGGGCGGTGCTTCGCTCAACATCCTCTCCGGTCTGGTAGCAGGTAATTTCAGCGCTTTCTGGCAGGGAATGGTGTTCTTCTTCCTGATGTTTATTGCCTACGAAGCCTCTAAATACGGACTCGGCGACATCATGATCTACCCCTCCATTTTCGCTTTTGGACTCGTAGCTTTTGGTATGTTAGGCATGGGACCGGTAACGATTGCAGTAGACAGTTACGGACCGGTAACCGACAATGCCCAATCAATATACGAGTTATCATTAATTGAAGAGGACAAAGAAAAAGCCACTGCCGAGATAAAGAAAGAATTTGGTTTTACTCCTGATTTTGAGAAATCGAAATATTATCTGGAAGCCAACGACGGCGCTGGAAACACTTTTAAAGCAACTGCAAAACCTGTACTTATAGGTACAGCCGTTGTAGGAGCCACCACCATGATCTTCGCCCTGATATTGGTAATTGAGCATTCGCTTGGTATAAAACCCGAAGAAGTGCTTAACCTGTTAAATCCGTTTACCATTTTTGGATTCCTGCTCGGTGGAGCCGTTATTTACTGGTTCTCAGGAGCAAGCATTCAGGCTGTAACCACTGGCGCAAGTCGCGCTGTGGCCTACATCAAACTAAACATCAACCTCGACCCCAACGCCCCGAAAAAGGCAGACGTCGCGAAATCAAAAGAAGTAGTAAAGATTTGTACCACATACGCGCAAAAAGGAATGCTCAACATTTTTATCGCCATTTTCTCCTTCGCCCTCGCCTTTGCTTTCCTCAGCGCCCCTATTGGCTTAACCTCTGACATGTCGGATGCTGAAAAATTACTTACAGCTGCGCCGGTCTCTTTATTTGTAAGCTACCTGATTTCCATTGCTTTCTTTGGCTTATACCAGGCCATTTTTATGGCCAATGCAGGAGGTGCATGGGACAATGCGAAAAAAGTTATTGAGGTAGACATGCAAGAAAAAGGCACTGATTTGCACGCCGCCTCCGTGGTTGGTGATACCGTTGGTGACCCGTTTAAAGACACTTCCTCAGTCGCCCTCAATCCCATCATTAAATTCACTACGCTGTTTGGATTGCTGGCCATGGAAATAGCCATCTCTCCGGCATTTAGAGATATTGCACTGTATTTTGGTCTTGGTTTTCTGGCTGTAGCCCTGTATTTCGTTTACAGGTCGTTCTACAAAATGAGGATTAGAAACTAAATTCACTTGGAACACAAGTAGGGAAGTCAGCTGTTGGCTTCCCTTTTTTTATGAATACCTGACATCGTGTCGGGTTTCTCCTTTTTACAAACAATATGGTTTTATAATGTAAAAATCTGATGTCATACCGAATGGCCACCACAAGCTCATGTAGTAACCTTGTTGGATTACTTTCCATACACGTGCCACTTGTGTTATTCTCCATCTTAGCATGATAGCCATCCATGTCGGGCTGGTTAATGCTTCAGGACTCTACACCGCTTTGCTTTTGGCATGATGATAATTACAAACCGGTTCGTTCACCCCTAAACCCCGATAACGATAGCACTTGGATTTCGGGATAAACAGGACGGGGTCAGAAACTCCGGATTTCCATCCACGAGATACAAAACCTGAACAAAAAACCAATCTGGAAACTATTTTAAACCTACGGGAAGGTCAAACAGACATCCTTAAAAAAAAATAACGCTTTTTCACTACTTTTACCATCGCTTTTTAATTGGGTGGCCACTAAATTATCTCAGTCTTGTCAATGCAAAGAAAGATTATTTTGCTTTTAATACTTTTACTGACTCTTCATTCGGGAACTATCTTTTCCGTTATACCCGGTCATGTTTCATCCAAAGATATTCCTCGAAATAGCGGGAATGGGATCAATGAAAATTCCGACTCATTGGTAAACAAACTTCACCAGTTAATCCACACAGCTGACTCACTTCACGATTACCCATTGCTCTCAGAATTGCACACCGACCTGAGTATGCTTTATGAACAAATGCATGACTATAAAAGCGCATTTGACAACATTTACTACGCGCAATATTATGAAGATTCCGCATGGATTGAAGTTCAAAACGAACGAATTGAAGTAGCTCAGAAGAAATATGATATGCAAGCTACAAAAAGTCAGCTGGAGTTTTTAAACAAAACCAACTGGATGCAAGAACAAAAGATCAGAAACCACAATTACCTGCTATTTGGCATATTTGTTTCCATTGCCGTTGTCGTGCTTATTGCCATTCTTATATTTCAGAATAATGCGATAAAAACAAGAAACAAAGTAGCTGAGATTGCCCAGATGAACCTAAGACAACAATTAAATCCAGAGTTTATTTTCAACACCCTGAATGAAATTCAGTATTCGCTTTTTCTTAACGACCGGGGTGTATCACATAAGATACTCTCAAAATTTGCCAAACTGATGCGATGCATTCTCGACAACTCTCAACATCCAGTTATTCCAATAAAAAATGAGATTGAAGCCATACACCTTTTTCTTGAACTTGAGAAATTAAAACACCAGGACAGTTTCTTTTTCCATATTAAAATGGATAAACTATTGGATGCTCTGGATGACACAATTCCTCCTTGGGTAATCTACCCGTTTGTCGAGAACCTAATTGAACGCATCCACAACGAAAATAAGACCCTCGTCAATCTCTATTTGGATTTTTCACTGTTTAACAAAAAGCTTTTATGCGCAATAACCGAAAGTGCTGTATACAATAACCCCGATAAAATACCTGGAGAAGTAAAATTATTCAATGACTCAACAATTAGCCTTATCACATCAGTGCATCCGCATGCTAAACTGAAACAATACGATCAGGTGATTAAAAATCAGACAGAAGGAATCTTGAGATCAGAGATATTTATACCCCTTCAAAACAGAAGAACCTAAATAAATGAGCAGGATAACCAGATATATGGGCTTAGTTTTTGTTTGCGTATTGCTATTAGTAAATATTGCAGGCGCTTGTCAGGATACATTGAGCCCAAATTCAGACTCACCGAACCACAACCAAAGAATTGTCCAAATTAAGAATCACTTTTTAGTTGAACCTGTGGCAGCCGAGAAAATGGCTTTTACTTTTGCAGACAGTTTACTGCAAACAAGTCAAGAAAATCAAACCGAGGCACTTTCAATGTTAGGCAATTTGTTTTATTCCATAAATCAATACGCTGAAGCAGAGAAATATTACAACCGGTTATATGAGCATCTTGCAAATGAAAACGACAGCCTCGCAATGGGGCATATACGCTATACTTTGGGGTTATGTCACTATTTCAGAGGGCAAATCAGGCCTGCCATGGAAGATTTTCAACAAGCCTATTTAATCGCGACTAAGATTCCTTCGCCCGAGCTACAGATTTCATGCTTGCTATCGCTTGGTTCGTGCTATCAGGGGTTAGGTGATTTGGATAGAGCAAGTGAATACCTCGACAAAGCCTATCAATTAAAACTATTAACAGGATCAGAAAAGGCAATGCAATATATTCTGAGTGACCTGGGGGATATTGAAAACTCAAAGAAAAACTTCAGAGCCTCGCTTGATTTTCACCTAAAAGCTGAAAAATATGCCCGATTAAATAACGATCAATACAAATTTGCACACATTCTGCTTGCCATAGGATTTGATTACCTACAACTTGTTAAGTATGACAGTTCATTGGTGTTTTTCAAAAGGGCGTTAACAATTGAGATGGCCAGAAAAGAGCGGTTTGGTACTTCAAGAACGCTTGCGGCTATTGGTCTTTTACACCAACGCAAAAAGGAATTTGACACAGCCCTTATTTATTTCAGACAGCAGTTGGAAGTGTGTAAACTTCAGGATTCAAAACCGGATTTAGCCTATGCCTATCAAAACATTGCCTTTAGTCATTATAATCTTCAGGTTTATGATTCCGCTGTATACTATCTCAAATTAAATAGCATTTACAAAGATTCAGTTCATGAAATGGAAACAAAAAGTGAATTTTCGGAATTGCAGTCTCGCTTTGAAAAGGAAATAAAGGAACAGGAAATCAAACTTGTTTCAAAAGAAAACGAATTAAACAAACTGAAAATTGAGAGAAAAATATATCTGGCGTTAGGATTTTTCATCTTTTTTATCCTGCTTTTGTTGGCAGCATTTGTGTTGTATAGAAGGAATAAAATCCGAACCAAAATGAAGATTATTGATATTTCACAGCAAAACCTGCGTTTCCAAATGAATCCACATTTTATTTTTAATACACTCAATTCTATTCAATACTACCTTTTTAGAAACGACCGGAGTGCATCAAACACCTACTTAACTAAATTTGCCCGGTTGATGCGGATGATACTCGAGAATTCGCATCATCAAATCATTAGCATTGATGAAGAGATGAAGACACTGGAGTTATATCTTGAACTTGAGAAACTAAGGTTTAAAGACAAATTAAATTTCAGCATAAACATTGATAAATCAATCGACTGTTACGAATATAAAATACCCACACTGCTAATTCAGCCATTCGTTGAGAACGCCATCATTCACGGGATAATGCCGAAAGAGGACAATGGTTTTGTTTCGATCGATTTAACGATGAAGGAAGATAAAATATTCTGTAATATAACGGATAACGGTATCGGCAGAAAAGCCTCAATGAACAACAAAAACAAAGTCAACAAAAACACCATTTCGCTTGGTACCCAAATCACCCAAAACAGACTGACCCTGATCAGCTCTCTATACAAAAAAAACCTCAGTATCCGATATACCGACCTTGAAAATAACGATGGTGAGGCAATCGGAACAAGGGTAGAGATTTCATTTCCTCAAATAATATAGAAATTCGTATTAAACACAAAAACTATGCTACAAGCAATAATCATTGACGACGAAAAAGATGCTGTCGATCTGATACAGTCCATCCTAAATGAGTACTGTCCTCAGGTTAACGTTGTAGACACGGCCAATTCCGCCAAAAGCGGGCGTATATCAATCGAAAGCCATAAACCTGATCTTGTATTTCTGGATGTGGAAATGCCCAATGGGAATGGTTTTGACATGCTTGAAAGCATTACTTACACCGGTTTTGAGGTCATATTCGTGACAGCCTACAACCACTACGCAATCAAAGCGATTAAGTATAGTGCTGCGGATTACATTCTTAAACCCATTGATGTGGACGAGCTGATTTCAGCTGTGGAAACCATTGAAAAAAAAGTACAGGATAAGACGCAAATTCCAGATTACAGGGCTCTGCTCGAAAACCTAAAAACGCCAACTCCTACAAAGCTGGCCATCCCAACAGGTAAAGGAACGGAATATGTTTACACCAAAAACATCCTGCGCATTGAGGCCGACAGGAGTTACTCAAGAGTAATTCTTTTGGATAAAAAAGAGATTCTTGTTTCAAAAAGCCTTGTAGAATATCATGAGCTTTTAATGGATTCAAATTTTTTTAAGCCACATCACTCCCACCTGATAAATCTTGAACATGTTAAACTTTACTCAAAACAAAGTGGCGGTTATATTGAAATGGTAGACGGTTCAGAGGTTTCGTTGGCCAAAAGTAAAAGAGACCTTTTTATAGAACGAATGAAGAAATACGCCATTAATCTGGGGAAATAACCTCATGATCAATGAGCATCAGCGTTTAACGACAGACTACTATTCCAACTCAATGTAATAGGTAACCTCCAAGAACTTTTTAGTTGGCACCTGTTCATTTTCATTTGCTTTCATTTCTTTTAATACACCTCCCAACATTGCTTTTTTATTCATAAATCGTTCCGAATCATTTGAATGTGCAATAAAAAATGTCTCAGCTGACGCTTCATCTCTTATTTCATAAACATCATATTTGTCGACTATCGGAATCATCATAAAGGTAATAACACTCCCGCTCATGACAGGGAACATGAGAAATCCCTTAAAATCAGAATTAGCATCAATCTTTTTTGGAATTCCTGCCATGATTACATTTGATGAGATGATGCCTTTTTCATGGGCTTCAGAAGACAGCAATTCCTGCGATTTATACTTCGCAAATGTTTTCTGCAAATCGCTGTCCAACATCGAGATCACAACATTCTTCTCTTCCCTGGTCAGTTTCATCATCGACATTTCCAGAAAAAGTATCATTTGTTGTTTGTCGTTAAATACCCCCCCAACTTTTCCCAGTTCAGATTGATTTATTATCCAATCCTTGGCTTTGGTTTGGATATGATAGAATTGTCCTCCGTTGTCAAGAGATTGAATAGTTTCATTAATAGTTTTGAAAGGCGTAATTTTCCTCATTGCATTTATCTTATAGCACAACCCACATTTTGGCAAGAGATTTCATTTCCTGACGGCAATGTTATTTGTTAAAATTACCCCTTTCGTGTAAATAATTCATGGCACCAGCAGCATCAACTACACGACTGACCTTATATCCATTGTATTCCATTTCTTTTGAAGTTTCAACAAGTATCTTTTTGTATTCAGCAGGGCTCAGGTCATTATTAATTTCTTTCATCATGGCAACAATCCCCGCCAGAACAGGCGACATGGATGAATTTGAAAAATAGGGAGTGGCTCCGATATGGGCACTTGTTTCCCTTCCTGATTTTATGAAGTTCTGATATGTAGAAAGCAGCATAGTATTATAGTCAAAATGAAAAACATTTACATCATGCTCTCTGTAATAGGTGTCCGGACAAGTCGGAAACAGACCACAAGGTAAAATATTTTCATCTAAATCATAATGAATAAACGTGGTTACAATATTGTGTTCAATGGCTTTACGAACAGCTTTATCCACAACAGGCCTATCTTCCGGACAGAATTGTTCACCAGAATAAGTCAGTAAGTTAACATTGTTTTCAATAGCCCAATCAATAGCCTCTGCAATACCCGCGGCCTCTTTTGAGCGATCACTATCCCGGGCACAAAGGGCATAAATTTCCGCATTTGGCGCTATTTCTTTTAATGTTGTGGCCATCCACAAACCATGCTCTGCAATAACTTCAAAAGCTTCAGTGTTTCCTGAAAAATCCTTACCTCCTGCATACAAATCTTTATAAATCGTATATCCAAAATATTTTCCAATCACACCAATTTTTATTCCCTTTCCTGTGGCCAAACGATGTGCTTCTTTGATGTGGTGAAAAGTGTCGTAAGTCGGCCTTGTGTTGGCATCTGTAAAACTTACAAACCAAACATTATCACGATCAGGCTTAACGTTAAAAAATACGGATACTGCAAGCAGAATAAAAAGCAATATCACCAAAATTTTCCATCTCATTGTATCTCCTCCTCTTCTCAAACCAAATACCTTACTTTCGACCACGTTCTTCACTTTAAGTTCCATTGATTGTGTGATAATTTCGTAAAATCAAATAAACGATGCTTTCACCCCTATTTGGTTTTCGCTTCTGAATAAAAAATTCACAGGTTTAAGAACTTTAACTAGTTCGATATAACTATTTGTTTCACAGAGGGTCTATGCTCGTTATAAGCAACCTGAAGCATATAATTACCATTCAAAAGTTGGGGTAATTGAAGATCAAATGAATGCTCACGGCTTTGCATTTGATGTTTCCACACTGCATTTCCTTTCATATCAATAAGATTAATAAGGATAGCTGTTTCAGGAATTTCTGACAATTCAATGTGCACCATTCCATCTGTAGGATTCGGGAATATTTTAAACTGATGTTTCTTCTCCCTGGCGACATTTAATACAGTCATATCCATTAAATTCGACTCCCACACTCCCCGTCCAAAGGTAGCGGCTTTAATTTTTCTGTTAACAGGATTAATCTCTAATTCATTAACAATCACATTGGGTAGCCCATCACTAAAATATATCCATTCGTTGAGATCATTGTTAAAGTAAAAAACGGCCACATCAGTACCAATATATACAGAACTCTGGCTGCCCGGTTCAAACAGAATGCAATTTACCGGGATATTCGGAAGATTAAAGCTGATGTTTTCCCATGTATCGCCCCCGTTTGTTGATCGATATACTTTTCTTCCTGCCTGATAACCGCCAAGGGTAATCCAAACCTCCATTGGATTCTGGTCGGAAATGGTGATATCGCTAATAACAACGTACCCATAGATTAATCCATTAGTAATATCAGTCCACGACTCGCCACTATCCAATGTTCGCCATATGTTGGTGCTATTCGCAGTGTAAAGCACATCTGAACTTGATGGAGCAACCCTTAAAGTTAACATTCGAGGTTCAGTATCAGGATTATCCATTATTTTCGTCCATGAGTTACCCCAATTCTCACTTCTGTAAACGTCAGCATAGGCACAATAGATCACATCTTCATTTGTATGCTTTATAAACGGCGGATTGAACAATAGTTTTGATTCTCCGTAAGGTTGAATTGAGACAAAGTCAACTCCTCCATTTATGCTTTTACACAAACCCATACCATAACCTGACAAAAACATTTTCTCGGGATTCGATTGGTCATAAAAATTGTCGCCGGCTTCGGCCAACCATATTTCCTTTAAATCATCATCTTCCATACTGATGATCCCATTGTCCTGAGGCCCTAAGAGCGCTCTGTTGTCATCATTGTAAAAGAGGCCTATACGGTAAATTTGTAATATGCCAAGCCCTTCACTTTTGTCCTGCCAATCGTCTGATCCAGGTTCAAGCTTATAGATACCCCCATCGCATCCGGCATATAAAGCCATGGTTAAAGGATTGAATTGGAAAGTATGCTGATCGGCATGCACATAATCAATTCCTGATCGCCCCAGCCAATCGGCACTGTTTTGCCAGTTCTGCCCTCCATCGGTTGATTTCCAAATATTTGCACCTCCAGCATAAAGAATATCCGGGTTTTCGGGCGATACTACGAACCCCATCATATAATAACCATATCCTCCTTCATCATGCCCGTTTACATTATAACCTATTAAGTTTAACAAGGGATCCTGGATGGGTTCAGACCAATTATCACCCCCATCAGTAGATTTAAAGAGACCATACATGTTGTTATTAACACTGCTGCATAACAAGTAGATATAATCAGGCGCTGCATCGGTTACCCCAATACAAATGCGGTTTACCTGACTTGCATTTATCCCAACACTTTGAACCACACCAAAGCTAAGCCCTCCGTCGATAGATTTATAAAACCTGGCACCCCCATTTGTATTAAATGTTGAGGCATAAACCACATTATAATCATTGGGTTTAAATGCAATATCTTTTACATTCGAATAGTTTACGCGCTCCCATGAGTCACTCCCATCGGCAGATCGAAATATCCCAACATTAGTTGCCGCTAACATGATGTCAGGGTTTTCGGGATTAATAAGAATTTCATTCACCTGATAACCATAGCTAAGATCGAAATCGAGTCCTGTTTCAATCCAGTTATATCCTCCATCAACAGATTTTAGTATCCCCACACTATATGTTTCCCACCAGGTATCTCTGGTACCGGTTGCTAAAAAGAGCGTATTCTCATCTTCAGGGTGCACCTTTAAATCACTAACCCCGAGACTAGGAAGCCCATCCGTCAGGTTCTCCCAGGTTTCGCCATCATCAGTCGTTTTCCACAAGCCGCCCGAAGGTGTTCCAATCCAGTATATGCTGTCATTGGACGTATGAAAAGTTATACAATCTATTCTACCAATTCCTCCGGGTCGATCGTATGGAACGCTTGTCGGAATTTCCCGGGGACCAACTTCAACCCAGTTAGCATAACTAGTCCTGGGGCTCGACATAGCAGCAGCCTTCCTTGCTTCCTGCCAGTAAGTCTTCGACGGAAAATGACCATGCTCATCAACTCTGTTTTTCCAGAAGTATTCCCATCTTCTGTACTTTTTAATGTCCTTTCGGAACTCGACAGCGGTATCGTTTTGATAAGCAAAAAAAGCCTTCTCAACCTCAAAATAGGAAGGGGACTGGTCTTTGTTTTCAAGATAATTCATCCATTGTTGAGCTTTTATTCCTGAAAGGCAAAACAAAGCGATCGTTGTGAAAATCAATAACTTTTTCATATGCATTAGTATTAAATGATGATCCTTTATCATTATTATTTTAGCCTGAAGCTTTTATTTTTTTAGTATTTTCATGGTGGTTGTCCCGTGATTGGTCGTTGCCGAAATAAAGTATATACCCGGAATAAAATCAGATAAATCTATCTCTTTGCTGTATTCAGACCCGTAATTATTAACAACTTCACGATACACTTCTTTACCATAGCTCGTATAAACAAAGAGTGTAATAGGGGCTTCAAATCTCAATTCATTTATATTCATCGTAAAAACACCCGTTGTTGGATTTGGGAATATGGATAGTTTTGGTGATTCATTAGCTGACTGATCAATGCTTGCGATAATACCCAGAAATACCTCATCATCATCTGTCCCTTCACAGGGTGAAATGGGCTCTGCATGCAAATTTAGTTTTACACCACCTGAGGAGATATCGTTAGGACCAGGGGTATAAATGGCATTAAGTAAGGCCTGATCACTAAAAACACCATCACCGTTGGTAGTCCAATAAATACTACCATAATAGTTGGCAGTGGCCTGTAGCGTATAGGATTGATCTTCATAAATAGCTGCATCTTCACCAGCATTGCACACTGGACTATCCACAATACTTAAAAACATGCTATCAGAAGTTACGCTGCCGTCAAAACCAGTAACCTGAAGCGTAAGCGTGCAACCACCATTGATGACATCCTGATTTCCTCTGATATAGGCCGCATTATATTGGTTGGCAAAGTTCATCGACCCATCCCCATCAGAAGTCCATTGAATTTGTTGAACACCGGTACCCGTTCCCTGGGTTTCAAAATAATTATCTATGCAAACGAAATCGTCTTCACCGGCATCACAGGTAGGTTCTGAAATTTCCCCCAGATTAAAGGAAGCTATCCATGTTTTCCAACCATTATATTCCGTTGTAAACCAAAAAGTAGTATCATCTGCCGGATCAACATTCATACAGGCATAATCACCCCACCTCCAATGGTTTTGGTTGGACGTTCCTGTTTTCATCTCTACTTCTTCAATGGTCATTTCGCCCAAAGGGTCGTTGACCCTGCGACCCGTATACCTTATCGAGGGGTAAATATCAACGCTATTTGAAACAGAGTAAGCAATGGCAATATCACCATTGGCATTGATAGCAGCAGATCCCATCCACCGGTGATTATTGTCGGGTGAATAGGTTCCCTCCTGAAATAATGCCCAACCAGATGGGGTATTTCTAAATTCATACCACCTCACTGCAGCCCTCATTACGCCACTGCCACTGTTTACTCTAATTGAATGGGTTACTACCATTGCTTCATGATCAGCAAACCTCCTGTAGGCCAACCGGTTCATGATCATCCCTCCTAGCCCGTCTAATCGCTGATCAGTTCCTGGCTGAGTAACAAATCCTCCAGTACCATTGTATGTGTCAGGAAGATAAGAAAAGGAACTTACATTAATTGTTGAGCCTAAAGAATAAGTGGAGTTGTCAGGGTTTTCCCAATCTGTATGAAACTCCCAAAAATTTACCTGTAGTGTACTGTTATCTATATCCATAATGGGACATGGAGAACCTTGCTCCGGCAGGTTTTCCCCGTCGATATCAGCTGGCATTAGGGATGCTTGATTACTTCTATGAAACTCTATCATTTGTGCGGCAGGATCTCCAACAAGCATCCTGTCTCTTTCAACTACCGTGATTCTGGCTCCTTGAAAACCATTGTTGTGCATATTATAAGTGGCATAATAACCATCAATCCACACCCCTATCTTCGGGTAATCGTTCATCATTTCGAATGAAAAGGAATACAAAGTGGTATGCACCCAGTGGATCGTTAGTCTCCGATATGGCGAATAATTCATATTTTGGCTGCGTAAATACACAAAATTGCGTGATTATCCACCTGTCAGCTTCTTCATCATACAGCACAATTGGATCTCCATCGTTGGTACCTTGCCACGGACCGGGCAGTTGGCTCCATAATGTACTTAGATTCAATGGACCTAACAACTTATTACCAAGCTTGTCGTATACATTGTATTTTGAGTTAACCACTTGAATAAAATGGCTTTCACTCACATCTCCATCCGTGTCAGGAGGAAATGACCCTGTGGCTCCTTGACCGGCAAACCCTTGAACAGGCCCTCTGCTTTGTAGGCTTCCCATTTTAGTTTGTACATTTGGTGAAGCTTTTTCTGGATTTACTTCCAACCACTCTTCAAATTTAAGTTTGTTTTTAACCTCATGCACTGCATTTATTGCATCTTCCTTATCAGGACTTAAAACAGCTGCTAATTTGGTAAGTGGAGCCGATTTGGCATAGGCTACGGCTTTTGTAACCCTTAATGGCTTTGTTTCGTCAACCTGCGCATTCGCAAAAAACGGACATAAGTTAATTACCAAAACAAACAATATCAAACGATTCATCTTCTTATATTTTTATTAGTATTCTCTCATGAGGAAGCCATACTTCATCTGATATTTTACACCAAATAAACCCTAGTTATCCCCATTTGCTTTCAAAATTATTTCAAAAATAAAATCTGTCAAGCGATAATTTCCCGATTGCCAATTCCACTTTCCCAATGAGTGCTTTCATAGATTAATCTCGCTATTTGTTCCAGCAAGAATACTATTGTAATTCTTCTGTCTAGAACAAAAAACGGCAAAGACGACGCTTGCGAAGGTTTGAAAATCAAGGAGTACAGTTTATTCGAAATGCCTGTTAAAAAAAACAGAACAAAGTATTTGGCGTATTTACAGAGGCTATTAATAANACCCGACCGGGATNGTCAACAGTTGGTTCTATTGCAAGCAGGATTTTTTCCGAACCACACCAATATAAGCTACCCGAAAAGCGTTTGGATTAACGATTTAAATTACTGTGAAATTTATAACACTTCTTATTTAGAATTATACAATAACTAAAATAAGATTCCTACCTTTGTTCACTGGATCATTCCTTTTGATTTTTATATTATCATATTATCAATCAATTTATTAGCTACTAAATATCATGATCAATAATCAATTTATTACACGCCACAATGGTCCTCGTCGTGAGGATGTCGAACTGATGCTCTCCCGCTTAGGGCTATCTTCTGTTGATGAGTTAATTGAAAAAACTGTGCCTGCCAGCATTTACATGAATGAAGGTCTGGGAGAAATTCCTGCCATGACAGAATACGAGTACCTTAACCACATGAGAAAGGTGGCCAGAAAAAACAAGATTTTCAAATCGTACATCGGACTGGGTTATTACAACACCATTGTACCTCCTGTAATTCTTCGTAACGTTTTTGAAAATCCGGGTTGGTACACCTCATACACACCTTACCAGGCCGAGATCTCACAGGGACGACTTGAGGCATTGCTCAATTTTCAGACCATGATTTCTGACCTTACCGGGATGCCCATCGCCAACGCATCGCTGTTGGATGAAGGGACTGCCGCCTCAGAAGCTATGTTAATGTTCCATGCCGGCAGATCACGGGCGCAGGTAAAAGCCGAAGCCAATCAGTTTCTGGTTAGTGAGGCACTTTTTCCGCATACCATAGAAGTCCTCAGGGTCAGGGCGAAACAAAAAAACATTGAATTGATTGTAGTTGATCGGACTAAATTTGAATTTACCGAAAAAGTCTTCGGTTGTATTGTTCAATACCCTGATCAGAAAGGAGACATTTTCGATTTCAGCCACATCATTAAGCAAGCCAAAGAAAATCAAGTTCCTGTAGCCGTTGGTGCTGACCTCCTCAGCCTGGCCATTTTAACTCCTCCAGCCGAATGGGGTGCGGATGTGGTTTTTGGCTCGACACAGCGTTTTGGCGTGCCAATGGGTTTTGGTGGTCCGCATGCAGCCTTCTTCGCCACCACAGAAAACTTTAAACGCAATATACCGGGAAGAATTATTGGAATCTCCAAAGACAAGAACGGAAACGAAGCTTTGCGTATGGCGCTGCAAACGCGCGAGCAACACATCAAACGTGAAAAAGCAACTTCAAACAT